>Ga0310690_10009582_pt1 | contig 12135 bp, 13 predicted proteins | sample AusTroGonzalo_MG_2_FD_207661 | JGI IMG/M metagenome (GOLD analysis project Ga0310690, IMG submission 207661) | Bovine rumen microbial communities from tropical cattle in Woodstock, Queensland, Australia - Gonzalo_04 (v2) (version 2) | ecosystem: Host-associated > Mammals > Digestive system >...
CGTGGTGGTGATGAGCGACGGACACGTGGTGATGGACGGCACGCCCGCCGATATTTTCAGCGATATCGACAAGGTGCGCCGTTACCGTTTGGAACTGCCCATCGCCGATTACCTTGCGGAAAAACTCAGGGAAGCGGGCATTCCCCTGCCTACTAAAATTTACGACGAAAAGTCGCTTGCGGAAGAGATATGTCGATTGAAGTAAAGGACCTCACCTATACTTATTCTCCCAAAACGCCTTACGCCTCCACGGCGCTCAAGGGCGTTTCTCTTCATATAAACGAGGGGGAATACGTTGGCATCATCGGCAAGACGGGCAGCGGCAAATCCACTTTTATTCAGCATCTGAATGCCTTGATACGTTTGCAGAGCGGCGAGATCAAGGTGTACGACATTGACCTCAACGCAAAAAAGCCCGATTTGAAGCGTTTGCGCGGCACGGTGGGTATGGTGATGCAATATCCCGAATATCAGCTCTTTGACGAAACGGTGGAGAAGGACGTTTCATACGGACCCAAGAACCTCGGTTTGTCCGAAGAGGAAATTAAGGAGCGCGTGCGCGAAGCCATCACGCTGGTGGGGCTTGACTATGAGGAAATGCGTGACCGCTCTCCTTTTGAACTGTCGGGCGGGCAGAAGCGACGGGTGGCGATCGCAGGCGTTATCGCGATGCGCCCCAAGGTCCTCGTTTTGGACGAACCCATCGCGGGGCTAGACCCCAAGGGAAAACAAGAGATACTTTCCCTCATCAAAAGATTGAAAAATTCGTTTTCGCCTACGGTCATCGTGGTTTCGCACGATATGGACAGCGTGGCGGAAAACTGTGATAAAATCGCGCTGTTTTCGGACGGAGAGATTGCCCGTTTCGCATCGCCGCGCGAGATATTTTACGACGACGAATTGCTTGCGCGGACGGAGCTCGACTGTCCCTCCGTCATCAAGGTTGCCAAGGAGCTTATGAAGCTCGGCTGTCCGCTCCCGACACGCCCTGTGCGGAAAGAGGAGCTCATCGCCGCGCTCACGCAAGGGGGGCGGCATGAATAATATCGTTTTCGGACAGTATTATCCCTCCAATTCGCCTGTGCATAGGCTTGACCCTCGCGTGAAGCTCTTGATCGTGATCGCCTATATTGTCACTGTCTTTTTTGTGGCGGATTACGCAATGTACGGCGCGCTTTTTCTTTTTGTGCTGGGGGTGGCGCTCGTGGCAAAAGTGCCCATTCGCGTGCTTTTACGCACGGTGCGCACCATCGTGATCCTCGTGCTCATTACGGCAACCATCAATCTGTTTTTCACCAAGGGAGAGGAGCTCCTTGTTTCATGGAAATTTATCAAGATTTACAAAGAGGGCGTGGAGCGCGCGATCAAGCTTGCGTTGCGTCTCATTCTCCTGATGCTTTTCCCCTCGCTCCTCACGCTCACCACCACGCCGATGGAGCTCACCGACGCGATAGAGAGCCTGCTTTCTCCCTTAAAGCTCATTAAAGTGCCCGTGCACGCCATCGCCCTTATCATGAGTATCGCGCTCCGTATGATCCCCATTTTGATGGAAGAGACCAACAAGATTATTCTTGCGCAAAAGGCGCGCGGCGCCGATTTTGATACGGGGGGCGCGCTTAAAAAAGCCAAAGCGATGATCCCTGTGCTCGTACCTCTTTTTGTGGGGGCATTCCGTCGTGCGGACGAACTTGCGCTGGCGATGGACGCACGCTGTTACAGTTCGGTCGCCAAGAGGACCAAGTACAAGGTGATGCGCCTTGCCTTGCGCGACCTTGCCGCATCGCTGGTTTGCATTGCGGTGTTTACCCTTGTATTTTTGAATAAATACCTGTGGCCTTTCGACGAGATGATCCTCGCCTTGTTCCGCTGATATGAGAGTGCTCTTGCGTGTGGAATACTTCGGCGGCGATTATTGCGGCTGGCAAAGACAAAAGAACGGCCTTTCGGTGCAGGAAGTCTTGGCGAATGCCGTGCGTGAGACCACGGGCAAACTCGCCACGATGCACGGTAGCGGCAGAACGGACGCGGGAGTGCATGCAATGGCGCAGAGCGTCCATTTTGACACCGATACCAAGATCCCTTTGGACAAGCTCCCTATCGCCATCAACGCTCATCTCCCCGCAAGCGTGCGCGTTCTTTCCGCTGTGCAGGTGCAGGATGGGTTTAACGCGCGCTTTGACGCAGTGAGCAAAACGTATGTGTACAAGATGTACTGCGCACCCGTTTCCAGCCCCTTGCGCGAAGGACTTTTCGCCTACGTTCCCAAGAAGCCAGACGTCTCCTTGATGCGCCTTGCCGCAAGGGACATTGTAGGGGAGCACGACTTCAAATGTTTTCAGGCGGCGGGCGGTCACGTAAAGACCACCGTGCGCACGATCTATTCCCTTGAGATCCGAGAGAACGGAGACGAATTGGAGTTTGAAGTCACGGGCAACGGCTTTTTGTACAATATGGTGCGCATCATGGTGGGGACGCTTTATTACGTCGGCATCGGCAAACTGCGCCCCGAAGAAGTGAAAGAGATTATTCAGTCGGGCGACCGCACCTGCGCGGGCAAGACAATGCCCCCCGAAGGACTCTACCTGAAGAAGGTGGTTTATCCATTCGAGACAAACGCGACGCGATAATTCGGTATTTGTGGAAATCATTGGTTCGCCATCGTCGCCCTTGCGCCCTTAACGGCGCGCTCGGTTTGCTCACTTTCGCGGTTGACATTAGGCAAAGATTGCGTCTACAATAAGAGTATATTTTTCGCCGAAATACGCGGAAATAGGAGGAAATATGAAAAAATTTTTTAAAGAGTTTAAAACGTTCATTATGCGCGGTAACGTGATAGACCTTGCGGTCGGCGTTATCATCGGCGGCGCATTCACCGCCATCGTTACGGCGCTTACCAATAACATTCTTCGTCCGCTCATCAATGCGCTCATTCACGTGTGCGGAGGCGGCGAGGGCATCTCGGCTTACACCTTCCTTGTGGGCACGGCGGAAGATATGGATTCGGCGATCTACATCGATTGGGGCGCATTCATCTCTGCGATCATCAACTTTGTTCTTATTGCTTTTGTTTTGTTCCTTATCATCAAAGCCATTAACAAGGCGCAGAGCGGTCTCGGCAAGATCAAGAGAGGATTCCTTGTTCTCTTAAAGCCCGAAGTCAGAGCGCTTCGCAAAGAGGGCAAGACTTGGGCGGAGATCAGAGCCATTGACCAAGCCAAAGCCGACGAGATCAAAGCGGCGGAAGAGGCGGCGGCAAAAGCGGCAGCAGAAGCCGAAGCCAATAAGGTGGACCCCACCGATGAGCTTTTGAAGGAAATCAGAGACCTTTTGAAAGAGAAGAAATAAGCCGCGTTCGGGATAAAACCAAGGAGCATATTCGCCTAACGAGTATGCTCTTTTTTGTTCTTCATTTTGCCTAAAATGAATTTCAACGGGCGATAAAGGGGGGATATGTCGGCGTTAAACTTTACGAGGGAAATTTTTTGAAAAAACTCGGAAAAACACATTTTTTCCGCGTTCAAAAACTTGACACCGTTTTATTCTTCTATTAAAATAATATAGCTTATGCGTGGAAATAGGCAAAATTAGCCCCTTTACCCGTTTCAGCGCGGCGCAAATATTATCGGAGGAATATCCATGAAGACTTTTATGGCAAAGCCCGCAGAAGTTGAGAGAAAGTGGTACGTCGTGGACGCTACGGACATGGTGCTTGGTCGTCTTGCCAGCAACGTGGCGGCGGTCCTGCGCGGCAAGAATAAACCCATCTTTACCCCCAACGTGGATACGGGTGATTATGTTATTATCATCAATTGCGATAAGGTGAGACTTACCGGCAAGAAGCTGGAGCAAAAGTATTACCGTTATCATACCGGCTATATCGGCGGTTTGAAGGAAGTGCAATACAAAGAGCTTATGGCGAAAAAACCCGCTTTGGCGGTCGAGCTCGCCATCAAGGGCATGCTCCCGAAGAATTCCATCGGCAGACAGATGTTCAGAAAGCTCAAGGTGTACACCGGCAGCGAGCATCCGCACGCAGCACAAAAGCCCGAAGAGCTGAAGTTCTAAGTGAGGTAAAGAATATGGCAGCGAAGAAAACAGTGAAAAAGAAGTTACAATATTGGGGAACCGGCCGCAGAAAGAAGGCAATCGCAAGAGTGCGCCTTATCCCCTCCGGCACCGGTGCCATCACGATCAATAAGCGCACGATCGACGAGTATTTCGGCGGTCTTGAAGTGATGAAGCTTGTTGTCCGTCAACCCCTTGCGCTCACCGAGACCACCGAGAAGTACGACATCGCGGTGAACGTTATCGGCGGCGGTCCCAGCGGACAAGCAGGCGCCATCCGTCACGGCATTGCGCGCGCTCTCGTCGTCGCAGAACCCGAGCTCAAAGCGCAGATCAAGGCGGCGGGCTTCCTGACCCGTGACCCGAGAATGAAGGAGAGAAAGAAGTACGGTCTCAAGAAGGCACGTAAAGCTCCGCAATTCAGCAAGCGTTAATCCGCTTATTTCAAGTCAAAAGAAAGTCCACTTCGATTCTTCGCGGTGGACTTTTTTCTGCTCTTAGCAAGGGATATCGAAGCGTGCGGCGAGGCGAGGGGAGCACCATCTTCAAACTATTTTTCCGCGCGCGCGTAATTTGCAGAAAAAAAAGAGTTTTTTTATTGACATAGCTTTTAATTCCTTATATAATAAAACAGTCGCGCTGCTATGGCTCAGTCGGTAGAGCACGTCCTTGGTAAAGCGAATTATCGAGATTTCGTGTGTTTGCTACGGAGCGCGAAAAAGTGAATATGCTGCTATGGCTCAGTCGGTAGAGCACGTCCTTGGTAAGGACGAGGTCACCAGTTCAAGTCTGGTTAGCAGCTCCAAGATAAGCACTCTCTTAAGGGGGAGTGCTTTTTCTTTATCCGAGTCCTTACCAAGGACATACGGAGAAGAGAAGGGGACCCCGAAATATCGGCGGATATTTTGGGGAGAAGGAGCATTTCGGGAGTCACCGATAGGATGAAGCGGAGCGCCATACTATCCGACGGACGATAATGCGACGCGGACGAGGTCACCAGTTCAAGTCTGGTTAGCAGCTCCAAGATAAGCACTCTCTTATGAGGGTGCTTTTTTCTTTATCCGAGTCCTTACCAAGGACATACGGAGAAGAGAAGGGGACCCCGAAATATCGGCAGTTCTTTCTGTATTTCAGCGGCTCAAAAATCGGCGAAAAATCATTGGCTACATTGGGCTACACAAAAAAACGGGGCAATTTTCCGTTCTGAAAACCACCCCGTAAAATTTTTTTTAAGATTCTTTTTTCTCGTCTGTTTTTATTCTCGTCCGCAATGTCTGAAGTTCGAATTCGTACTGCTCTTTGGAAAGGATTTTTCGCTCGTAAAAAATCTTGATCATCTCAAGTTGACGTTCGAGGAGATATTTGTTGTCGTACTTCTTTTGATTATCTTCCATTGGGGATCATGCCGGATTGAATTTACTCTTGGGCTGTTTGCAACGCGGGCACTTCCAGTCGTCGGGCAGGTCTTCAAAGGCCACGCCGTCATGCTCGGCAGGATCGTACACATAGCCGCAGATGGAGCAGATATATTTGCCCGACGCTTCCTTCTTTGAAAACTCCACATTCGGGAAGATGGTCTCCACAGGATGATCAAGGTCCATCACGCGCTTCGCTTCAAGGTTTTCGTACCCTTGCGGCGTATGCGTTCCGCAGTAAACGGTGGGATGATTGCGTACAAACTCGCGCACCCGATCAAAGGTGACTCTGTCGGCGGCGAGATCATCAAACACAACGGAGAGTTTGTTGGCATACAATGCTTCGTCCACGTAGGTGATGTCCCCTTCGAACATATAAAAGAGTCCGCCGTCCTCTGCGATAATGAGGCTGTTGCCGTTGGTGTGTCCCTTGGCTTTGATCATATAGACGCTGTCCGTGATCTTTTGGCTCTCGGGGAAATTGTAGTACGCGCCGCCATCAAAAGTGACGGGAATGATGTTCGGAATACCTTGCAGTTCCATCGCGGACACTTCTTCCGCGTCAACGTAGATCTTTGCGTTGGGGAAGGATTTCAGCTCGCCTGAATGGTCGGCGTGTTTGTGGGTCAAAATGATTTTCGTGACTTGTTCGGGTTTGTATCCCAAGGCAGCAAACGCTTGCATATAGGTGCAAATATCCTTGCCCGTGTAGATCAGGCTGTTCTCGTCGGGATTTTCTTCGGGTGTTCCTGCGGGCAGCCCTGTATCGACCAAGATCACTTCGTCACCGGTGTCGATCAAATAGTTCTGCAAACTGCCGCGATACCGCACGTTCTTATCAAACTTGTCCATGCCCTCTTCTCCACCGAAAACGAAAGGCTGGGTGTAAAAACCGTCTTTTCTGAATTTAACCGCTTTGATAACCATTTTTAGTCCTCCATTTGAGTTCTATGCATATTATACCATTCTCCCGCGCTTTTTTGCAATGCCGATGCGATGAAAACCGCGCTGTGTTAGATTGAATTTTTAGACGTTTTGTGATATGATTTGATTATGGAAAAGAACGCGCCCCTTAACCTCATACTGCGCCCAACAAAAAAGTTACTTTTCTATTGCGCGCTTGCCGTTTTTTTGCTATATGTGTATATTCATCTGTTTGCGGTAGCCGCCATCGTTTTTATTCACGGAGTTGAAGGCATGATGTTTGCAAGTCGCAGGATAGGCCTTGCCCGAAAACAGGCGCGATAAGTTCATAAATTCAATTAAAGTAAGATGTGCGCTCAAACCGGCAAAAGGGAGACGTATGGATCACAGAGAGAAAAGACGATATTTGATAGAGAGATTGCTCACAGAGGAAGGGTACGTCCATCCCGACATTCCCGCAAACGATGCGGAACAACGCACGATGCTCCGCGGGCTATTGAACACGCGCGAAGCGGCGCCCATTGACGAAAATTTCCTTGAAGTGCAAGACGAATATTTGCAAGAATCACTTATGGAGCGCGGGGGCGCAGTGGACGGTGAAAAACTGCCCGAAATCGAGAAAGGTATCTCCCTATGGCAAGGGGACATCACCCGTCTCCGTTGCGACGCTGTGGTCAATGCGGCAAACAGCGGAATGACGGGCTGTTACGTGCCTTGTCACGCTTGTATCGATAACTGCATCCACACTTTTGCGGGGGTGCAACTCCGCAAATACTGCGCCGACCTTATGAAAGAGCAGGGCTATGCGGAACCCGTGGGCGAGGCGAAAATAACGCCTGCTTTCAACTTGCCTTGTCGCTACGTGATACACACCGTGGGGCCCAACGTGCGCTTTTCGGGCGTGACGGCGCGCAGTGAGCGGGAGCTCGCTTCTTGCTATGAGAGTTGTTTGCGTTTGGCGGCGGAAAATGACTGCGCATCGATTGCGCTTTGTTGCATTTCCACGGGGGAATTCGGCTTTCCTCGCCGCCTCGGCGCGGAGATCGCCGTCCGTACCGCGCGCAAATTTTGCGAAGAATGCGATGGCGAAATGAAGATCATTTTTAATGTTTTCAAAGATGAAGATTTGGAAATTTATCGAGACTTGCTCGGCAAGTAGAGCGTGATGATATAGGCGAAAAAACAAAAAAACGACGGTGCTCTGCCGTCGTTTTTGTAAGGGCTTTTAAGGGGCTATGGGAGGGTAGAAACGCGGGCGGAAATGGCATCGTACAGCGCCGCCGTGGCGGGTTCGGTCTTTTGGTTGAATACGGTGACTGAGCCGTCTTTTTTTGTTAAAACGATATAGTTGTGCGCATTCTCTTCATAGGTGAGACGATAGTGCTTGCCAAACTCGTCATTCTTGTAATAACCGAATGCCTTGCTGATGCCGCCAAAGGAGAAAACGCGGCTTGACGAATAGTTGTAGGAGAGTTCCACTTTCTCCACGTCCTCATAGCGCACGACTTCGGTGTGGTACAGGCATTTTACCGTGAAATTTTCCTCCGCAACTTCCACCGTAATGGAGCTGAAAAGGATCGCGAGCACGAAGGCAAACAGCCCGATGGCAAGCACGGAAGCGATGGTGAGCATGGTGTTTGAGCCTCTTCTTCTCCTCATATCACCACCAATCCTTTTCTTTGAATTTGATGTCGTCGTAGTATTCGCCGTACTTTTCTTTGAATTTTTTTGCGTCCTCGCCGCCGTACTCCTTTAAGAGTTCGGAGAGTTCAAAGTCTTCATAGTGAATGGCTTCTTCGTCCTGGTATTCGGCGAGTTTGGATAGTTCTCTCTCTGTCATAAAACTCCTTTGCGCTCGAATAAGCGCGCATTGACTTTGTTTCTGTCTGCGGCGTCGTGCGGTTATGTACTTTAGGTACGCGCCCTTCGGCAAGCCTTGGCGAATGAGCGTACTTCCAGTACGTGATTTTGTCAAGGCGCAGACAGAAACGAAGTATACGTCCCGCCACTACTTGTGGTAGGGCGTGCCGTGTAATATACACTGCGCTCGGTAGAGCTGTTCCAAAAGCACCACGCGGAAAAGTTGGTGGGGCAGGGTGATGTCTCCAAAGGAGAGCGTTTCATCCGCGCGCGCTTTTACAGCGTCAGAGACGCCGTTGCTGCCGCCTATCACAAAGGTTAGTTCGCTGTTTCCGGCGACGGTTGCCGCTTGTATTTTGTCCGCGAGGGCTTCGCTCGATACTTTTTTGCCTTTAACGTCCAAGAGACACACGTAGCCTTTCAGCTTTTTGAGGATAGCCTCTCCCTCAGCGGTGCGCTTGGCGTCGCCCGAGAGCATAGCGGCTTCCGCCACTTCCTCTATCTCGGTCTTGCACCATTTTCCCAGTCGTTTCACGTACTCGGCGACCGCATCTCGATAAAAACTCTCTTTTATGCCGCCGACGGCGACCACGCGCAATTTAAGCATACGTACAGTATAAGCGCATTCCGAGAAAAAAGCAATCGTGGGCTTGCATTCTCTCAAAATATCCGAAAAAACGGGAATTAAGGAAAACTTAAATATGTAAATTTCTTTAAATAATTTTACAAACGCACGTACGCGGGTATATAATAAAATCACTTTTTTTGTGAGGTTTTGCACAATGATAGGAAATGCAGCAGTCATCGTGGTTTATCTTATCGGAATGGTGGCGATCGCGCTTTATACGCGCAACAAAGCCAAGACGGTCAAAGATTACCTTCTCGCGGGCAGCAAGGGGCTCAACGGTTGGATGAGCGCCTTTGCGTATGGCACCACTTACTTTTCGGCGGTCATCTTCATAGGATACGCCGGCAAATTCGGGTTTTCTTTCGGACTTGCCGCTGTGTGGATCGGCATCGGTAACGCCATCATCGGCGCGCTCCTCGCTTGGAAAGTGCTTGCCCGTCGCACTAAGAATATGACGGTCCGCTTGGATGCAAAGACGATGCCAGACTTTTTCTACAAGCGTTACGGGGACAAGAATTTGAAGCTTGTTTCCGCCATCGTCATCTTTATCTTTCTCATTCCGTACGCCGCTTCGGTGTATAACGGTCTCGGCAACCTTTTCAGCATCGTATTCGGCATACAAGACTGGATCGTGATGCTCGTGCTTGCGCTCGTCACGGCTTTCTATCTTTTCCTCGGCGGTTACATTGCCACTTCGCTCACCGACTTTATTCAGGGCATTATCATGTTCGTGGGCGTTATCATTATGCTTTTCTTCTTCCTTGCCGCACCGCAAGTGAATTGGGGAGAAGGGCTCAAAACGCTCACTGAGAATGAGATGGGACTCTTTATGGGCGGCACCTCTGCGGGCAACGTGCTTTACGGCAGAGATATGTCCCTTGTCTTCCTCGTCCTCTTGACTTCGTTCGGTGTGTGGGCGCTCCCGCAGACCATTCACAAGTATTACACCGTGCGCGATAAAAAAGCCATCAAACAGGGCACCATTGTCAGCACGATCTTCGCCCTCGTCATCGGCTTCGGCGCGTACTTTATCGGCGGTCTGGCCAAGCTCTTCTATGAAAGCGCGCCCGGCGGCAATACCGATAACGTCATTCCTCACATGATAAAAGACGTGCTCCCCAACGGACTTTTGGGTCTCATTGCGGTGTTGGTGCTTGCGGCTTCCATGTCCACGTTGGCTTCGGTGTCGCTTGCGTCTTCCTCCGTTGTGACCATCGATATTTACAAGGGTAGCATTAAAAAAGACGCTTCGGACAAGAACGTCACCACCTTAATGCGTGTGCTCGCGCTCGTCTTTGTGGCGATCGCCACCGTGCTTGCCTACCTCAATAATAAATACGGCATCACCGCCATTGCGTACTTGATGGGCCTCAGCTGGGGCACGCTTGCGGGCTGCTTCATCGGACCGTACGTGCTCGGCGTGGTGTGGAAAAAAACCACGAAGGCGGCGGCTTGGACTTCCGTCATCGGCAGTTTGGTGCTGACGGTCGCGCTTATTATCGTGATCGGCTATGACAAAACGGGCTGGGGCGCGGCTTCCTTCGGCGAAGCGATCAAAGCGGGTATCGGCACGTCCCCGATGATCGGCGTGATCTGTATGGCCTACTCCATGCTCTCCACCTTTATCGTGAGCCTTTTCACCAAACAGCTCCCCGAAGATAAAATCAAGGAAGCTTTTGAGAAACCCATTGAAAACGAAATTGCCTAAACAAGAAAATCTATACCAAAGGAGAACACAATGATTTGGTCTAAAAATGAAACGCTACCGAGAAGCGAGATAGAAGCCATTCAGCTCGAGAGATTGCAAGAAACAGTGCATCGCGTGTATGAAAAAGTGCTTCCCTATCGCAAGAAAATGGATGCCGCGGGCATAAAACCCGACGACATCAAATCGCTGAAAGACCTTGCCAAATTGCCCTTTACGACAAAGGCGGACCTCAGAGACAATTATCCTTTCGGGCTCTTTGCCGTTCCGAAAAAGGAACTCGTGCGTGTGCACGCATCCTCGGGCACGACTGGCAAACCCACCGTGGTGGGCTATACCAAAAATGACCTTGATATGTGGACGGAATGCGTGTCCCGTATCGCGGCGATGGGCGGCGCTACGGCGGACGATATGGCGCAGATATGCTTCGGTTACGGCATGTTCACGGGCGCTCTCGGATTGCACTACGGTTTGGAAAATATCGGCGCGACCATCGTGCCTTCTTCCACGGGCAACAGTGAAAAGCAGATCATGTTTATGAAAGACTTTGAGACCACGCTCCTTGTGGCGACTCCGTCCTATGCGCTCCGTCTCGCGGAAGTGGCGCAGCAGATGGGTGTGGACATCAAAAAGGACCTAAAAGTACGCATTGCCCTTGTGGGTAGCGAGCTTTTGACCGACGCCATGCGTGCCGAAATGCACAAAGTGTGGGGCGATGATTGCCTCGTCACCAGCAACTACGGCATGAGCGAACTCATGGGCCCCGGCGTTTCGGGCGAGTGCGAATACCTCAACGGTATGCACATTAACGAGGACTACTTTATTCCCGAGATCATCAATAGCGAAACGGGTGAAGTGCTTCCCGCAGGCGAGAAAGGCGAGCTTGTGGTCACCTGCATCAAGAAAGAGGCGCTCCCGCTCATTCGTTACCGTACCAAGGACGTTACCCGCTTGATGTATGAGCCCTGTAAGTGCGGCAGAACCACTTGCCGCATGGAGAACCTTGACGGCAGGACGGACGATATGCTGAAAATCCGCGGCGTGAACGTCTTCCCCAGCCAAATCGAGGAGGTCATCTTGCACACCGACGGCATCGGACCGCATTACGAGATCATCGTAACGCGCGAAGGGCACGCGGATAAATTGGAAATAAGGGTGGAACTTTTGAAAGCCACCGACGATTATAAAGAATTGAAAGCCATCGAGAACGCGATCCGCTCCAAACTGCGCGTCGTCCTCGGACTGGACGCGAAGATAAGTTTGGTGTCTCCCAATACGCTCCAGCGTTTTGAGGGTAAGGCAAAGAGAGTCAAAGATCTGCGCGATAAGGAGGGAGTATGAAAAAATTGATGTTAGGCAACGAAGCGATCGCGCGCGGCGCGTATGAAGCGGGCGCAAAGGTGTCCGCAGCGTACCCCGGCACGCCCAGCACCGAGATCAGCGAGACCCTTGCCAAGTATGGCGAGGTTTATGCGGAATGGGCGCCCAATGAGAAGGTGGCGGCGGAAGTGGCGATCGGCGCTTCCATCAGCGGCGTG
>Ga0310690_10009583_pt1 | contig 12130 bp, 17 predicted proteins | sample AusTroGonzalo_MG_2_FD_207661 | JGI IMG/M metagenome (GOLD analysis project Ga0310690, IMG submission 207661) | Bovine rumen microbial communities from tropical cattle in Woodstock, Queensland, Australia - Gonzalo_04 (v2) (version 2) | ecosystem: Host-associated > Mammals > Digestive system >...
CGAAGTCCTCGGGCCGTTGCTATCTGAATATGCCGATCTATGGGCGCAGACTATCGCGAATATGTTTGAAAATCTTGCGACTATGTTCAGTGGTGTCGTCGAATTCATCACAGGCATCCTTGAAATTATTGCGGGCATCGTGAAGGGCTTCAAAGATGGCGACTGGACGATGCTGTGGGAAGGCATCAAGGACGTTCTGAAGGGCTGTCTTGATTTTATCCTCGGATTCGTCGAGTGGTGGGTCGATATGATCGTGACTCCGTTCAAGTGGCTGTATGACGTTCTGCTCGGACATTCCATCATTCCGGACATCGCGAACGGTCTCATTGAGTGGTTCACACTTGCTTTCGATACAGTGACCGGACTGGTTTCTGCTTTCGTTGAAGCAATTATCGGCTTTTTCACGATGCTGTGGGAAGCGATTCAGGAAATATGGACAGGCATTCAGGAGTTCCTGGTCGAACTGTGGACGGTTCTCTCCGAGACGTTCATGGAAATATGGACAGGGATTCAGGAATTTTTCATAGAACTGTGGACGAACATTCAGGAGGTAGTCGTTGAGATATGGACGGCACTTCAGGAATTTTTCGTCGAGACCTGGACGGCCATCAAGGACTTTTTCGTCGAGATATGGACCGGAATCAAGGAATTTTTCGAAGAAATATGGAACGGGATGCGCGATTTCTTCGTGGAGATATGGGATTCCATCGTTCAGAAGCTCTCGGATGCGATTTCGACTATCAAAGGATATTTCGAAGAACTATGGAGTCGAGCGAAGGCATGGTTCGATGAGGTCAAGAATACAGTCAAGGAACTGTTTGTGGATATCAAGAACAAAGTCCAGGAAGGTCTTGAGACCATCAAGAATAAAGCTCGAGAATTCCTCGACAATGCCAAAAACAAGATCGTCGAGTTCAAAGATCACATCGTGAATACGGTCAAGGATATGTCTGAGACCGTAAAGAGCAAAGTTCAGGAAGTGATCGAGTGGATACGCTCAAAAGTTGATGATTTTCTTGAAACTGTCAAAAATAAAGTCCGTGAAGCGATCGATTTCATAGTCGAAAAAGTCACGGAATTCAAGGAAAAAGTTGTTTCGACGCTTCAGGAAGTCGTTTCGACGGTCAAGGAAAAAATCGAAGAAGCTGTCAGTTTCGTCCGGGAAAAAATCTCGGAGCTGGCTCAGATAGTCCGGGAAAAATTCGAAGAAATCGTCAACCTGGTCAGAGAAAAGTTCGAGGAAATCGTCAATACAGTCAGGGAATGGTTCGAAACGCTCATTTCTACAGTCCAGGAGAAGCTTGAAGCCATATGGCAAGCCGTGACTGATGGCCTTGCGAAGATCCTCGAGGCGGTTGCTGAAAAACTTGCTGAAATATGGGAGAAAGTCAAGGAATTCGCAAGCGAGGTCAAAGAAGGCGTTGAGGAATTCTTCAGCGGTCTCGTCGAGAAGATAGAAGGCTTTGGAGAGAAGTTCTTCAATGCCGGAAAGACGCTCTTCACGGAGCTGTGGAACGGCATCAAAGAGATATGGAATGACATAGTTTCGTGGATTAATGACAAAATCTCATGGATCTCGAGCACGTTATCCAGCGTTATCAGTAAAGCGAAGGACGCTCTGAGCAGTATCACGAACAAAACCTCGTCATCGAGCTCGACATCATCGTCATCATCGAAGGTTAGCGGTTCTCATGCGAATGGTCTTGATTATGTACCGTATGACGGTTATGTGGCAGAGCTTCACAAAGGTGAGCGTGTCCTGACGGCAGAAGAAAACTCGTCCTATATCGGAAGTGGTGATGCGGTCAGAGCCATCGAACGGCTCACACAGATGGTCGCTCGAAACATGGAACAGCAGCAGCAGCTCATGTCGAATCTGAACTTCAATGTGAACGGCAGAGAGTTCGCAAGACTCGTCAAGGCGGTGGAATAATATGCTCGAACGTCTTAATTTTATCAATCATGTGAATGAGACCATTGAGTTCGGCAGAAATGGTGTTTTTGTCAACTACAGTGATCTTCACAATTATTTATGGCAATATCTCGCAGACGGCGACAAGATCAGCGTTCTGAAGCGCGGGATCGTCTCGAAAGAGATCCCGATCGTCGTCGCCTGTGGGAGTGCTGACGATGGTGTCGCGGTCATTAATCAGCTGATGGAGTTTTCCGAAAAGGATATCCTGGTCAAACAGCCGGGCCGCCTCGTTGTCGGGGACTATTATCTGCCTTGTTATATCATCGGCAGTACAAAAACAGACTATCTTGCAAAGCGTGGATACCTTCAGGCGGCTCTTGAAGTGTTGTCTGACACTCCCGCATGGGTCAAAGAGACACGGTTCTCGTTCAATTACGGTGACGGTGGTCACACACAGGGTCCTGACATGGACTATCCGACAGATCATCCGATGGATTTCACGAATCCATTCTCATCTTTGATGGTCGAGAATCCGGGCTTCACCGGTTCGGACTTCCGGATGATCATCTACGGTGAAGCAGACGATGCAAAGATCACGATCGGGGATCATCTGTATGAGGTGAACTGCGAGATCGGGTCTCATGAGTATCTGACTATCGACAGCAAGAAGAAAACGGTCATTCTGACAAAGGAAAACGGCACGACAGAGAACAAATTCAAGCTTCGGAATCGTGCAAGCTATATCTTCGAGAAGATCCCGCCAGGAGAAACGCTGGTGACATGGGACAATGACTATAAATTCGACATAATCCTCTATGAAGAGAGGAGTGAGCCGAAATGGACTTGATATATGCAGATGAAAACAGAGAGGATGTCGGGGTTTTACTTGATTATCAGTTCGACCTGGCATTCGGATCTGACGAGAACAACTTCACGATTTCGGTGAGCCTTGATAATCATGTCTGTCAGGAAGACTACTGGATATATATCGAAGGCACAGAATACGGTGGAATCGTTGATGATATAGAGGTCAATACGGAAACCCAAAGGGTGACTTATAAAGGCAGAACGTTTCATGGTCTCATAGAGAGCAAGATCGTCTGTCCCGATGCCGGTCAAGACTATTATGTCATTACGAATACAGAAGCGAACGCTGCACTCGGCACTCTGATCACACGGCTCGGTCTCGGGGATCTGTTTGAAGCATCAAGCGAGGATTCAGGCATCACCATCACACGATATCAGTTTTGGAGATATATCGAAGGTTATGCCGGAATCAGGAAGATGCTCGACAAGAACGGTGCGAAGCTTCACATGGAGTGGAATGAGGGCGCGGTAATCCTGTCAGCAGTTCCTTATGTCTCATATGATGACGAGGAGCTGACGAGTGACCATGTAAACTTCACCATCGATCAGAGTTTTAATCCGATAAACCACATGGTCTGTCTCGGATCGGGAGAGCTGCAGAACAGAATGGTCGTTCATCTGTACTGCGACGCTTCCGGGAATATCTCACAGACACAGACGTTCACCGGACTGGAAGAACGTGCAGAGGTTCTTGACTATCCGAACGCAGAGAGCGAAGAACAGCTCATCGAAGAAGGTGAATCAAGGCTCCGGTCTTCATGGAACGCGAGCACAGTCGACATCAGGCTCGATGATGAGTATGAATTCGACATCGGGGACGTTATCACGGTCTCCGAAGTCATCACAGGGGTGCATCTGACACGAAGCATCACGAAAAAAATCGTAACTATCAACGGCGATATATTCAAATGCCAGTATCAAGTAGGAGAACAGTGATATGAGTTTACATTTAGTGACAGGACATGAAGGAAACGAGCACATAATGTCCGCAGATCAGGGCTCGTTCAATATCGCGGCGTTCGGCAGTGGTCAGTTCGTATTGAATCACGGCAACAAGTTCGAAGCATCACTCATCAGCAGCAACACGGTCCGGATCAAGGACGGTGATCTCCTGATGCAAGGTCGCCACATGAGACAGGCAGCCGGAACCACAGAAGAGGTCGCCATCGATTCGGGAACAGCCGGAATGCTACGGAAGGATCTGATCTGTGCCAGGTACACGAAGAACAGCTCGACAGGTGTTGAGAGTGCTTCGTTTGTGGTCATCAAGGGAACTGAATCAGCGAGTGCTCCTGTCGATCCGGCATACAATTCCGGAACCATCACAGATGGAAACGACCTGATCAATGACTTCCCGCTGTATCGGGCAAGCTTGAACGGAACGACCGTCACACTCTCCGATCCGCTGTTTGATGTAGCTGGAAACCTTGCAGACGCACTTGACGCACTCGATGATATTGAAGACATAAAGGAAGCACAGGCGAAGGATTTCATTCTGTGCAATAAACAGACGCTGACCTTCGTAGCGAATATCTGCACGATAAGTGATGCCAGGATAACAGCTGATTCACTTGCAGACGTATATTTCACGGCCGGATGCCTTGTGGATGCGCAGAAAGCAGTCATTTCAGTTGAGACATCAGCCGGAGCAGTTACACTCACAGCGGCAAGAGTTCCGGAGAACACACTGACAGCAACTATCAAGATAAGGGTGATCTAATATGAGAGGAAGAACGAATGTGGGGGACGGCGTGTCCCTGAATGCAAATACAGCGAACAAATATGTAGCTGCCGGTCAGATCACAGCCGGTGATTTTGTGGAATACTATTCAGAACCAACATATATCTCACAGCCTTCAGGTAATCCGATATTTTGCTTTAACATCGGGGCATATGTTGTCGGACTAAGAGGAGTTGAAATTGTTCTTTACAAAGGTAATGAAGAAGTAAGTTCATATAGCGATTATTCTGTATCACAGATATGCCAGTATGGGGATTTTATTATATTTAAAACAAGCGACACTGTGGGAGTTCTCAAAATTCAGAACGATCAGCTTGTTTTGGTGGATACTGGAAGTGCATCAGGAACGTGTATAAGTGCGGGCAATGGTAAAGTAGTATTACTTACTATCAAGAATTCAAGTGCTTATTACTATATAAAAAATGGATATGTTTTCGATATTTCAAATACCGGCGAATTGTCAAATGGTAAAAGCTTGACTTATGCGTCAGAGTATCCTGTTGGTAATTATTCGAGAGTACAATCTATAGGATTAGTATATGTAGATTCAACCGAAGCCTTTTACACATATACAAAATGCACAACAGAGGAGAATCCACATAATTATAAAGTTGAAGTTGATGCAGAAAACAATTTAACATTGACATCAACATATATGGGTGGTTTATCAAGCGCTTGGGATTGTTTAGGACAGTTTGACCGCAGATTGATTATCGGAAAGTCTGCATCTTTAGCTTCTCATGATGTAATAAGTGGTGCATTTTCATCTTTCAATATCGATAATTTTTACTACCCAGGAATTATCGATAATAATCTGTTTGTAACGTATGGAGCAGTATCATCAGCTATAAAAATACGATTGTACTATTACAACGATCAAACGAATAATATAACGCTTTTAGATGAGTATACAACAACATATGAGGCTATTTCCTTAAATTTTACTGCATACAATCATGAAACAGGTTATGTTTACGTTCCTTATAATAGTAATAATGCTTACAGATTACGTCTTTTAACAGTGATAAATAATAACGCGATACAAGATATTCCTGATCAGGACAAAGTTAAAGCATATATGACAGGCGGACATCCGATCGGAGTAGCAAAGACAGATGGCAACATCGGAGATACGATTCCAATCTACGTTCCGACACCGAGTGTATAAGGAGGTAGCATATGAGTGAAATAATCAGAGGTACGACACCGACTATCACGTATAAGATAACCTCCGACGTGGACCTGACAACACTCTCCGAGATATGGCTGACGATATCCGATGCGCTGGTGGAAGCGCAGAAGACATACAAGCTCTCGAAGAACGAGATCACAGTCGACAATGTAGCGAAAACAATATCAGCAGTGATGTCCCAGGAGGACACACTGCTTTTTAGATCTCGGATGGTACAGATACAGATCAGAGCGAAAGACACCAGTGATAAGTCATACGCGACGGACATCAGTGATGTTCCGCTGAAGAAGATCCTTGAGGGCGGGGTGATCTAATGATTGATACAGCTTGCAGAATCGCATCAGGACTGTCGACAGATGATCAGCTGCTTTCCGGGGACTTGTCAACAGGAGCGATCCGACTTGAAGGTTCTCTCGACATCGGGGCCGGTGGTCGGCTGCCGAACTATACCGGCGATTATACCGTGATCCCGAAGGTCTATGAACAGACACTTGAGACGAAAAACAAGTCAATGACAGATGATGTGACGGTTGAGGCTGTTCCGTATGCAGAAGTATCAAATCCATCGGGCGGCCTTACGGCAAATATAGCATACATTCCATGATGAGGAGGACACACAAATGGCATCAAATCCCTATATCAACAAAGTAGTATATGGCGCGGATACACTCATCGACCTGACCGGCGATGATGTAGCAGCTTCCGACGTTTTATCGGGCAAATTATTCCATCTGCCGACTGGCGAACCGAAAGCCGGAACGTGTACCTATGACGCAGACACTTCTGACGCTGATGCGACAGCAGCAGAAATCCTGCTGAACAAGACGGCATATAAGAACGGCTCAAAGCTGATCGGATCCATGCCGAACCGTGGAGCAGTAACGCTCACGATCGACGATGTAAGCGATGAGCTCACGATTCAGAACGGATATCATGACGGTTCCGGAAAAGCAAAGATCGACGCAATTGAAGCTGCGAAGATAATCCCCGGGAACATAAAAGACGGCTGCACGATCCTCGGAGTGCTCGGAACATATACCGGCGAAGGCGTAACCGCCGAAACCGTCAGCGCGACACCATACACAACTGCGCAGACTATCCTTCCCGGAAGTGGATATGATTATCTCGCCGAGGTTGATATCGCGGCGATCGCTTATGTTGAGACCGATAACGCAGCGGGCGGCAAGACGGCTACGATCGGAACTGTGGCTCCTTCATAATGAGGTGATTTTATGGCAAGCAATCCATATGTAAATAAAGTCGTATTCGGTAATCAAACCGTAATGGATATATCAGACACGGACGCGGAAGAGGCTGACGTTGTCGAGGGCAAGACTTTCTACAAAAAAAACGGGGCCCGGGCGGCAGGAACCGCAAGCTATTATAGCCCGAACGACACAGCCTCTACAGATATCGCTGATGATGATCTTGTTCCTTTTTATGACGATTCCGCTTCAGCAAAGAAAAACACGCTGTGGAGTAACATCAAATTAAAACTTAAAGACTATTTTTACGATTTGTTTGATGATTTCCCCAAAGAAACAAGCAGTAATCCTGTAACCAGTAGTGGGATTTATAAAAGTGTTCAAGGTTCCGATGTTGTTGTTGAAAAGACTGTTGGGTTTGTAAATAAAAATTTATTTCACATAGACAGTTCAATAGTTGATGCGACGGATAATGGTATATCATTCTACATAACCAGGAACAGTGATGGTGAAGTTACTAGAATATCAGTAAATGGTAGTATTTCAGATCCTACGCAAGAAGCTGTTTTGGATTTAGGACAGATAGACGTAAATGTCGGTACATTCATCTTGTCCGGAGGCCTGTCCGAAGATTTATTTTTAAGAGCTACAAGAGTGAGCGGTGGTGGTATCGAAGCAGTTGAAGATGAAGGAGACGGTGTTGAATTTACCAATAGTGTTATGGATGGTATGTTCAACAGAGCTTATCTTGTTGTAAAAGCTGATTTTCACTATATGTCAGTTTTTCCGATGATACGAAATGCTGAAGTGGGCTCAAGTAGATTCTATCCGTATTCCACAGAAGAAACCGTCAAAGAACAATTAAATGATTTATACGATAAGATCGGATATCAGATCACTCGATCAGGTGTGACAGCTTCAGAAAACGGTACGGTCCGGATTCCGGCCAGCGGAACAGACAGCCGGATCTCGACGGCGAACACTTGCCTGGTGATCCCGATCGCGCAGACGAAAAGCGACGGAACGAGTTACAAAATCAAGTCATGCGTGGTATCGAGTGGATATGCGACCATCACGGTGGCTGAAGCGATTTCAAACATCGAGATCGGTGTTCTTGTTATTAACAGCTAAGAGGAGGGAAAAAAATGAAATATGCAGTCAGTAAAGTATCCAACGGGAACTTTTTCATAGTATCTGAACACGGCAATGATCTTCAGGCGGCTCGAAATTCCTACTGGGACCAGTGCAAAGCTCTGAACAATGCGTCTGATGTGGTTTCTGCAACAGTTGCGATTATCGACGAGAACCAGGACGTTGTTGAAGGTAAGAAGGAATATATCTCACATCCTGTCTCGGCAGAATAGAGATCATTCCGACGAGCCACAAGAACATTGTCAGCAAAAAGAGATATCTTGTATCAGCAAAAGGTCCGGCGCGTCGATATGATAGTACCTCCATTCGTGGCTCGTCCTGGCACTCAAACAGGACGGTTGCGGCAGGAGGTTTTTTGCATTTACTAAACGGATTACGCAACTATACGAAAGGAGTATGGAGATATGGCTTTAACACCTGCAAGGTATGTGGGGGGGGGTTGGAAAACTCTTCATTCGGTAACAGGATCGGGTAAAATTTGGAGCAATGTTATAAGTGAACTCACAAATTATTTACCGTCAGATGCTAACAGAAAAAGAAACTGTGTCATTCAACTTTCTGATGATGCAGAAATATATAGATATGTCGGGAATAATCTTTTTGTTATAACAACAAAAAATAATAGTGGTAATCTATCAGTTTCTGTAGTTGATTTTAATAATAATAAGACATATAGATCAGTTAACGGTGCGGCATTTACTGAAGTTACCTCGGGATTCTCGGCAGCAGTATACTTACGAGAATTAGAAGTAGATTAAATCCTCATCCTGTCTACGGGTGAGGTAGATAGGAGAGAATATGCCTTTAAGTCCAGTGAATTTTTACGAACCGAGCGCGGATGTAAATCGGACTATTTCGAAAAATTCCTTCGTAACACTTGATGTCGGAGCTTCTACTCGTGCAATAATAGTGACGATAGGTGCATCAGATCCTAGGTGTTCAATGGTTTTTGTTTCGACAAGTACCTCAGGTGTTACATATATAATACCTGTCAAAACAGGGTCGGATGTCGTATATGATACTACAACAAATTACAAAATTAAGGTAACAAATAATAACGCTAATGCAACAACGTTATATGCTTTTAATTTATCTGAAGATGGTGGTATAAGTTAATCTGTAACGATTACGCAATAATTATATTGACGGATTTTAACATTATATTTCGTTCAAAGTGTTGTTTTGGGGTATATTGTAGAATTATATTGTAAACAAGGCACATTTTAATTAAAACAGACCCGCCCGTTTTTACGGGGTGGCAGGGGCGTCTTTCGGGGCGTCCTTTTTTATTTGAAAGGGGTAAATATGGACGGCGCAACGATCAACGTTGGAATATATATTCAAGCGGTTGTTACAACCGTTGGAATATTTATGGGGGTATGGGGATTTTTGAAAGTATTGAAAGAAATAAAAAAGGATTCAGACGCCGAACACGGACGCCGTCAAAAATGGGATAATGCGGCGAAAGTGATTGAAGAACGCGCCGACCTATGGAACAAGGGTCTTGCGGATATGGAACAAGGACGCAAAGACATTGTTACCAGATATGACGAACGGTTAGACGAACAAGACGCAAAAATACAACAATTGTATTCAATGATGATTATGTTCATGCGATCACAGAACGCAATACTTGAAGCGTTAATCGAACAAGGTATCGGAAACGGCGAAATAAAGGCAATGCACGCGGAATTGAATTCGTTTATAGCGGAACAAATAGGGAAATGAAAAAGATTGATATTACAACCGATAAAGCGATCGCGTTTTCTGCGGTTGCGTTGGTAATATTCACGGTCGTTATGATCGTGATTTTTTGTATATTCCAGACCGTACCGGACACGTTGATTGTATCGTTTTTCGGCGCGTTCGGTCTTGAAGGCGGTTATTGTGCGTTTATACATAAAGTTAAGAAAGACGCATTGATCGCGGCGGCAAAGCGTGTCAAATTATCGGACGCGGATATTCCGCCCGACGATCCAGACGGCAACGAAGATTTATGCGTTGATTATGACGGTAATGATTATTGAAAGGGGTTGATTGTATGAATTCGGAAATAATGAAAATCATTCTTGAAGCAATCTGCGGAATTATCGGGGTTTTGATTACGGTTTATTTGATACCGTGGTTAAAAGGTATGATCGGCGACGATAAATTCGATTTATTGATTGAATATAGCGCGTATGCGATCCGTGCCGCCGAACAAATATACACACCCGAACAATGGGCAGAAAAAAAGGCGTATGTTTTGAAATATGTCGAAGAAAAAGCGCAGGAAATAGGCGTCAAATTAACGGACGCAGATATTGAAAACTTGATTGAAGGTCTTGTCAATCGCATAAAGAAAGGGTAAATTATGGTAACCGTACAAGAATTCATTAACCAGATCGCGCCGTTGATCGTGGCGGAAGGTTCAAAACGCGGTTATACCGTATTTTCTGCCGCAATAGCGCAATCAATAATCGAATCACGGCACGGCGAATCGAAATTATCACAACCGCCGTATTATAATTATTTCGGTCTGAAATGCGGGTCTTCATGGAAAGGTCGTTCGGTCAATATGAAGACGAAAGAAGAATACACGACCGGAACATTGACGACGATCAAAGACAATTTCCGTGCATACGATAATATGGCGGACGGCGTCAAAGGGTATTACGATTTCATATCGACGAAACGGTATGCGAATTTGAAAACCGCGAAAAATTATATCGAATTCGCGAATTTCCTTAAAATGGACGGTTACGCGACGTCGTCAACGTACGTTCAGACGTTATGTTCGACGGTTACGACGTATGGATTGCAGAAATACGACGCAGGATATGTTCAGCAGACCCCCGAACCCGTTATAATTGAAGGGTACGAAATCGGCAAAACATACACGACACAACAAGACCTTTATATTCGCGACGCGGCAAACGGCGCAAAAATCGATTGGTTATCAATAACTACGAACGCACAATTGAACGCATTCACAGACGCGGAAGGTTTTTCGATCCTGCGAAAAGGTACACGGGTAACATGTAAGGGAATAAAAAAAGACGGGTCGACCGTCTGGATGAATATTCCTTCCGGTTGGATATGCGCCCGAAATTCCAAAAATATATATATCAAGTAAGTCACAACCCCGCTATTTTGCGGGGTTTTTCTTATTTTGTAAAAGTTTTTGAAGAAATTTCATTTTTTGTATTGACAATACTACGATATAGTAGTAAAGTATTGACATAAGGAACGGCAACGCATGCACGAAAGGAAGGTATGATATGTACGATAAGTTTTTAAGCGCAAAGCAATTAAACGTAAAGGTTGGCGACATTGTATCGGTTCAAGGAAATCGCGGTATCGTCATGGAAGTTATAAAGCACAACGACGTTGAATGGAACGGCAAGGAATATGACAAGGTTGAAGGTTCAGAAGGAACAAGCGTCCGCGTACACTTCACGGGGGAATTGGCGGAATGGTCGCAATATCAAGACGGCGTTTACGGCGATTGGGCGGTTATCGAATCCCGTGACTATACGCCGGAATATCAATCGTTTTATACGGAAGTCGCGGCGACGGCATGCGGTGGAAATGTTCACGAATTATACGATCTTTACTGTAAAGAACCGTCATGGTTCGAAGACATTATCGAAGATTTATGGACGAAAAACGGCATTTTTAACAACATAGACGAATCGTGCCTTGATTATTGGACGGTCAAGGAATTACGCAATCGATAATAAAGCAACGGCAGGGCGGGCAATACGCCCGTTCCTGCGGGAAGGTGGGAAAATGATTATCAAACTTAATAAACACGTTGAAGCATTGGAAAAGACGCAGGAAAAGATTCAAGAAAAGATTGACGCATTGACGGAAAAGCAATCCGCGATCGAAGACAACGCATTCAATCACGACCGCGACATGACCGATCGGGAACAAGAACGGTACGACGCGATCGAAGAAAAGATTGACGCGTTGCAAGACGAATACGACGACATACAGAACGCGATTGATTACTTGTCGGAATATTGCGAATAAGGGAAGGAAGGTGTCAAATGAAGTTTACAGACAAAGACGCA
>Ga0310690_10009584_pt1 | contig 12129 bp, 6 predicted proteins | sample AusTroGonzalo_MG_2_FD_207661 | JGI IMG/M metagenome (GOLD analysis project Ga0310690, IMG submission 207661) | Bovine rumen microbial communities from tropical cattle in Woodstock, Queensland, Australia - Gonzalo_04 (v2) (version 2) | ecosystem: Host-associated > Mammals > Digestive system >...
AGGCATAGACGGATCAATACACTATGATGTTTCTTTTGTCGATTTGCTTCGACGATTATATGAAGAAGCAAATGTTCAATTGAACAAAAACGGGCATCCGTCAATGGGTTTGTTGTGCGGTGCAATTACAAACGTTTGTTTTAAGTCTATAGCGGTCCCCTCAGGTAGTATTTATGATGTGTTTGAAAATGTGGCGGGGAGAATTGGCGCGAAGGTGGAGTATCAATCTGGGAATATAATTGTTACTCAAACAAATTATGTTCAACAATCGTCAGTAAAGTTTGTTGCCATTGATGGTCTCATAATGCCTGCCGACTTGGGACCATCCTGTTCCAATAATTGTGTGACGGTCACGATCGTTCCAGTAAAGGATGACGATGCCCTGCCTGGATATAAAACGATATATCAGCCTCTGGCTGGGTTTGTTTCTGAAAGCAATGAGGCAGTTGCATGTGTAAAGGTTGACTGTAAGGTCTGCATAGAGAATTGCTCAGAGTGGCCATACGTTTTTGGCCTTCCATATTCGTTGACAGGGTATGATTGCCTGGAAATAGATGCTAGGCTTGATAATGGAGAGATCGTAGTGTTAAAACGGCGGCAACCTAAATACCTTTCTGACAACGGCAGATTTATTACAGTCAATCCTCAAAGAAAGTGGGAGTATCCTATTTCGCTTGATAGTTGCCTATGGGATTTTCCATCAAAGTTTAAAACCGATAAAGTTGTTCAGTTGCGCCCCCGTTTTGCGTTTGGTGCATTCCGCGTTGAGGGCGAATTTTATCGTACACTGGATGAGGTTATGACTCGGAAAAGGATAAAAAGAGATTTTACGGATAGAGATGGAGAACTCGTGGGAGAATGGGTTGATTGTTGCGATTGTAAAATATGGATAACGGGAGGCGATAAATGAATAGCTTGAAAGATTTTCGCAAAAGTAGATTTCTGACGGTGGTCAACATAACACTGACAGTTTGGTGTATTGCAACACTGCCTTTGCATTATTTTATTGAGTCTCGTATTATGCGCCCAATAATGTATTCGTGTGCGTTCTATCTTTTGATGTGTTTATTGCAGTATTTGGCTTTGAAAAGTTGGAAGCTATTGTTGATTGCCATTGTGATTTTCCTTCTCCATGCAATGAGTTGCACATAGGCCAATATTGACATGACATTGCATAGAGAGAATCACGCCACGTTCGAGGGCTTTGCTTTGGGCGGGCAAATAATACGCGTTGTGCATGAAAGACGATCGATGCGAGAACGTGAGTCCGCTATAACATCCTTCTAAGAAGCGCTAGTCATTAAGCGAATGTTCGTCGTGGCACTTTGATGTTTGCCATGGGTCGACGATAATTGCATGTCGTCAGATGAGACGTCTTTGCGCCTATCATTAACAGAGCCATCTGCGGTTTTGCCTTGCTTTCCTAGGATTTTTCATGTTTTCGTCTTGAACTTCGCTTGAACTTCGTATGGTATACTTCCACTGCATTCCCGGCGATGGGCGCCTTGGAGTTGCACAGGAGACAGATTTGGAGGTTCAATTTTGAAAATCGGTTTTGTTGTAGCGCTTGCCGTTGCTCTTGCTGGCAACGCGGTGGCCGACGACGCCGTAGGGTGGATGCGCGTATGCGTCCCGTCGAACGACATTGCCGTTGCCGTGCTTCCGTTCTCTCCGCTTTGCGGATGGAATGGCGGATCGCTTCTTGCCGGGCCGTTCGTCGGTGACGGCGGCGAGGGCTCGGACAGGCTGGTGGTTGCGCCCCTGCCGGACGGCGAGTGGACGAACTTCGTGTACTCGGCGGACGGGTGGCTGGATCCGGCGACGGGAGAGCCCGCCCTAGTCTCCGCGTCTCCCGGCGACGCGATCGCCCTCGAACCGTACGGCGCCGAGCCGTTTGACTTCTACCTCATGGGGCGCTTCCCCATGCCGGGGTTCGGCGGGCTCGCATGGCCGCGCTTTGCGGGGATCGGCATCGACTGGACGAATTCCACTGCGCAGCTGACAGTCGAGACGGGCGGCGTCCCGACGGACCTTTTTTCGCTGGACGACGCCGCCTTCGCCGACGGCAACTGTTCTTGGCGCCATCTGGCGAGATTCCCCTCCAGCTTGCAGTGCGTCGCATGGGACGATGAGTTTGGCGCACGCGCGCCGACCAACTGCCTCTACGTCGTCTCCGACGCCGCAGGCGACGCAGACGGCGACGGAATCCCGGACGGCGTCGAGAGGCTCGTTTACGGGACCTCTCCGCTCCTTGCGGACACCGACGGCGACGGCATCAGGGACGGGCTGGAACTTGCATGGGGCATGGATCCCCTGGTGGACGAAGGCGTCGGGCGGTATTGGTTCCACGAGCCGTTCGAGTTGCCGGACGTCGGGCTGGGCGAACTCTCGGGGCAGCACGGCTGGCGCGTAAGCGATCCGGAGTCCGCCGTTGTGCAGACCAAGACCGCCCACGCCGGACGTGCGGCGCTTCGTCTTTCCATGGATGACGAAGACGCCGCCCCCGTGTTTGTCGGACGGTCGGTGACGAACGTGGAAGGAGTCGTATGGATTGATTCGTATTGCATAGCGACGGTCACTCGTCGCCGACCGGACGATTCTGGCGTCCTTGGAGGCGCCACCATCTTCTTTTCTGAAGGCGGGCATCCGGTAATGCTCGACGATGCGGCTTTCAGGACGAACGAGAGCGTGACCGTCGCCATCGGGGAATGGGTTCGCTGCACGCTGCGCCTTGACTACCCAGCCGGAGCGTGGGACCTTTATGTCGACGGGATTATCGTCGGCGAGGGGCTTGGCATGGGCGCGACTACGGGCCGGTTCGAAGGAATCGGAGCGCAGGGTAGCGGCGAGGCGTTTATGGACGACCTGGTAATTTCGGACTCCCGCCCGCTAGGGCTCTCTTCAGATTGGGACGCCTTGCCCGACGAATGGGAGTTCAGGCATTTCGGATCGCTTGACAGGGACGGTTCCGGCGATGCCGACGGCGACGGCGTTTCCGACTTGGAGGAATTCCGGCATCGTACGAACCCGCTTCTGGCGGATACGGACGGAGACGGCCTTTCGGATGCCGTCGAAATAAGCTTCTACGGCACGTCTCCACGTGTCGCCGACACCGACGGCGACGGCGTCTTTGACATGAGGGAGATCGCAGATGGCTCGGATCCGCTTTCCGCCGGTGCCGATTCGCCGGCTGCGTTCGTAGAGTCGTTTGAGCTTCCAGCCGTGGAGCTTGGCGACCTGAACGGGCAGAACGGATGGACTGTCAACCGCCAGAATGTCGCCATCGTGCAGGAGAGCGTCGTACGCACGGGCGCTGCCGCGCTTAAGGTCGTTGGAGACGAGGATTGCAGGGCAGTTCTCCTTTCCCATCCGATCACCAATGCCGAAAGTGCGGTCTGGGTCGATGTCTATAGCGTTGCCAAGGCTGCGGTGCCTGATGTCGGCATGGAAGCGGACGGGATATTCTTCGACAGGGACGGGCATCCCGTAGTATGCGCCGAAGGGACGTTTACGACGAACCGCCTGGTCAGGGTCGGCCTGGACGGATGGGTGCGCACGACCATGCGGCTCGACTACGCCAACCGCACTTGGGACGTGTATGCGGGAGGAATAGTCGCAGGAAGGAATCTCCCGATGGCGGCCAGTGCAGGCGAGTCGTTCGAGGGCATTGGATGCATAGGAGAGGGGGAAGCCCAGATTGACGACATAGTCGTGTCGCATTCGCGTCCGCAGGGGCTTTCTTCCGACGGAGACGCCATGCCCGACGAGTGGGAGCTCAGGCATTTCGGGACGCTGGAGCGCTCTGGGTTCGGCGACGCGGACAGGGACGGCGTCAGAGACATTGACGAGTTCAAGGCGGGCACGGACCCCAACTCTACGGACACCGACGGCGATGGGCTGCCTGACCGCTGGGAGGTGCGCTGCGGAACAGATCCGAACGACCCGGACGACGCTGGAGCAGACCCGGACGACGACGGGATGGACAACGCAACGGAATATCGGCTCGGCCTCGATCCTCTCCGCCCAGACGCCGATCCGCGCATTCCCCCGGAAATCGAAATACAAACCGACCGCCCGTGGTACCTCGCGGGGCAGACTGTCCATGTCGATGCGTTTGCGGCGGACTCTGACGGAGAGGTCGTGGAGCTCACCGTCTATCGCGACGGTCTTGAAGTCGCCCATGCGTTCGGCGGCCACGTGTCGGTTTCCTACGAGGCCGCCGCGACGAACGTCGTCGAGGCGCTTGCGTCGGACGACTCCGGCAAGTCCGCCCTTGCGCAGCTGGAGGTGCCGGTCTTCGCTGCGGACGGGGACTCCGACGGCGACGGCCTCTCCAACGCCGAGGAGCAGGCGTTGGGCACCGACCCAGGCTCGTCCGACACGGACGGCGACGGAATCCCCGACGCGGACGAAGTGCGCATCGGCACGAACCCCGCCGTCGCGGACGCAAACGCCGACCCGGACGGCGACGGGCTCTACAACATCGAGGAGTTCCTCCACGGCACGAACCCGCGCAACCCCGACACGGACGGTGACGGCTGTCCCGACGGCGAGGAGTGTACAATTCTCTTCAGCGACCCTCTCGCGGTTGACTTCGACGGCACTGTTGTCACGAATGCCCTGATCCCGGCCTCGGCCGTTGACGCGGCGAGGGGGACATGGTACGTAGTCGACGACGTGCTGGCAATCGGGGAGCGTGCCGGCGCGGTCTACTTCACCGACGACCTCTTCTTGCCGTCCCCTGGAATGCGCCAGCTGCGCATGGACGTCAGGTTCTCCGGGACGTTTGACGCCGAACTCGTGTGCAGGGTCGACGGGCGGATGACCGGTGCGGTCCTTCTGCACTCTTCTTCGGAAGTGCACGCAGAGTCCGTCAGGTTCACGACGTTCTGGCTTTCGGAGGGGACGCACAGCCTTGAGTTCGAGCTTCAGAACTTCGGCAACGGCGCCATGTTCTTCATCGACGGCATCGCCGTATGCGAGCCCTGCGGGAGGGACGACGACGGGAACGGGACTCCCGACTGGATCGATTCGCGGATGTCGAGCTCTAGGACGCTTCGCGGGAACGCCGTGGAGTCCTTCGTGTCGCCTTTCTGCCTGCGCGGAGTCGCCAGCCGCCCCGACATGGTGGAGCTGTCGTGCGGGCATGCCGTCGCGCCGCTCCCCGGCTTCGGATGGTGCGCCGACGTGCCGCTCGACCCGACCAACTCCACGGAGGTCGGCATATCGTACGAAAACGGCATGAAGAGCGAGACGGTCGCAGTACAGTGGACGCCGTTCGACGTCATGGACAGGTCGGACGTGATCCTGCGGCGGGGCGACTCGCTCCTCTTTGCGGCGGACGGCACGGCCGTCGCCCTTGACGGGAACATGCTCTCGGACGGTCTCGCCGGGACATGCGCGCACTGCTTCGGCGAAGCGGGCGACTTCAGCCTCGTCGCATGCTCGGGCTCGCGGACAAACGTCGTGTCAGTCCATGTCGTTGCGGTCGAGGCCTCGGAGGCAATTCCCGTGTGGAGGGGCAAGGTCAATTCCGTGCCGTTCGCGTCGCCGGACATTGGCGGTCTTTCCGTCATCGTCGACCGCGGCGCAGAGGTCGATGCCCTTGACGGGAGTGGTGCGTCCCGCACGTGCGGCCTGTCGGTTTCGTCCCTTGGCCGCCCGTCGAGCCTCGCATTCGAGATTCCGAACCCCGACGCTTCGGTTGCGAAGTCCGTCGTGCTCCAGCCGTTCGCGGCGCACTACACGATAGAGGGCCGCTACTACGTGGTGGCGACGACCAGGGACGGAAGCCGCATCGTCGAGAACCGCATATCGGCCTTCGGGCTTCCGGACTCCGCCCTCATGCGCATGACGTCCAGCTCGGGCATAACCTTCGCCGACGGATCGGGGAGGTTGGAGCTGACAGGTTCGGACCTCGACGAAATCGGAGATTTCTCATATCAGTTCCTGATTCCTCCGGGTGTGGGACATCCATGTCAGTTCCTCAGGTTGATGTTTGATGGAAAGGTGGTGGCGAGATGAAATGGTTGATTCTAGGCATGTCGGTCCTCTCCGCCGCGCTTTCGCTCCGCGCCGATGGCACGGGTCAGTCGAAGTCGAACGCCGGGGCCGCCGACCCCGACACGTCGACTCGATCCGGCTCTGTCGGCGACCCCGTCGGCATCGCCGACGGCGCGGTGTACGACGCAGTGACGGACATCAGGGCGCCGTGTCCAGACATCGATCTCGTGTTCAGGCGATCGTACGGAAGCTGGTCTCAGCACGAGGGATCGCTCGGCGTCGGGTGGACCCACTCCTACGACTGGCGCGTCGAGACGAACGCGTCGAGGGTCTGCGTGTTCTCCGCCGGAGAGACGGACGTCACGGACGGCGTGCACAAGTTCGCGCCGGTGGCGCCGGGCGGGAGCGTATTCAACGAGGACGGGTACGAGCTGAGGCGCTCGGACGACGGCCTGTTCACCGTCGTCACGCCAGGGAAGACCACGTATGGCTTCGACGAGGCGGGACGTCTCTCGCGCATCGAGACGTGGAACGGCTCGCATGTGACCCTGACCAGGGATGCGGTGTCCGGCTCCGTCGTCGTCGCGGCCCATTCCTGCGGGAGGTCGCTGACGTTTACGCTTGACGGCGACGGCAGCATTGTCGGGGTGTATTCGCCTGATCCGTCGGTATGGGTTGAGTACGCTTATTCGACAAACGCCGTGGAAAAGGCAGTCGGCACGAAGCTGCTCGTCGGGGTCGTGCGCCACGACGGTGCGCGTACGAGCGAATGTGCCTACGGGTACGAGGCCGTGGAGCGCCCGGGTGCACTGTCGATCGAGGCCGTGTCCGGCGGCAGGGGTTGGAGTTCGTGCTACGCCGTGATCGGAGGCGGCACTTCCTACCATGCCAACTACAAGAGTGCGAAGGGTGCAAGAGGCGGTGGCGCAATGCTGAAAGCGCGTGCCGTTGTCAAGACCTGCTGTGTCCTTTCCCGCAAGACCGACCCGAACGGAATCGAGACCAGCTACACATACCGCCGCATGACGGACAGCACATTCGAGAAGTGCGTAAGGACCGAGATGACGGACGGTTTGTTCGCAATCGACTTGTCGTACGGGAAGGACCGCACCGGAATTGTCCGGGAAACGGCTTTCGGGAGTTCGTGCGAGTTCGTCTACTTCGACAACAAGAGCCGCGAGGTGCGTCGAAACGCGGGCGACGAGACGCGGAATATGACTTATGATTCCAGAGACGATTTGGTACGCATCGTTGAAACCAAGAGGGCGTCGCGGCATGCACATGCCTCCGTCTTCGGCTATGACTCGAGGCATCGCGTCGTCTCGTTCGCGAAAGCTTTCGACGCAGAGCCGTCCCGCTTTGCCACGTTTGCGTGGGACGAACTCTCCGGCGAGCCGAACCGCGTCGTCACTCCGGCGGGACGCATCTCGGAATATCTGCGCGGCGACTTCTCGTACGCCCTCTACGGGGCGGGCACGAACGACAGCCGCCTTGTGTCGTCGATCTCCTGCGACGAGCAATGGCATCCCGTGTCGATCGTCGATCCTGACGGCGCCGAGATGCGCCTTTCGCGCGATTCGCACGGGCTCGTGTCTCGTGTCGAGCGGGACGGCCTTCCGTCCATGGACATCGGCTATGACATGCTGGGCCATGCCTCGTCTCTCTCTTTGCCAGGCCCGGATGCTACAACGCGAACGGTTTCGCTTGTCAACAACTGGCGAGGGAAGCCGTTGTCGATGCATTGGCCAGACGGGACGGCGGAGTCATTCGCCTACGACGGCAACGGCACGAAGATCGTGCGACATATAGACCAGCTTGGGAGGGAAGACGCATACAAGTGGGTGCTTGGACTCCCCGTCCACGCGGGACGCGTCATTGGAGGCGTCACCAACACGCTCTTCGGCGTTGGGCATGACAAGCATCTGAACGTCGTCTCGATAACCGACCCACTCGGAAGAAAGGCGGAGTCGTATGCCCTTGACGCGAACGACCGCGTCGTGGCGGTGACAAATCTCGAAGGACAGGTCATGACTCGCACCTATGCGCTGGGCGAACTGGTCGCCTACGAGACACGTTTCGACGGGACGACCGTCGCATACGACTACGACACGGACGCGAATCTCTCTTCGGTCGCCTATCCCGGCGAGACGCTTTCCTTTGGCTACGACGCGGACGGGCTTTTGACGTCGGCGTCGAACTCATCAGGTGTCGTGACGAACCTCAACGACGCGTCGACGGGCTGGCTTGACGCCTCCAAAGGAGCGGACGGAATGTGGGTTTCGTATGCTCGGAGCGACGGCGGTGCGGTGACGTCCATGACGTCCGTCGCTGGGGCGACCGCGTATTCCCTCGACGCCGCAGGTCGGCGGACACGCCTTGCGACTCCATCCGCCGCGTTCGAGTTCGGCTACTGCAAATGGAACGGCCGCCTTGTCGCAGTAACAAACGCCAGCGGATTTGTGGTACAATACGCATACGACATCATGGACCGCGTGACAAACATATCTTGGAGAACGACCAGTGGCGCAACCATCGGCGGCTTCGCCTACGGGTACGACGCGCTCGGGCGCATCACGTCTCGCAGCCACACGCTCGGCACAAATGCATTTGACCGGGTGTATTCATACGACGACTTCGACCGCCTTGCCACCGACGACGATGTAGCATATACATACGATGCGGCGGGCAACCGCATGACGCGCACCGAGGTCGGCGATACGATAACTTATACCCTTGGCGTCGGCGACCGCCTTGCGTCATGGACAGGAGGCGCGTACACCCACGACGCGGCGGGCAATGTTACGCGCATCGAGCGAGACGGGAAGCCTACGCTTGACCTCGCATGGAACAGCCAGTACCAGCTCGTCTCTGTCTCGACCAATGGCGTGTTCGCGGAATCGTATGCCTACGATGCCCTGAGCCGCCGCGTTTCCACTATGACGCTTGAAGGAACGACGCGGCATGTTTACGACGACAACTGGCAGGTAGTCGCCGACATCGACGAGCAGGGGAATGTCATCGCGTCGTATACGTGGGGCGATGGCATCGACAAACTGCTTGCGGTCACCGTTGGCGGAGTGACATACTACGCTCTCACCGACATCCAGGGCACGGTCTGGGGTTATGTCGATTCGCAGAACAACGTCGTCGCCCGCTGGACTTATGACGTATGGGGCAACGTGCTGTCGGAAGATATTTCGCCATCTACCGTAGCGCTTGCCAGCATCCGCTATCGCTTCCAAGGCCGCGAGTGGTCAGCGGCGACTGGCCTCATCAACTTCCGCATGCGCTGGTACGATGCAGAGACGGGCAGGTGGCTCTCAAAAGACCCGATAGGTTTAAGCGGTGGGCTGAATCTGTATGCATTTTGCGGAGACGATTCGGTAAATGGAGTTGATCCTTTGGGTGCAAAAGGCAATGTTTCAATTCCTGAAACCCGTTATGTCGGCAGGGTGGAAACATTGCCAACTCAAAATATTCCAGACGTTTGGCATGTAGATGTTCAAAATCCAACGACAGGAGAGAAAGTATGGTCTGGGGTGTTCAATGGTGATGGTGAATATGTTGGAGGAAGAGAGGGATATTCTTCGGCTGATATTTCAAACGATGATTTTGAAGCAATAAAAAAGTGGGCTGGACCTAAAATCCGTAAACAGGCTAGTGCATTGCCGCCCAAACCACTTTCTCCAGCCAAGGGTGGTGGGGGATGCAACCGTGGTCGAGGTGGTAGTCCTGCGCGTGGAGGCTTTGGTGGAGGCAGACCGACAGGAGGGGGTTCTGGTGGAGGCAGGCCAGCGGGAGGAGGTTTTGGCGGCGGATATGGGCCGTTAGTGTCGCCATATCTTTTGTGAATGCAGGGATCTCATTATTATGCAATACACTTTTGATTTCTTTGAAAAGCGGTTTTCTGACGATCTTCCTTTTGAGGTTCGCCATAACTTGCATGAGACATACGTGAATATGCTTATTTCGTCGGGCATAGCAGAGTCGTCGGACTTGTATCGGTATTTTGTCGATGACGTGTTTTACTGTACGAGACTCAGGCGGGATGTTATTTCCATTGGATTTGACAAGTCTGGTATGATGTATGCTCAATTGGAATTGCGCAACGAGTACGCGAATCAGCAATGTCAAGACTGGCATAGAGAACAATTTACCAGGGCAAACCATGGCAATCCATTGGATGCCGAGCATTTCGAGGAATTGTTGAGAAAGACGAATTGGAATGCTGATGATTTCTACACGACGGTTACTTTCAGCGGTGTTGACGAGTTGGAATTCGATATGCATGAAAACGATTGTTATTATTGCGATTATAGGCACAATACAATACTATCTTTCGAGAATCGACTTCACATTGCACTTTGTTTCACATCAAGTTCTGAACAGGATGCGAGGCTGTCTTTTCGATTCGACACTCTATGTGTGGAAGATATTTCATCGCGGTTAAGTGCGAAATATGCGGGTTGGACACCAAGATTGCACCGAGGAGTTGACTAAGATCAAAGAAGGTGTCTATGCATTCATTTAACGGCAGCGATTTTTCGATGAACGGTAGCGATGGCCTTCGCATAGTTTTTGACATGAAGGGAACTAGGAGCATTTATTTCAAAGTCACGTGGCATCGGGCCTATAATCTATTCTGCAAAGGCGTAGGAGATATCCTTGATGGCGTGGCAATGCCGGATTTTGTGATGGAAATGTTATTTTCAGGGGTTAGATGGTTTAGTATGGGCAAATCACATGGGGGAGGGACAAGAGACGCCTCATTTTGCGGATTTCCCATGGAGTGTGCTGGCAAGAAGTGTGCTCGGTTTTGTTTCTCCACGGATGAAGATGCGCTGATATGTATGCGTTTTGCATATACCCATGTGACAATGAGAATTAAATGAGATATGGGTGTTGAAGTTCGTAGGTTTTGTGCTCTGACTGTGTTGCTGTCCATCTGTGTGGTTGTGGTCTGGTGGTGTCTGCCGGTCAAAAAGAACGATGTGCAGAATAATCGGAAGCGGAACGGACAAGCTACGACAAGAAGCGAGGCTTTGCCCAAGTGTTCGCATCCGACTAGTCACCATGTTCGAATCGATAACGAATTGGCATCTGGAAATGCAAAAAGACTTTTGGACAATACCATGCAGAGGAAAGTGCCTGATTTCACTGCGCATATTTCCACCGTCGATGCGTTAGTAGTGCGCCAAGAGTCAATGCCAGAAAATGCGATGCAGTACGCTTCCGACCTTAACGACGTGATGGACGAGATGCTGAACCGAAGCGAGATTCCGGCAGACTACGCCGAGACGATGGTCGCGCTCTTCCGCGACAAATCGCGTGGCGATGTTGTGCGCGACTTCGCCGTTCAGCACATTGGTCTCTACGCAGAGACGCTGAACATGCGCGGCAAATACAATGCCGACTCCGGTGAGTCAGCGACCCTCCGCGACACTCTCTTCGACGCGGCAGAAGAGACGCGTACAATCGTCGCGGCGGCGGCGTTCCGCGCCCTCGCAGACATGGTGGCGTTCGACCCGCGCATCGACGCCAGTCGTCTCGACAATCGGCTTGCCTCCTGCGTGGCCGATGCATCCTCTTCTCCCGCCGCGCGTGTCATGGCCGCGCAGCTCTGTGGCGAGCGCCGCGTCGTTTCCGCTCGCGCCGCTCTTGCCGCCATTGCCGCCGACCGCCGCGAGCCCGAGCCTCTGCGCCTTGCCGCCGCAAATTCCGCAAGGTTGCTTGCGGAGTGACGCCTCGCAGCAGTGACAAACGCCAGCGGATTTGTGGTACAATACGCATACGACATCATGGACCGCGTGACAAACATATCTTGGAGAACGACCAGTGGCGCAACCATCGGCGGCTTCGCCTACGGGTACGACGCGCTCGGGCGCATCACGTCTCGCAGCCACACGCTCGGCACAAATGCATTTGACCGCGTCTACACTTACGATGACTTCGATCGCCTTGCCACCGACGACGATGTCGCCTACACCTACGACGCGGCGGGCAACCGCATGACGCGCACCGAGGTCGGCGATACGATAACCTATACGCTCGGCGTCGGCGACCATCTTGCGTCGTGGACTGGCGGCGCATACACTCACGATATCGCGGGCAACGTCACGCGCATCG
>Ga0310690_10009585_pt1 | contig 12129 bp, 5 predicted proteins | sample AusTroGonzalo_MG_2_FD_207661 | JGI IMG/M metagenome (GOLD analysis project Ga0310690, IMG submission 207661) | Bovine rumen microbial communities from tropical cattle in Woodstock, Queensland, Australia - Gonzalo_04 (v2) (version 2) | ecosystem: Host-associated > Mammals > Digestive system >...
ACGCTCGAAGCTCAAGTGGGGATGCGGAAACGCGGAGGCCGACGCGCTCGCGAAGGAAGTGATCGAGTCCTACACCTCCAACATCGTGGGCAAGCCGAACGGACGCGGCGGGGTGTTCGTGTGCTATGGACTTCACGCACGCGCCTTCATCTGGGGCGGGACAAGGACAGGCGCGACGCCGGACGGACGCAAGGCGGGCGAGCACTTCTCCAAGAACATGGCGCCGAACGTCGGCGCGGAGACTGAGGGCATCACGGGCTCTATCAAAAGCTACGGCGCGATCGCCCCGGAGAACTTCCCGTGCGGCAGCATCTTCGACGTGATGATCCATCCTTCCACGGTCGCGGGCGAGAAGGGGCTGAGAGTCTTCCGCATGCTTGTCGAACGGTTCTTTGCGGGAGGGGGCGTTGCAATGAACATAAACGTCGTCTCGCCCGAGACGCTGCGCGACGCGCAGAAGCATCCTGAGAAGTACGAGAACCTGCAGGTGCGCGTCGCCGGGTGGAACATCCGCTGGAACGACATACCGCGCAAGGAGCAGGACGAATACATACGCAGGATCGAAACAGTAGGAGGTGGACTGTGAGGATGACAAGAAAAGAATTTGTCGCGGCTTCGGCCGCAGTTGCTTTGGGAGGACCGCGGCTTGTCGCGTCTGCATCTGCCGGCGGACGGCCCGTGAAGACGCCGCTGATGCTCGATACGAAGCGGATGGCTATTTGGGACGGACCAGGCATCCGCACGACGTTCTTCGTGAAGGGATGTCCCTTGAAGTGCATCTGGTGCCACAACCCCGAATCGATCAAGTCCGAGGCGCAGTGGGCGCGGTTCCAGCACCTCTGCAAGAACCACGAGCACTGCACGATGGACGAGGCGACGTGCCCGACCCGTGCCCTGAAGCTCTACGGCAAGCCGATGACCATCGACGAGATTGTCGCGAAGGCTCTTGAGGACAAGGCGTTCTACGATGAGTCCGGCGGTGGCGTGACGCTCTCCGGCGGCGAACCGTTGTTCTTCTGGGAATGGGCGGCGGAACTCTTCAAAGCGTTCAAGGATGCCGGGCTCCACACGTGTCTCGACACCTCGCTCTACGCGCCGCCCGCCGCAATCGACGCCATGCTGCCCGTCACCGACCTATGGCTTCCCGACTACAAGGCGGAGGACGATGCGCTGCATGTGAAGTACACGGGCGTCTCGAACAGGATCGTCCGAAAGAACCTTGAGCGGCTTGTTTCGTCGAAAGCGAATCTTGAGGTGCGCTGCCTTGTCGTGCCGGGTTGCACAGACGGAGAAGACATATTGGCCCGTCATCGCTACCTTGCCTCTCTTGGCATTCCGGAGACGTCCATCGTCGATCTCAAGTACTACGACTATGCGCGTTCCAAATATCTCGCGCTTGGCATGAAAGACACCATGCCTCCGAACCGGTAATTGTTAACAAACCGCAATTGTAAAAGGGATGAGATCAATGACGACAACACGGAAGTGCATTCTGGGCGGAATGGCCGTCCTGGGTTTGATGGGAGGAAGCGCATCTGCCTCGCCGGAGCGGAAGCAGCGCAGCTATCTTGATGTGACGTGGTGGGATCCTTATGTGGCGAATATCACAGACGTCGATACCTATCTCCGTCGCAAGTTCCGTCAGGACGTGACGGACGGGACGACGGGACTTTCGCAGCAGGCGATGGCGAAGCGGTTGGACGAAATTGTCGCGGAGGGGGCGGCCGCAGGCGAATCATGGCGCGTAACAAAGGCGAAATGCTTTGCCGCCGAGGTGATGGAGCAGGCGATAGACGTGTCGCCGTTCGACTGGTTCCCCGCCATCGCCATCTGGGACCGGCTCTCCTTGCCGATACGTGGCGTGTATCGGCGCAAGGCGTCGGAGGTCAATGAACGGGCGCTGCCCGAATGGGTGAGGAAAATGTGGTCGGCCGGCAACGCCGAGGGCTCGTGGAGCATGTGGCAGGACTTCGACCATTCCGTCCCCGACTGGCGCGTCATCCTGAAACTGGGTTTCCCCGGCATGAAGGCGAGGCTTGAGAAGTACGCCGTGAAGGGCGATCCGTTCTACGAGGGGCTCAGGATTGCGATGGATGCGATGCTGAAGGGAATAGACCGCTTCATCGAGCAGGGAAGAAAGAGGGAACGGGGAACGGGGAACGGGGAACGGCTGAAAAAGGAAATCGCGTGCTTGGAGCGGCTGCGCAACGGTCCGCCGCAGACGGCGTATGACATGATGATGTTCGTGTGGCTGTACTTCTTCTGGTCGGAGCACCTCGATGGCATCCAGTGCCGTTCGTTGACGGAACTCGACGTGTTCCTCACGCCATACTACGATGCCGATATCGCGGCCGGGCGCACGACCGAGGCGGAGTTCCGTGAGCAGCTGAAGCACTTTCTCTGGCAATGGGGTTCCGTCGCGAACTACTGGAACCAGCCCGTCGGCTTTGGCGGCACGAAGAAGGATGGCACGACGGAGTTCAACCATGTCTCGAAGATCATCCTCGATGTGATGGACGAGTGCGCGCTCACCACGCCGAAGTTCCTTGTGAAGGTCGCGCCCAACACGCCGGACTGGGCGTGGGACAAGATGCTCGACATGGCGCGGCGGCACCGCTCCATTGCGTTCATCGGCGAGGAGCCGACGGCGCGCTCGCTCAAAAAGTGGAGCAACGCGAGCGACGAGGATTGCCGCACAATGGTCGTGCGCGGTTGCTACGAGTTTGGTCTCAGGGACAGCGTCAACGGCACGGGCGTAGGGCACATCAACTTCCTGAAGCCGATTGAGAAGATGCTGGAAGAGTCTATAGTTTGGAGTGGAGGAGTTAAGAGTGGAGGAGTTGACTCACCCACTCACCCACTCGCAACTTTCAACTCCTTCAAGGGCGAATATCTTCGTCGGCTTGCGGATGTCACCGACCGTTGCCGCAAGATTGCCTTCGAGTTCGAGAAGGTGTTGCCGGAGGTAAACCCCGCAAACTTGATGACACTTTCGACAGCGCATGCACTCAAGACGCGCAGGGACGGTTTCGCGAACGGGTGCCCGCGCGGCAACAATTCGTCGATTCTCGCGGTTGGGCCTGGGACGGCGGTCGATGCGCTTCTCGCCGTGAAGGAGCTTGTCTATGAGAAGAAGGAGTTGTCGCTCGCGGAACTTGGCGCAATCATGGCGGCGAACTGGGAGGGGCACGAAACATTGCGGCTGCGGATGCTACGCTCGAAGCGCAAATGGGGCAACAACGACCCGGAGGCGAATGCGCTAGGCGCGGAACTTATTGAATGTTTTTCTTCGCAGCTGAACGGCAAGCCGAACAGTCGTGGCGGCGTGTTCCTCGCATCGGGACACTGCGCGCGCCAATACATCCATCTCGGCGAGAAGACCGGCGCGACACCGGATGGACGCAAGAAGGGAGACGAGATGAGCAAGAACCTCTCGCCTACGATGGGCGCGGATACGGAGGGTGCGACGGCGCTCGTCGCGACGCTTGCCGCTTCGGATGTGACGAAACTTCCCGCCGACTATCCACTCGACATGATGCTGCATCCATCCGTCTGCTACGGAGACAGGGGCCTTAAGCTGATGCGTACGCTCGTGGAGATATTCCACCGAAACGGCGGCAGCGTGATACAGTTCACCGTGTTCAGTGCCGAAGAGCTGCGCGATGCACAGGAGCATCCTGAAAAGTACGAGAACCTCCAGGTGCGCATCTGCGGCTGGAACGTGCGTTGGAACGACCTCAGCCGCAAGGAGCAAGACGCCTACATCCGCCGCGCCGAGAACGTCATGAAGGGATGGTGACATATTCCCTGTCCGCCGTGAATGTCAATGCAAGAATGCGTGAATAAGCAGAGTCTTGAACATGTCTTCTGTTCCGCATGGCTGGCGCGGGCACACGGCGCAGTTTAGTCGGATTAAACCCTCAAAAATTGACAATCCGTGAAAAACTGGCAGATGAAAAATTGACAATCCGTGCAAAAATCGCATTGTAAAATATGACAGATTGTGATATCATTCTCGCCGTAAAAGGGTAAAAAGAGCGATAATCATGAAAATGAAGCGAAAAGTGTATGACAAGCTTCTTGAATGGAAGAGGCTTGATCATGGAACGTCGGCTGTGCTTATCACCGGAGCGCGGCGGGTCGGCAAAAGTTTTATTGTCGAGGAATTCGCAAGGCGGGAATATCGTAATTACGTGATGATTGACTTTGCGACGGCAAAGGACGATGTACGCATCACGGACACATTCAAGACCTACCTTGCCGACACAAAGGAGTTCTTCAAGCGCCTGTCCGCAATCTTTGGCAAGAGATTTTACGAACGCGAAACGCTGTTCATCTTCGACGAAGTGCAGAAGTTCCCGCGCGCCCGTGAGGCAATCAAGACACTGGTGGCGGATGGCAGGTATGATTTCATCGAGACAGGGTCGCTCGTTTCGATTCATGAGAATGTCAAGGACATACTCATCCCATCCGAGGAGATTGACATTGACATGTATCCGATGGACTTCGAGGAGTTCTTGTGGGCGAAGGGCAACGAGACGCTAATGGACATGATAAGGGAATGTTTTGCTAAACGAGTGCCGATGGGGCCTCTACACCGCGTTGCCATGGATGCTTTCCGGGAGTACATGATTGTGGGGGGGATGCCGCAGGCGGTCGCGAAGTACATTGCGACGGATGATTTCAAGGTGGGTGACCGAGAGAAGCGAAAAATCCTGTCGTTGTACCGCAAGGGCATCAGGGAGCATGCTGGAACGCTCGCCGAGCGAGTTGAGGCCTTGTATGATTTCGTGCCGTCGCGGCTGCAGGAGCATGAGAAGAAGGTGGTGCTTTCGGAGATTGAGCCAGAGGCGCGGATGCGCGACTATCAGGATCCCATCTTTTGGCTGAAGGATGCCAAGGTCGTCAACGTTGCCTACAATGCGACGGAGCCCAATGTCGGGTTGCGTATGAGTCTCGACCATTCGACTGTCAAGTGCTACTTTGGCGACACCGGGCTTCTCATCAGCCATGCTTTCGACGAGAACGAACTGATGGCTGAGGACATACACAACCGTTTGCTTTTCGATGACATAGCCTTGAACAAGGGAATGCTGACCGAAAATGTTGTCGCGCAGATGTTGTCCGCATCGGGACGGAAACTGTATTTCTTTTCCCGCTCCAGCCCAACTGACCGCAAAGACCGGATGGAGATAGACTTTCTCGTCTCCAAGTCGAAGTTGGCGAAGAAGAACAACGTCATCGCGATTGAGGTCAAAAGCGGAAAGAACGTGACACACCGCTCTTTGGACAAGTTCAAGGAGAAGTATTCGGACTGGATGGGCGAGCCGTGCCTTCTCTGGGACCGCGACCTGAAGATTGATAACGGAATCGTCTTCCTCCCGCTTTACATGGCTTCGCTCCTGTAAGGCGACATGGCATTTTTAGGTGGTGCGGGGAGGCTCGTGTGAATGCATGGCGGCAATCCTCACTTTCTTGCCCGTTTCAACGTCTGCGGCGCTGAAATCGCCGTGGCATGATATTACACTTTCCCAGACACAATAATACAAGTGTCTGCGGTGCCTTTTTGCTATAATGCGCGCAATAAAAGACAAATTCTGATCTGATGGAACGTTTTACCAATAAGAAGCATCGAATGAAAAGACTACTCACAGCCGCTATCGCACTTGCGGCGGCATTTGCCGTGAAGGGAGACGGGGCCGTACAGGCGGACGAGACTGCGATATCATCTGGAACAGTAGAGGTCAGACCAGGAGGCGTGAATGTGGTTGCCGCGAAGGGGGCGGCACCGACGGTGCGGTTTGCTGTCGCCGAGATGACGAACTACCTTTCGCGCGTGCTGGGCGCACCGGTGCCGGTATCGGCGGCACCGGTGGACGGCAAGGTGAACGTGTTCCTTGGCGAGAACGAATGGAGCCGCGCCGAATCGCTCGACCCGAAACCCCTTGTGCGCGATGGCTTCATCTCCGCAGCGAAGGGGACCCGCGTGTATCTGCTTGGTGTTGATGACGCCCGCATCGATCCGCGCGACACCTTTACCGGGCGGGCCGATCTCATGAAATTCGAGCGTGCGACGTTGAACGCCGTCTATGACTTCCTCGAACGCTACGCCGATGTGCGATTCTTCTTCCCGGGTGAACTCGGCACGGTGGTGCCGCGCAAGGATTCGATCTCGGTTCCCGACGGCGTACGGAAGGTGGAGCCTGCATTCACCGAGCGCTACTATGGCTGGTGGAACGTGAAACCTGATGGGTGGTACGACAAGAGCGTGACTGTCCGCGAGATGACGGCGTGGAACTGGCTGCAGCTTCGCTATGGCTCGAGTCGCAAGCAGTGCGTCCACGGGCAGCGTCACTTCAAGTACGTGCCGCGCTTCGCGAAGAGCCACCCCGAGTGGTTCTGCCTGCGCGCGGACGGCAAACGGCATCTTGAAGACGGCATACCGCCGCATTTCGGGAACGGTTCGAAGTTCTGCTACTCGTCGGCGCTTCGCGAGGAGATGTACCAGGACGTAAAGGCGTTCCTGACCGGCCAGCCGGCGTCTTCGCGCGGACTCAAGTCGTGGGGGCCTAACTGCGTAGCGGACCGCAACGGCAAGTATGTGGACATAATGCCAGAAGACGGCTGGCTGGAGTGCCATTGCGAGAAATGCCAGGCCGCATACAACAAGAAGGAGAAGTCGTACGCAAGCGAGCTCATCTGGGGTCTCACGGCCGAGATCGCCCGTCGGCTGACGGCCGAGGGCGTGGAGGGCGGCGTCACGCAGATGGCGTATTCGCCATACGACCGCGTGCCCGACTTCAACCTGCCGCCCAACGTCGACGTGATGGTCGCCGTGACCGGCCCATGGGCGACGGTTATGCCCGAGCGCCACGCCCTGCACATGAAGAAACTTCGCGACTGGACGGAGAAGCTAGGCCACAAGGTGTGGCTGTGGACGTATACGGGCAAGTATTCGTTCTCCGGCTCGATGCCGGGCATCCCGCAGATCTCGCCACGCGCATACGCGAGGTTCTACTCGGAGGCGGCACCCTACATTATCGGCGGCTACGCCAACACCCAGACCGACCGCTTCATGTTCGACGCGCTCAATGTCTACACTTACGCCAAGCTCGGGTGGAACCCGAACCTCGACATCGAGGCTCTGATTGACGACTGGCACACGCGTCTGTTCGGCCCGGCGAAGGCGGAGATGAAGGCGATCCACGATCTGCTCGAGGAGAAATGGGTCGGCGGCGTCTGCAAGGGACGTGTGGTGGAGTCGGTGCTTGGACCGGTTACCGTGAAGCCGACGGACGGCCAGCTATGGTCGGAAATCTACACGGAAGCGTTCTTCGCCGAGCTGAAACAGCTGTTCGACCGCGCCGCCGCGAAGACGGTTCCCGGTTCGCTGGAGGCGCGGCGCGTGGCGCTTATGCGCACGGAGCTGCTTAGCCCCCTCGTCGCCCAGTTCGCGAAGATGGATCCGGCCACGGAACTTCGCCGCCGGAAGCGCGAGGGAACGGCAAACATGCTGTCGAACGGGGATTTCGAGACGATGGAAGGGTGGGTCAACTGCGTTCCGTACGCCAAAGCCGCACTTGATCCCGACGACAAGGTGGTGGGCGGCTTCTCGCTGAAGCTCCGGTCCGACAGCGTGCCGCATGATGAAAGCAACGTGCAGTGCGGGGCGTCCGTTCGCGTCGATCTCCGCAAGGATCGCAAATACCGCCTTTCGTACTTCATCAAGACGAAAGACGTTGTACCCTACCGCAACCTAGGCTATCCGCTTGGCGCAGGGCTGTGCCTGTGGTTCGCGGAAGGGAGGTACGAGAAGTTTCCGGCTCCGCTCATGAAGGGCACGGGCGACTGGGTTCACCAGTGCCACGTGTTCAGTCCGCCGGTGGATTCGCCGAAGGCTACGCTCCAGTTCCGCCTGGAGACCGCGCTCGGCACGATGTGGGTGGACGGCGTGCTTCTTGAGGATGTAACCGACAAACAGAAAGGGCAAAAATGAAAATGAAGAATACTGCGAATGAATTCGTGGTCGCGGCATGTGTCGCTCTCGCGGCGGTGTTTGCCTGCCAAGGCGCGTTGAGCGTAAAGTTCGGCTCGGCCATGGAGGTGGAGATCGATGGCGAAGTGCGGACTTTTTCCAACGGCTCCGTCTGGACGCCCCCTGCGAATGCGCCGTACATCTACAAGATGCGGCCTGTGCTGGCTCCTGGCGAACGGACATTTGACGTAGAGGCTGCAGGTGTTTCCGCTCCTAATTATTTCTTTTCTCAGTATGGTGAAGGCGACTGGGTGCGAGTTGCACTTGCGGGCGATAGCCAGATAACGCTGACAGGAAAGAAGGTGTCGACAGTCTATTATGCCGACGCGGAGCATGGCAATGACGACTGGGACGGCACGACCGATTACGAGCATCGAGACGAATCTACGACCCCGAAGAAAGGTCCCAAGAAAACCCTCCAGGCAGCGCATGACGTTGCTGCGGCGGGGAACAGCACAATAGGCTTTCCCCTTGTTTCCGTTGCACCTGGCGTCTACAATGAGGGCGTGACCAATACCTATTCGTCCGGCACTTCAAATCCTTGCAAACGTCGCCTTTATGTCACGAAGAGCATCGGCTTCATCGCAACCGAGGGACCTGAACGCACGTTTATCGTCGGCGAACCAGATCCCTCGACCGCCGATGGCAAGGGGGAAAATGCCGTTGGAGGCGTTCAGATTGGCATCAGCGATTATGGACGCGCATTTTTGCAAGGCTTCACGATAACACGTTGCTATTCGCCGACGAGCCAATCGGCCGTCAACCAATACGGCACGGCTGTCTACGGCGGGTCGTCTCGTGCTTACGTCCTTGACTGCATAATATCGAACAATGTCGCTACCGCATATCCGGTCGGATACTTGGGGATTGTCATGCGTTCGAAGATATGCGCGAATACCGCATATAGGTATCTTCTTCAGTATGGTACGTACATCTCATGTGTTTTTTCGGCTAATCGCATTACTATCGGCAATGCAACAGGACCTGGATATGCGTTGTTTCAAGATGGTGCATTCCGCTTCTGCACTGTCGATTTAACAACTGATGGCAACACTTCCTCTGGCCGCTACCAACTGCAGAACGGGTCAAAGCTCTATGGCACACTCGTGTATGGCCTTATAAATCAAGCTACGATTGATGAAAACTGGCATGACAGTATCGCAACCAATATGCCGATTTTTGCGGATGTCAGCACCCGTGACTACCGGTTGGGGATGAAGTCTCCGGCGATGGATGCCGTAGAGTATGCCACGTTGGATGAAACGACGCTCAGATGGCTGACGTCTGACGTGGACGGTCGGATGCCTGTTCTCCACGACGGCAAGATGCCGATTGGCGCATTCTGGCGGAACGAGCCGGAGGCCCGCTATGTCGATTGCGTCAACGGCGACGACGCGAACGACGGAACTTCCGCTGCGCAAGCGAAAAAGACCATCCGTGCGGCGATGGCCGAGTCGGTTGGCGGGGACACCATCTACGTGGCACCTGGCGTCTATGGCGAGCAGGAAGGGACTCAACCGTGGATAGGGTCGACAAGTGCAAATATGTCTGGTACGAAAGCGAGAGTCCTTGTCCGCTCTGGCGTGACGCTGGAATCGACCGAAGGGGCGGACAAGACTTTCATTGTCGGCGCGGCATCTCCGGAGCCGTCCGTGGCCGAGGGCTGGCAGGCGGGAATTGGCCCTTACGCGGTGCGATGCGTCGCCGCCGAGGATGACAGCACGCTGCGAGGTTTTACGCTGACCGGCGGCTATACCCATTCTGAGGAAGCAACGACCGCGGCGAACAAATATGGTTCGGCGTTCTATTCTCGGAATGTGCGCATGGCGACAATCGAGGACTGCATCGTCTCCAACAACGTCGCTTGTCTCTATACAATCTACCAGACCATTGTTAGGCGATGCCGCGTTGTCGGAAATGCGGCGGGAACCTCCGGTGTCAATACGTCATCCGGCGCGGCGGGCTGCATGTGTGCCTGGTACAATTCCATAATTGCTAACAACAAGGGCAATCATACGCTCCTGCAGCCAAAAGTTGTCGAGAATTGCACGCTTGGCGAAGGGAACATATGGAGGGCAGACGGCAGTTCGGCGCAGGTTCTCTCCTGGTGGGATGCGAATTCCCACTCGATCGGCAACACTGCATGGCTTTACGGGAGGCTCAGCATTGGGTCTGGGGGTAAACTCTACTGCACCAATTGCATAGTGTCGAGTTCCATGAAGGACTTTGATTGGTCGTTCTCGCACAACACGATATTCACGAACGACGCCGCGATGCAGGTTGATTCGGAGTTCCGTCCTGTCTTTGGTTCGTTCGCGGGCATCGACAGGGGCGACAATTCGGTTTCGACTGAAGCGCTTGGCGACACCGACATTTATGGAACGCCGCGCATCCTGAACGGCGCGCTCGACATCGGTGCAGTGGAGTATGACTGGAGGCCTGCGTTCGCAGCAGCACTTGGCCGTCGGTTCACGATGACATACGCTTCGCCGTCCGTGACGACGAACGCGACCGGCGGTCTGCTCGTGGAGGATGGCGCGGTTGCGGGAACGGCGAATTCCGTCGGGTCTTATGCGATTGCTTTTGCGCTGACGGGCGGCAGTCTCGCGGTGTATGTTGGCGGCGAACTGGCCGGGGAATCTTCCGGTACGGGCGAACAGTCGATACAGTTCCGTGTTGCGAATGCCGACGACGAGATAAAGTTTGTGTACACGCCAGAAGCGCAAAGCACGGCCGTGCTGAAGCGGTTCTCGGGCGCAGGCGGATTCTCCATCAGTTTCCGATAGGCTTGGATTGAGTCGCACGGATCGCACAGGGCGCAAAGGATTTTTATCGCATCTCTTTGCGCGCCTTGCGTCCGTTGTGGCGAAGGACAAAAGGGATGCAAAAATGAAAAAGATACTTGCTGCAACATTTTCGGTATTTGCGGTCATTCCGCTTGCCGCCGTGACGGTCGGGCCGGATTGGTGTGTGGTCTATCCCGAAAACCAGAAGAAGGTCGTCAATCGCGCGCTCAAGGTCGCCGCCGAGGAGGTGCGTGACGACATCAACGAGGCGACGGGCTTGAAGTTGAAGGCCGTTCCGGCATCTAAGGCGAAGCCTCCCGCAATCTACATCGGCGCGGAGTTCGCCAAGGATGTGGGGTTTGACCTTTCGGCGCTCAAATGGTACGACAATGTCATCGCTGAGAAGGGCGGCAGCCTCTACCTCTACGGCAACGACTATCCCGGGCGCGATGCGGCGAAGTTCGGGTGGAACGTGGGCTGGTTCCGTTGTGTGCTGCCGAGCGTGAAGGCGGCGACGCGTTTTCTTGAAACGCATGCCGGCGTGCGGTTCCTTCTGCCCGGCGAGGTCGGCAAGGAGGTCCCCAAGCGCAAGGAGGTGTCCGTCCCCGACGGGTGCATGGCGGTCGAGCATCCGGCGCATATATACGGCAGCGGTGTCTGCCCCGACGGGCGAGGCATGATCTACCGAATCGCCAACGGCATCTGGGGAATGGGGGCTTTTCACAGCTATGGCGGGCACACCTACCCCAACGCCTGTCCGCACGGCAAATACGCAAAGACGCACCCCGAATACTTTGCGCTGTGGAAAGGCAAGCGCCTCTGCAATGAAGTTGGTGCGCTTTGCATATCGAATCCGGAAGTGGAGGAACTGATAGTCGCAGAGTTGAATCGCCAGTTCGACCTTGGCGCGACAGCCTGCCAGCTCGGGCAGAACGACGGTGCCTTTGTGTGCGAGTGCGAGAAGTGTAGGGCTCTTTTCGGAACAGGCGACGACTGGGGAGAGAAGTTGTGGCTGTTTCACCGCAAGATTGCAGAGAGGCTTCACAAGGAGCGCCCGGACAAAATCGTGCACATCCTCAGCTATGGCGCCACTGAGCACCCGCCGAAGTCCTTCAAGGTCTTCCCGCCAAACGTCATGATCGAGATTTGCAGGTACAGGGAGCCGTGGTTCAGTGAATGGAACGGCTACACCGTTCCGCGTGGGTTCACCGTCTATACGTACCTCTCCGGCAGCTACGTGAAGCCGGGATTTGTCGCCCGCCGTTCGTTCGCGTATCTTGCTACACTGGTAAAGAGGTTCAGAGACAG
>Ga0310690_10009586_pt1 | contig 12128 bp, 26 predicted proteins | sample AusTroGonzalo_MG_2_FD_207661 | JGI IMG/M metagenome (GOLD analysis project Ga0310690, IMG submission 207661) | Bovine rumen microbial communities from tropical cattle in Woodstock, Queensland, Australia - Gonzalo_04 (v2) (version 2) | ecosystem: Host-associated > Mammals > Digestive system >...
GTCGTGGGCTGGGGTGCGGAATCTTTTCAGATACCCATAGGGGGATAGGTATGTAGGAATTAAAAAAAATAGCCGATCCGCTCCGATCCGCTGAAATATCTTGAAATATTTATTTTTGTATTTGTATTTGATCCTTGCAAGCTGCATTTTTTTGTTCCGGTTTATTGTTTTGATCCGGCTGCACATGCCTAAAAGCAGAGAAAAACCTATAAACCTATGGAAAACCATTTACAAGATCATTATAAAAAAATCCAAAAACTTAATTTTAACCTTAAATATTCCCCTTTATTTTTGTTCCGGCTCGAATTTAGGGCTATTTATCATTTGAATGCTAAAATTGATTTTAGATACCATTTTCAGCTTTTAATTAGCATATTGATTTTAAGGCAATAAAAAAATAGGCTCTTGGCCTATACTATGAATTTAAGTTAAATACTGGTATTAAGGTTAATCTGGATTATGATCCGCAAAATAAAAGCTGCTTTTTATCCATACCATAATAAACCACAAAAACACGTTTGTATTGTCAAAAAAATTGCATTTTGAACATAAAAAAAAGAGGGCTATAAAAGCCCTCTATAATTCTATTGTTTCAATAGTTAGTCCCGCAAATTCAATCTTACGGTTATCTAATAATTCCCAATACAACCACTCCATTATATCATGTATATATATCTCATATTCTTCGTTATCTTCCCATTCTAAACCTGTATCATAGGTATAGTCATCTTTAAAACAGTAAAAGCATTGATCTTCCACATATTCCAAACAGGTTTCAATCCATTTAAAAATCTTGTTGCCAACTTTGTATTGTGTCATAACTCCCCCGCCTTTCTTTAACATATCCCGTTTTCTCTAAATTCTTTTAAAAGTCCATACTGCTTTCCGTTTCTTGCAAAATAATCAGTCACGCCTACAAGCTCCATATAACTACAAGACCATTCGCTGCATAAATTGCTGTATTGTATTGCCTTATCTTTTAAGTCCGCTTTTTTTTCGGCGTATGTTTTTCCGCTGATTTTAAATTCTAAAATATCGAGTATAGTATAATCAGGACAAAAAGTCGCTTTATATAACTCTTCATAGCTATCAAATAAAAATACGTCGTTTTCGTTTCCATAATTAATTTTTGCCAATAACATTAAAATCCCGCCTTTCTTAACCATTTTCGCACATAAAAATCAAAATTTATGCTTTCAAGTCCTATACAGACTATAAACAACACTAAAATTTTAAATATCATAATATCCCCACATCCTTTAACGCTATTTTAGCTGCATTTTGTAAATGCTTATCATTTACACTATATATATCATACCATTCGCAAATTGTTTTAGATCCTATTACATAATATAAACAGTCCGCAATTAGTCTTGTTGTAAGATCATTGTATAATTTAGGATTATCTTCTAAAAATTTTTTGTGCATTAAAATATTTTTTTTCTTTAAAGTGAATTTTTCTACTAATAAATTATAAGCCGTATTACCTATTTTTAAATTCTTCATGTTTTTCCGCCTCTCTTCTTAAAATCTAAATAATTTTTTTGCGTTTTCTATTTGATCCGGTTTATAGCACTCTAATTTATCCCATTCTTTTTTGCAATAACCATTAAAACCATGCTGCTATAAAAATCATGTATATGTTTGCTACTTGTTACGCTCCATGATCCCCACATTTTTATAAAACCGTCACGGGTAATAGCTGCAACAACCGTTTCATAGCTTTGTAAGTATCTATTTTTATAATTATCTTCAATTACTATTGCTTTTCCATAAAAACTTTTTTGATTTGTGTGTATAGGTAATAATTCATAAGCAATAAAATTTGTTCCTTTATGATCCTTTAAAATAATATCTTGCTTTTTTCTTAATCCCCTATAATTGATTTTCATGTTCTCACGCTCCATTCTGTTTTCGTTTCCTTTATAATAGTAGTTTTATTTTAACTTGATCCGCTCCCCGGGTCTCCCCGGATTGTCGCAAATTTCCCCGCTTTTGTCTTTTGATCTTCAATATTCAGTTTTTAATAGATAAGTTTTTTCACCGTCCTTTATTCTGCTTGATTGCTTTAACTGTACTTATTATATAATAGGGTACCCTATTTATCAATATACATAATATCAAAAAATGATCGTGTAAATTTGTACAATTTGTATATGGTACCCTTTAATGGAAATATGGTACAATTAAGTAAATATTTCTGTGCAGGATCAGCCGGAGCAGCCGGATCAGCCGGAAACCGGATCAGCACAAAGAGAAAAACGAAAAATGAAAAGAATAAAAGACAAATTTGCAAAAACGAAACGGAGGTTATAAGAATGCCAAAAACGAAAGAAGAACAGTATCAATATATTCAGCAATTCCAAAAAGAAAACTATGACGATATAAGACTAAGAGTAAGAAAAGGCAAAAAAGAAATTTACAAAGCCCAAGCTGCTGCACATGGTTACAGTTTGCAAGCGTACATCATACACTTATTAGACCAAGACGCAGATCAACCAGACCCCGACACTAACCCGGAAACTTGATCTTTCCAAGACCAAACACCGGATCACGGACAGCACCGGACGAAAAATCGGGAAACCTTTTGAAAAACCTTTTGGACTTGAGAAACCTTTTTGTCAAGGATCGGGAAACCTTTTGGAATTGGAAAACCTTTTTTGTCCAAGTTTTAAAAAAGTCCGAAAACCTTTTGAAAACTGAATCCAAAAACCTTTGAAAATCAGTGCGGAAACCTTTCCGAAAAAAATTTTGGAAAGCCTATTGACAATCTAACGTTAGATAGTGTATAATGACATTGTAACATGAAAAACAAAAAAACTGAATGGAGGCAGAGATTATGATTAGCAAAGAAAATTTTGAAAACTTAAAAAACTTGAAACAAGTGGAGCGTACCAGATGGAGCATAGGTGGCATTGCAGCTTTTTTAGATGACGCAAGCCAAACGCTTTTTGACCATTACGCCGAAGCCTACGGCAACGAAGATGAGGCTCTTGAGGTAGTTGAAGTTAGTTTCCTTAATATGCTCACAAGGTTATTTGATGACTTAGAAGATAGTCGCACAACCAACTTTGCGCCAACACTCGAAAATATGATCACAGAGCGTTTTGAAGAATGGTATGCAGATTGGAGGCAATTCATCTAAAAAACCAAAAACCTATTCAGAATTGGAGGCGCAATATGTCACAAAAATCAACAGACTATAAACGGCAATTCAACGCCGAAAAATACGGCAGGATCGAGGTGCATTTACCCAAAGACCTTGTTGACAATTTTAAAGCCACCTGTAAGAGGCGAAAAACCTCTCAGGCGGCGGTTATTAAAAAAGCAGTAGAGGATTTTATCAATGAGTAAAAAAATGAATGGAGGGCAAAAACATGAAAAACGAAGATAATTATGGATTTTTAGCTTGTGCAATCGAAGAAAACGGCAAAATAAAGTGGTTTGTACATCATTATAAGTTTGGTGAGGATATAGCCAAAATTATGAGATTTAACAAAGTTACGCAAATGCTTTGGTTCCCTAACCTTTCAGGAACAGAATATTACGTAAATAAGAGCAATGAGTTCGCACTCAGAGATGGTTATTATTTAGATAAAGACATAAGCGATTTTTGGAATACAGATAGAAAGATGTACTGTTAAATCGGAAAACCTATTACGGAATGGAGGTAAGACGGCTTAAATGCCGTCTTTCTTTGTTCAAAAACCTATTTAAAACCTGTTTTAGTTACAACAGGAAAACTCAGTCTAATTAAAACGATCTGCACTTTTCTTTAGTTACAACCCCTACAAAGGAAAAACCTCCGCAGCTTATAACCGCAGAGGCGATCCCGATTTAAAAAACAGAAGGGAAGTATTCTATATGTAAGAGGTTCTTATATGCTGTTCATTTTGGCGTTCACTTGGCGGAGCAAACAGACCCCGCCAGTACGCCATATTTTGGAAAGGAGATAAAAATTTGAAACGTAACTTGAATTTTCCTATTAACTACATTATAGCATAAAACCTCTTGTAGTACGCTACATCACTCCAAGTGTAGCACCTCCATTTTATGACCGCTGATCCAAACGATCTTTCGCTTGATCCGGTACACCGTTTCCACACTACATGGAATCGCCATACTGACCTCAACAGCAGATTTATGTTTAAGATAATACAGTTCAAAAACCTTTCTTTCATGTGGCCGCAAAATAGCCAGAGTATCTTCAATGGCCTGTATTTTTTTGCATAAGCTGATCAAACTTAAATCTGTAAGTAGTTTTATTGCTTTATTGCCAGTTGGATCACTCGTAGTACTGCCCCGAATACACTCTCCGTACAGAGATGGAAATTTCTCCATAATCGCTTCACGTTGCTGTTCCATCTTTTTGCATAAATCAGGATAACTAAACAGCGTTTTTTCTATGTATCTGTAATCGATCTTGTCTATCTTTCTCATAAGACCTCCGATTAATTTCAAAAACCTTTTTGGATTTCATGCCTAAATTCGTCCGCCCTCATAATTTTAAATTCCACTCCATCCATCACCAGCGCACTATATATAAAGCATTCTCTATATTTACCCAGATCCAGCATTACAAAATGAGGGTATTTTTTTATAACCACGCCGGAGATATTGTTTTTCGTTTTTTTGTCCCAGCCCCAGCAATTTTGAACTCTCCGTTCCGAGATAGTGAGCTTGTCACCAACTTGTATTTCGTTTTTAACGCCATTTATACGAGCCACAAAACCATAGTAGTTAATGTATATCACTCTCCTTCATAATGTCACAAGCAGCCGTTATTTGAGCTGATAATACCATTTCGTTCCGTATCGCTGTTTTCGTCTTGTCACTATCTATGTTCGCAAATTCAGCCAGCGTTTCAGGATCACTTACATCATTATCTTTTAAAACATCTATCGCCATCGCAACCGCAGTATATGCACCTACCGCAGATAAGACCTGATCCCGACTTATGCCGTAAACCATAGCCAGACCGCCTAAGTCTATAACCAGTTCCCGTAACACGTCTAATTTTTGTATTGTTTTGCGTTTGGAATCCAAAAACCTTTTCACCTGCCTTTGACTTTTATTCAAAGAATATACCCTAATATACCCTGATTTTATACCATGTTCGCCCGCCCTGATATACCCTGATTTCCACTTTTTTACATACCCTGCTATACCCTTAACACTATATACCCTAATATACCCTATGACCTAAAAACCTACTGTATATCAATACATATCAACAGGGTATATCTATATAATTCATATACCCTATGTACCCTGCTCTATGTACTATACAGGGTATATAAGGGTATATAAGGGTATAGGGTATAAGGGTATATTAATATATATATATAGGGTAGGTTATATATTTATATAGTAAGACGCTTTACAAGATGGTGTTTCTTTTTACCATTACTTTTACCACAAGTATATGAAATATTGTCCAGATTGTAGAGGTCGTTTGCTATGGCTTTAAGTGTTCGTCCAATATCTTTGTCGTCCATAGTTCCAAAACCTTTTTTTCTCATGGCATCACCAAATTCAGATGCAGTACCGCTCCATGTATCGCAGTTGTCTTTCAGTAAAGCTCTTGCAGTACGCACCACAGGATCAAGACTGTATTCTACCATAGCTTTTTGGTCGTTTACTAATTTTGCCTTGCCAAGCATGGCAAATTCATAGTTTTCAAAGTGGAGTACATACGTTTCAGCGTACACGTCACGCCCTGCAATATCCATTGTAATACGGGCGTCTTCTCTTTTTTCTTTCGTAAAAATAATTGCTGTATCTACTGCACCCAACACACCGTTTGTACCAGAAATATTGTTGAAAACATCAGTATCTTTCATTTTGCGTGTATGGTGGATAATAAGCAGACAAATATCATGTTTATCCGCAAAGTCTTTTAAAACAGCAAGGTCTTTATAATCACTTGCATAGGCGTTTTGATTTTTAGTTATATCCCTGACTTTTTGCAGAGTGTCGATTATGATAAAACCTGTTTTCGGGTGTTCCTGCATAAACTTTTCCAGATCATTCACTAAACCAGTATTTAGAGTTTTTGCTTTAGTAACAAAATAAAAATCTTGTGGTATATTCGTACCTTTCAACAGTTTTTGCATTCTGTTTTGTAATCGTCTTTCGCTGTCTTCCAGAGCCAGATATAAAACACCGGATTTAGCTGTATCAAAACCCAAAAACCTTTCACCTTTTGCAATCGCTAAACCTGCCGCTAAGGCAAACCAAGATTTATTTGTTTTAGGCGGAGCGACAAGTAAATTAGTTCCAGTAGGCAATAAGTCCTGCACATACCATTTGAGCGGTGGTATATCCTTTGTGTATAAGTCCAAAGCTGACATACTTTTCATTTCCTCCTTCCCGCTGTTTTCCAAAAACCTATTTAAAGCCGGATATACATTTTGTTCCATTTCCGCATCGGAGAGCGGTGGAATACATTGTTCAGCATTCATAGCCTTAATTGACATCCTGATGAAATTATCCGGCAATTTAAGTTGCACCAATGTTCCGATCCACGATACCAGCCTGTCCACTCTCTGCCCTTTAGGGATAACGGTATCTGTTTTTGGCTGATTTCCAGAAACCTTTTCAGATTTAGCTTTAAATTTAATGAGTTTTAATACCGTTTCATCGGCCTCTGCTATGGCGTGTTTCCCGTTTTCCCATTCGTAAGGATTTCCATTCGGGTGTATGGACGGTGGTACAACTATATATCCGCCATCGCCTCTGACATCAATTCCGGGCAAAACATTGGTACGATTTTTGATTTTTTTATCAGTCTTATATATATAATGTAATCCGCCAGACCCTGTGTAATTTGTCAAAGTTTGTGGCAATAACCCGTTCTGTTCCTGCCATTCGTCAAGCGATTCTGCTCCGTTTACAGCTTCTTTTACGTCTACATCCACAACCACGATCCCAGAGGCTTGTCCGGTGGCTACCCCGATATTGTAGTAGGGATTAGCTGTCCACCACTCCATGATTTGCGTTGTGTCCTTTGTCGCAGATTTGAATCCGTCTTTGGTGGCGGGTATCTTGTCGTTTGGTTTTAGCGGAAATACTGAAAAACCTTTTGCGATATAAAACAACGCCCATTCCAGATTGGATTTCAATTATTTGTACCTCCCCTCTTTCAAAATCTCTAATATTCTTCGTCCTGTGTCTTTTTTCTCGCAGAATTGCCATTCCACGCCGTAGTTCAGATACATAGTACGCATCCGCCATTCAACGGTCTTTCCCTGCACCTTTCCGTACTGGTTTTTCCAGTCCCGTACCTTTTCTATACTGTCAATCCCGTGTCCATGTTCAATAAGGATTACCAACCTGATCCCCATTTGTTCTGCTTTTCGCACTTCACGTAAAAACCTGTCTTTCCCATGAAAAATGTTATTGGCAACCTCATTTAAATTGCGTTTTGTGTCCACAGAAACATCGGAGTTTGGCAGCATATAATCTCCCACAGCAAGGGGCAGAAAACACAGATCATAGCCTTTCCGTTGGAAATAGTTGTGCTTTAATTTGTGTTTACCTGCCTTTTGCCGTGTGTCACATATAATTACCAATCCTTACTCACCACAGGTTCAAATTCTTCCGTTTCGGTGTTCCATACCATCCGGCATTTATCTGTGCCATGCCAGTTGCGGAATTTAGAGCGTTCTTCCAAAAACCTCTCCAAAAACCTTTTCGTCAAATTGATCGTCATTTTTTTGCCTTTTGCTATGTCGGGACAGTTGGCGTTATATTGTGCGATTATATCCTGAATAGCTGCCGTGTAACCTCTGACAAAATCATCGGAAATTGTGTTGCTCATATTGGTAGCCTCCTTTTAAAATGGTACATCTCCGTCTTCCAGACTTACTTCCGTAAATGCAGGTGTTTCAGTTGTGGCCGGACTTTGCTCCGCTTTTTTCCCGCAGAAATAAATATCATTGACCTGTATATATGTAGATTTACCTTTCTTGCCGTCTTTTTCCCATGTGTCGATTCTCAGTTCGCCGTCCACAATGGCTTCCTGCCCTTTACTGAACCATTGTTTTACGTGTTCAGCAAGCCATCTCCATGCTTGGCAGTCAACAAATGTGACTTCGCTCTTACCGCCTCTCCTGCCCGAAACAGCAATGGAAAACCTGCATAACGGTATGCCGTCCCCAACCAGACTTATTTCCGGATCTCTTGTCAATCTTCCTTGTAATACAACTTTGTTAAGCATTTGTAACCTCCTCTGCTTTCTTTTTTCCGCAATCTAAACATAATACGATTCCAAATTTCTTTTTAGTTCTTCTTGCAATATCCGCAGGGACTTTGTCATCTCCGCAGGCTTCGCACTTAAAAAATTTTTCCACCGGGACTAACCCGTCTATGCGTAAAGCGTCCACTTCTTTCCTGAATGCTCTAACTCTCTCGACCGTGATCTGTATCGTGTTTCCAACCCACTTTTCAAGGAAAGGTGTACGGCACGCACGGCCGATGGCTTCCATATTGGTTTTATTTAAAATCATCGGTTTTAGCCCATTGGAAAAGTAGCAGACTGTAACAGTTTTTTTTGCGTTTGTGTCCGCCTCATGTACTTCCTCTTTTCCTATTTTTTGGATAGTACCCTGAACAGTCTGATATACGGGGTTGCCGTTGCTGTCCGCTCCCACGCATAAATCCCACGACCCTAAAAACCTTTTATCTTCCATCTTCTTAAAATGCGTCAACTTTTCCATATCTACCTCCTCAAAAGCATACACAACATAAAACTGTTAAAAATCAGCCAAATCAAAATCCAAAACACATAGCTCTTAAAACGCCTCTCCATTTTGTGTATCTCAGCTATGATATAGTTATCGTTTTTCTCTAAATTCTTTTTCATTTGATTTAACACACCCCAGCTCTCCGCCCACGTATGAAAAGGGTGTTCTTTGTCCCATTTTGTCAAATCTCCCGATACCTCCCTTGCTCGATTTTATACTTGCTCTTGCAGTAATCACAGACCCCGCAGGCATACGGTTCAACAAGCCCGATCTTGACATCATCAAACCCCTGTATCAGTTTCCGTACCTGTTCGCCTGCTTTTTGTATCGTCTCGTCCGAAAACTGAAAAACCTCTATTGATGGCACGGTCTCTTTAGTCACACAAGCCAGCAGGAAAGGCAACTTGTCTCCGGTATTCTGTTCGTAAATGGTTTGGTAAATATAGGCTTGTATATCATAGCCCCAATACTTCCAAAACGGCACAAATTCCTCGCCATCCCAAATATCCTTGAAATCCTTTAAAAGCTTTCTGTCGACTATTGCCTCACCGGGGAGCAGACTGTCTATCATTATTTTAAAGTCAATGCCCTCAATCTGCCCCGTATAAATCTGTTGTTGCATACCCAGACACAGCCTTGCCATTTCCTCATCTTCCATGATCCTGTCAAAAGCCCTCTGCACAACTTCAAAATCCGCATATCTGTTCCCTTTTGTGTTGATGATTTTGTGGGTCTTTTCAAACTCGTTCCGGTTGCCCTCAAAGTAGCTGTCGAGATACTGCCCTTGTATCAACGCTTTCCCCGGTTCGCTGTTGTCCCCGTTTTTTAATTTGTCCATCGCCGCAGTTTCGCATTTCATAAAGTCCTTGAATTGGCTTGATCCCCAGTATTTGATCTGGTTTTCGGGATCAAAGTAATTCTCTCTCGTCAAATTGTGTGGTGTCATTGTCGGTATCTTCCTCCTTGTCCATTTCATCTATTAAAACAGATACATCCGTTAAGTAATTGTGACAGGTTTCTATTATTTTTGGCATTCTTGGGTCTGGTAGTCTGTCCAGCATCATAAGGGCATAGTCTACATACACAAGTTTTTTCCATGCCTTGTTGTACTCGTTGCGCCCGTCTTGTGCTTCAATAATGGCTTTCATTTTAGCCAGCGATTCAATCACCCTGCCTCACCACCAATCACATCCCACAGCCTCATCCGTACATAAGCTGATAACGCCAACCCTTTATTGCTCGCAGCTTTGTATAGCTTTTCTTTTTCCTTGCTTGTAAGCGCAATTCCAACAGTTTCCGGCCTCTTTGTATGGATCGGGGTAAGCGGTGTTGGCTGAAACTCATCCCCGTATTTACTTAATACCGTTTTATTTTCAAATGTATTGATGCACAGTCTTATGTAGTCTGACATACTAAGTCCCCTTTTGTACGCACACGCAGCTACATTTAACCGCTGTCCTTTAATGACTGAGAATATTACAAAGTCAAGTGTCTTACTTCCCATTCTGGTTCTCCTTTCATTGGTTTGTGTTTAGCCTTTTATGAAATTCCAAAAACATTTTTTGTGCCATTTTCTTGCTCTTGAACCGCCATTCCCGTTTGACCTCCGTATAATCCAGAAATGTCATCAAATGGATTCCGTAACCTTTTTCATCACGAAAGACCTCTGCCCTCTCAATACTTTCCTTTTTCAGAATTATCAAATCCCACGGCAATAATACCCATCCGCTCATTCTTCCACCTCCTCTATATACGCCCAATATGGCACTTTATCAGGATGGTAATATATCTCGCTTGTGTCCATAAAATAATCGCCCTTAATCATACCTACTTCATACCGAAAACCTTTTCCGAATTTCACCGCTATAAGCACCCAAATCCATTTCTCCGGTAATTGCTCACTTGTTTTAATCCATTTCATTATTTTATTTCCGGCAAACTTTCAGGGAGCGGAAACCAGTAAGGAAAGCAACCATTATTACAATACGCAGTTCCAAATGTGACCCACCATCCTTCTTCATCCATCCATGCAAGATCAAGACAATATTCTTCGTCACATACTACAACTACTGTATTAAGTTTAGGTAACTGTTCACTACTCTTTATCCAATCCACTTTACTACCGTTTCTCCTTTCCATCCTTTTACCCAGACGAACCATGCGTAACAGACCGCAGACTGTTTAACGCTAAAGTCGCCATTTCTCGCACAATTCATTCTTTTTGAAAACACGTACACCGTCTTTGGCGGATTTAAATCGAAAAACTTACGCCGTTTCCTGCCCTCTAAAAATGTAAGTTTCAGGAACATACATATTACCCCCCCCTCACGGACAACGTCTAAAGCCTTTTCACAAAACTCCAATGCGTACTTGTAAGGTGGGTTTGTAACTATATTTGCGTCAAAATCCTTTTCGGTAACTTTCAGAAAATCAACTCCGCCTGTCCCGTAACCTCTGTCAATTAAATCCGTACTCATAACTGTTTTCCCAAGTTCTTCAAGCCTTTTGGATAAATGACCCTCTCCGCAGGCACACTCCCAAATAATACCTTGTAAATCTTCTACGGACAGCAACCAGTCTATCGCTTCGGGTTCAGTTGCATAGTAATCGTCCTTTTCTCTGTCCCAATCTGAATGGTTACTTGCACCATGTGGAGCATATATTGACATTCGGTTTCCGATCCAGTCTTTGCTCATTAGTAGTACACCTTCCCTTCTACTCGTTGACGTCCATAATTATTTGCGGTCTGGTGGTCGTTAAAAAATATATCTATTCTGTTATTTTTGATCGCACCACCTCTGTCTTCTACGATATATATAACTCCATCTATCTCAATTTGTGTTCCGAATGCGTATGTGGACGGTGCAGCTATCGTACGTCCAGCCGTTGCTCTTGTCCCGCTTGCTGTTATGCCGTCTGACTTCCCGCAACACTTACTACATGGGCAGTAAGCGGTGGTTTCAAACGTCACGGTGTAGTAATTACTTTCAGAAACATCTTCCACCTCAGCCTCAGCCACAACCGGGAATGGATCGCAGAGTGGTACAGTTTTAGTTTGTGTAGAGCCTGTAACCGTTCCGAGTATGGCGAAAGCAATAATAATGTTATTTACCATCTATCCGCCTCCTCATATCTTCCAGTATTTCGCCTAATTTCCCAGCACAACACAGGCACACCCATCGGCCACAGAAAAAAATGCAATCCTCTTTATCTCTCAGTTCGTGGCAAAAATTACAAACCACTTTTTCTTCTTTATCCATATTTCCTCCTTTGCGTAATCCAATATTTGTGTTATAATAAGTCATCATCTTTTTATATAGGGAGATCGGTGTCGGGTTCAGTTTCCGCTCCGGTTTCTCTTTTTGGTATTTCTATGTTCAG
>Ga0310690_10009588_pt1 | contig 12125 bp, 22 predicted proteins | sample AusTroGonzalo_MG_2_FD_207661 | JGI IMG/M metagenome (GOLD analysis project Ga0310690, IMG submission 207661) | Bovine rumen microbial communities from tropical cattle in Woodstock, Queensland, Australia - Gonzalo_04 (v2) (version 2) | ecosystem: Host-associated > Mammals > Digestive system >...
CTCAAATAGGACTAAATACGGTGTTTTCTGGGACACTCCCAAGAGCAAGAACGGCCCTTATCCGTGGTTCAACGGAAAGAAGAACGGCGAATGCGGTTGGTGTTGCGAATATTCCCTTTGGGAATCCACAATGGGCATTAAAGACATTCTCGGTTGGGACTATGATAAAATCCGTGTTTGGTTAGGCTTACCCAAGAACCCTGCCGATAATGCAGGCGCAGGTGCTCCGCATCTGTATAAATACTTCAAGGCTAAAGGGTGGGAGATTGACAAGACCAAAGGACAACCGGGAGATTATATCTTCTTTAATACCTCACTCGGTAAATGTTCTCATGTAGGCCGTATCGACAGTATATCTGGTGGCAAGTATAAGACTGTTGAGGGAAATAAGAGCAATAAGGTTGGTCAAGGTACTTATACCATAAGCAACACCAACGGCAACATCTATGCGGTCATTCATATCCCTTATGAGACCATAGAACCTGCTCCCGATCCGTCACAGGTCACTTACACAGTCGTTACAAAGTATCAGCCTTTAACAGTTCGCAAAGAACCCACGACCAAATCAGATGCGATCGGAGAACTTGCAAAGGGTTCTACATTCACATCTTCAACAGTAGTCAAAGGCGAAGACGTCAAAGGTTGCGATGCTTGGGTAAAGGTGAATGACGGCTATGCAAACGGCTATTATCTGTCACCTACTCCGACATTACCGAAAGAAGAGCCTACACCCGAACCGCTACCACATGAACCTGTCAAACCCGAGCCGATTGCCTATCCTAAATACAAGGTCAAGACAGTAACAGGCGAGTGGTTAGCCTTAAGGGTAGCACCGAATACCAATGCCGTGTTGATCGTGAGAATGGATAACGGCTCAACTGTCGAACTCGTAAAGACAGTTACGGGCGAAAAGGCTCTCGGCTCTAATGAGTGGGCCTATGTATCTTACACAAAGAACGGCAGAACCTATCAAGGCTATTGCGTTAAGTCAAGGCTTAAGAAAGTATGACTGTTCCATATTAAAACCTCTGTATAAAAGAATCGACCCTCGACATTAGTCGGGGGTCTTTTCTTTTGGTCCTTTAATATTTCAATTATCAAGGTGTTTCAATTATACACCGAATGTGTACTTTTGTATGTACTTTTTGTATTTTTCGTGGTGGACAACCGCAAGGCTCTCAAATCAAGAATGCCGATTTTATGCGGTTTTTAGTGGTTTACAGTCCACGGGTGGACTAAAGGCTATGAGACTTGAACCCGTAAGCATCAAATCCCGAAAAGCCTATTATAACACTCTTTGCGGAATCCTCATGCCCGATTGTATGTACTTTTATGTGTACTTTTCAAGAATTTTCCGCTTTTAACCGCTCGAAAGTCAGATTGATTACTTGTGCAGCTTGCTCTATCTCACCCGAGACTTGATGCTTATATGTCCCGAATGTATCAAAATCGCCATGACCGACTATGTCTTTTATCGTTCCCTCTGCAAGATGTGTTTGGCTTGACACGATGCTCACGAAAGTATGACGGAGAGAATAGAGTGTACCGGACAACTCTTTTGCATCTTTTAATCTATCCCATTGTTTACGCATTACGCTTTGGCTACCCATAGCACCCGTACCATTACAGAATATCCATTTGGTGTTGAATCGGGCCTTGTCGTTTCGCTCTATCGTTTCCCGTATGATCTGTTCTGCCAATTTCGGCATCGGGACTGTTCGCCTTGCGTTCTTGGTCTTACCCTGCGTTATCTCTCCACGGGTATTAACTGCCCTGCGGACATATAAAACACCTTGCCCAATGTCTCCTGTCTGCAATCCTAAACACTCGGACGGACGGAGACCACAAAGCAAGCACACCTGCATAGCTGATTGATACCAAAGTCCAGCATCTTCAAAGAGCCTTTTTATCTGTTCGGGTTGCAATATGTCCTTTTCACCCTTTTTATGACCTTGAGGGATATACAGTTCGCCTCTCCAAGCATCGCAATAGTAATTATTGTATGCGAACTTGTGCAAACCGCTTATGACCTCACGGAGATTGCAGAGCGTTTTATAAGATAGGCTCTTAACACCCTCTTTATGCGGTCTGGCGTTCGATATGACGGCTTGCCAATCCCTTAATGATAATTTATTCATTTTCGCCTTGCCGAGCGTAGGAACGATATACAGACGGCTATATGATTCGGTGCGGATATAAGATGTTTTCTTACCCAGACGGGATTCGATGTCTGTAAGATACAACCCTATGCACTTCTCCACGCTGATATTACCTATACCGCCAAAGTCGAGCCAATCATCGTACTTGGATAAGACCTCACGCTTGCCAGCAATACCCTTTACGGAAGAGTAAAAGGTCTTTCGTATGCCGTTATGCTTGGCTTGTAGCACCCACATACTGCGGTCTTTGTTCCATTTAGGATTTGCCATTCTGGGAGCCTTTCAGTAATTCGTAATAGTCCTTAAGTCGCTTTTGGTTCTCTTCGGATAGATCGGAGAGGTTGATGTACTCCATATTCGGGTTGATGTTCTGATAAGGTGTGATTCTGCCATTCGCTAATTCGTCGGCAGATATCCTCAATTCTTTGCAGATTGCTATTAGGGTGCTTATGTTCGCTTTGTTGATACCTCGGACAAATAAAGTCGCAAGCGTGGAATAAGGGACACCGCAAAGGGTGGCAAACCTATTCACCGAGCCTGCGTGTTTGATTATCAGTTCTTTTAATTCCTCTTCGATTGTCATTTTTATATCCTCTCTTTCTTATCTAAAAAATAACACCCTATTGTCGAGATTTCAAGATTACAGGCAGATTACAAATTATCGAAAAAGCAACAATTTAGTATTGACATATCGATATTTTTGCATATCATAAGGTTAGTTGTTGATATTTCGACAACGCAACAACGAAAAATAAACAGAAAGGAGAGAAGAATGTACCCCGTAATCAAAGAAACGCTGGAGAAAAAGCATATGTCATTGGTTGACTTGGCTAATGCGACAGGAATCCGCTATCAGACCTTATCCCAGAAGTTACTTGGCAATTACAAGATAACAGTCGATGAGGCACTTGCGATCAAGTCGGCACTCGGAGTTAGGACACCAATTGAAGTGCTTTTCACGCAGGAACTTCGAGAACAGAAAGAGGCAAGCGTATGAGAACGACACGAGCCGGGAATATCCGCTATCCGTTTCTCTATCAGTCATTCAAATCGGCAGATGAAATCGGCAAGGTTATCAACCGCTCAAGGTCATACGTTTTTAAAGCCTTAAAGGACGGATTCACAGAACAAGAGTTAGTAATGCTCAAGCAGAGCATAGAAAGGAAAGCAAGTTGATTACTTTAGAGGACAAAATCAAAGAGGCAGAGCAGGTGTTAAGGCTCGCATCTGAAATGAGCAAGACATACTACGGCAAGCCTTTGGTTATTTGTTATTCGGGTGGTAAGGATTCTGATGTAATGCTCGACATAGCCAAGAAATGTCTTAACCATGACGATTTCGAAGTCCTTAATTCCCATACAACTGTCGATGCTCCCGAAACTGTCTATCACATCAGAGAGGTGTTTAAGAGATGCGAGGCAGAGGGCATACATACCGGAATTCGAATGCCGACCTACAAGGGCAAGCCGACTTCTATGTGGCGATTGATTGAGGAAATGGGAACGCCACCAACAAGGATTCAACGATATTGTTGTAGGGTTCTGAAAGAGGCGAGTGTTCCTAACAGACTTATTGCCGTTGGAGTTAGGGAAGATGAAAGCATAATGCGACGTGGCAGAGATGTTTTCTCGACACGAGCAAAGACGAAAGCAGAGGCGGAGCATAGAAGTCTCCAACATACCTACGCTATGTTCAAACTTGACCAATTGGGTAAAGAAGATGCTTACGAGTGTGTATTTATTCAGAACTGCAAAGCACAAAAAGACGCCATTTCCAATCCGATCTATCACTTCACAGAACACGATGTCTGGGAGTATGCAAACCGCTTTGGGGTTTTTATGAACCCTCTTTACAAAAGGGATGGATTTAAGCGTGTCGGGTGTGTTGGTTGCCCGTTGGGAAATACGAATAACCAGCAAAAAGACTTTGCGGCATATCCAACATACAAAAAAACTACATCAAAGCATTTGAACGCATGACCGCTCGAAACGTAGAGAAGAAAAAACTCAAAGGAAAGCCTTTAACAAGATACGATTTTTGGACGGGAGAAGAAGTAATGCGGTGGTGGTTAGGTGAAAACCCGAATCAAATCAGAATCGAAGATTTAATCACAGAAGAAAGGACGGAATCATAATGGACATTTATTTGATGTTGGCATTCATGTTGGTCGGTGTTATCTCCGCAATTATCGGAATGGTCGTTCAAGCGTTCATTGACGGCGGTGAGTATCGAGCACTTGAGACCGCTTATATCACAGTAAAGCAGAAGTGTGAGCAGCTTGAGACCGAAAATACGCTCTTGATTGACCAAGTAGAACCGCAAGTAGTCGAGGTTATCCACAAGCACGTTATCGAGAACAAGCCAGCAGAGGACTTGGACTTCTCGCAGAAGTGGTGAGGTGACTTATGGAAGATTTAACGACATTAGTCAAGCAGGTTCTTACAGACCACAAGGACGCAAGAGACGATGATTTCCGTGTAATCGGTTGGGTGTATAAGGCGAAGCGACCCGAAGTAATGAATAAGTCATTTGCCGACGCACTCTGGAAAGCAAAAGAGTTAGGCTTGCCGTCATTCGAGACAATCCGCAGGACAAGGCAGAAAGTCCAGCACGACAACCCGAGTTTAAGAGGCGAAGCATATCTCAAGCGAATGGAAAAGCAGACCGAGTACATCGAGAAGTTTGCAGACCCGTGGGCGATTTAACAAAGAAAGGACGGAAACAGAATGAATTTAACTTTTAGGGACTTACGAGCAAACGAGATTGATTGCCGTATCGCTATGGTAAAGAGTAACGGCGTGTCCCTTTTGCTCTACAAAGATGCTCGGTGCGATATGAACATCTTGGACGAGACAGTCGGTGCGTTTAATTGGCAAAGAGCACACACAAGGGACAACGCCAACTGTATTGTATCAATCTACGATGAAGATAAAAAGCAGTGGATAAGCAAGGAAGATACGGGTACGGAATCCAATACCGAGGCGGAAAAGGGCCTTGCATCTGATTCTTTCAAGCGAGCCTGCTTTAATTGGGGCATCGGCAGGGAACTCTACACCGCACCCTTTATCTGGATTGATGCAAGCCTTTGTAATATCGACAAAGGCAAGTGCTATGACAAGTTCAGAGTTTCGGACATCAAGATCGAGGATAAGAAGATTATCTACTTGCAGATTGTCAACGAAAAGACGGGCAAGGTGGTATTCGAAACGGGAAAGAAGATAACCGGACAGAAATCCGCACCCAAAAACGAAACTATCTCAAGTCCGATGTACGACAGGCTTATGACGGGAGACCTTGTACAGACACCCAAGACAACGCAGAGCAACGATAACGGCCTGCCATTTAATATTTAAGGGGGTTAGTATGGCATACATCAATCAGTATATGGAACTTTACGGCTTTACCCGTAAGATGCTCTCCGAAAAGAGCGGAGTGTCACCCTCACTCATTTGCAGATATGTGAACGAACCAGAGCTGCTTGATAACGCAGATTGGGACACGAGAAAGCGTATCGCAGAGGCTCTTGATATCACAGTACATGAGCTGATTGTCGGCAAGGACTTCAAATCAAGGGTATTGCATACCGAAATCCTTAAGGCATCTGAACACCTTGCAAGGCTCTTAAGGAACTACGCAAAAGACCCGATGTATTTGAACATCACTATCTTCACTAAAGACAAAGAGGCGAAAGAACCCGAGGATAATTGCGAGGGATTGCCCGATTATTACTCTATCAGATGCCACGAGGCAAGCGATGTTGAGGGTATCGTACCTACTATGTCGGAATCATCAAGGGTTTATTACAGAACCGATGAGGACGGCAACGAACTGATAGACAAGGTGTTTCCGTATTATGTAAGTGGGGGTTAGGTATGAGCGACGGCAAGTTTTATTGGTTAAAGATGAAACGAGACTTTTTCCGTCGGCACGATATCCACATTATTCACAGTATGGAGAACGGCAGGGAGATTGTCTTGTTCTACATCGAGTTGATGATAGAGAGCGTAGATCACGAGGGAACATTGAGATTCAGTAAGGCAAAGCCATACACCAACGGAATGCTGGCAGGTCTCACGGGTACACCTCAAGACATCGTAGAGCAGGCCATGAACACGCTTATTGACTTCGGACTTGTCGAGATTGCAGAGGATAAGACAATCATTCTGCCAAAGGTAATAGAAATGATTGATTCGGCATCTGATACAGACGAGGCAAGACGCTCAAAGCGTTATCGTGAACGAAAGAAAATGGAGCGTGACGGAATTGTGACGGGTGTCACGGAAGATTGTGACGATTATGTGACGGGTGTCACAAATGATGTGACGGAGCGTCACGAGAGTATAGAGATTAGAGATAAGAGATTAGAGATTAGAGATAAGAATAAAGAGAGAGAGAGTATAGAGAGAAAATCGCCCTCTCACTTTATCCCACCGACAGTCGAAGAAGTTTATCTCTATTGTGAATCAAGACATAACGGCATAGATGCTCAAAGGTTCGTTGATTACTACACCGCAAAAGGTTGGAAAAATATCACGGATTGGAAAGCACAAATCAGAGTTTGGGAAAGCAGAAAGGAAATAACAGAATGAATAACATCACTTTAGTAGGCAGATTGGGAAAAGACCCCGAGACAAAGAACACACCTAACGGCACAGTAGTTACCACAATGAGTTTGGGTGTAGATCGTATCAGCAAGGGTGATAGGGTTGTCGATTGGTTTGACTGCACCGCATTTGATAAGACGGGCAAACTTATCACGGATTGGTGCAAGAAAGGTGACAGAATCGGTGTTACCGGTTCACTCCAGACAAGAACATGGAAAGACAACGACGGCAAGAGCCATAAGTTTACATTCATTATGGTTGAAAAGGTCGAGTTTCTTAACGACAAGCCGAGAACGGCAGAATCCGAAGATGCTGGGCAGTTGCCTTTTGAACCATAAGGGGGATTGCTTATGACACCCGAAGAGTACAGAGAACACCACCACGAGTGGCAGGAAAAGAGGAATGAGCAGGATTGCTCAAGGTGTAAGCATTGTTATAAGGATAAGTTGAACGGCATCGAATACTGCGACTTTGAATCCGATGACGGGTGCGAGTTCGAACTTAAGACACCTACGCTTGAAGAGGCTTTGAAAAAGACTGAGTGCATCGGCATTGACTACGGGGACGCAGATCAAGACGAGATTGACGAGATTGATGCAGCTTTAGATGTAATCTTCGCATTTTGCAGACAGTACACCACGGGCAATGATTCGGCAGAATGGGAGCCGTGGAAAGACGGACATCTGGGAGTGCTCACCACCGCTGGAGTGTGTAGCAAGTGCGGAATCTATAACGGGCATCAGACGAAGTTCTGCCCTCATTGTGGCAGAAAGATGAAAGGCAGGTTTGTAGATGTATAAGACACAGTTTTACTTGCACTTTGATACGATGCCGACAACAACGAGCCAGCAGAAAGGAGTTAGGGTTGTGAACGGCAAGCCGTATTTCTACACCAAAGCAAAGGTTACAGATGCGATGCGCCAATTCGCTCTTAAGCTGAAACAGTACAAGCCGTCAGAACCTTTTGATGTCCCGGTAAGGCTTTATCTTTGGTTCGCCTTTGATGTAAAGGACAAGAAGAAGTGGGGAAAGCACAGACCGACAAAGCCAGATGTCGATAATATCGCCAAGACCTTTATTGATTCTATGGTCAAAGTCGGGTTCTTTGAGGACGATGCAATAGTCTCCGACCTGCGAGTAATCAAGACTTATGCGGAAGAGGCAAGCGTAATGGTTCAGTACGAGGTGATAGATCAATGACAGATGAAGAGTACAACATGATAACCACGGCAGACTTGTGGCTCTCCCGTATGTGGGACATTGACAACGAGATACGGAGCATCGACGAAAGACGGGAAGATATCATCGGTGCGAAGATAAGCAGCTACGACCCGAAGAAGATTAGAGGCGGTGCAGATGATAACCCGACCGAGAGCAAGAACATCGAATATGCTACCCTTTCGCAGAAAGCCGAAGAAAAGACCGAGTTACTTGCCAAAGAGAACATCAGGACGCTTGAGGTCATCGAGAGGGTATCAGATGCCAAGATACGAGGTATGCTTATCTCCCGATACCTTAACCGCAAATCGTGGGTACAGATTGGCAAAGATTATCACTACGAGAAGAGTAGGGCGAATGATTACCGCATAATGTCCTTAAAGGCGGTGTATGAGTTTATTCCAAGAGATGAGGTGATTGTATGACATTAGACGAGGCTATTAGCCACGCAAGGGAAAAAGCAGAGCAGTTAAAAGACCACGCAAGCAAGTGGAAACATTCATCAGAGGAATGTGAATCGCAGTTTGTTAGAGAAAAGGCTTCGGAGAAGTGCAAAGAGTGCCTTGAATGCGCTACGGAGCACGAACAACTCGCAGATTGGCTCGAAGAACTGAAAGCAAGGCGAGAGGCAGACAAGTGGATAAAGATTACTTACAGACCTATGACAAAAGAAGAAGAAATCTCATACAAAAGAGAGTTCGGAATTGACTACGGCGTAACACTCTTGGAATGCGAGAGTAGTGTTTTTACTTGCGAATTGCCTCAAGACAAGCAGGATATACTCATTCAAACAAAGTGGGGAGTAAAGCAAGACACTTGTGATTGGAGCGACGGCTATTGCGGTTTAAAAGAAAACGGCGATTGGGACGGAGTTATCGCTTGGCGACCTACACCCGAATACAAGGAAAGCGAGGCAGAAAATGAATAATGATGAAATTCGTACTGTCATAGCCACAATACTAAAAGACCATTGTACTACTTGCAAGAATTGGCGAGATTGTATAGGTGAAAACAGCAAGAATTGTAAGTGTACGTATAATTTGGCAGTTAAAGCGTTAGTTGACCTTATTGATTACGAAAGCGAGGCAAACAATGAGCAAGATTAAGAGGATAATCGAGATTGAAGAAAAGTGGATAGACGATATTAAGAATTATCAAAAAATACCGCTTGGAAAACTTTTTGACGCTATCAAGGAAAGCAAGCCTTATGATGATAGTGGAGATTTGATAAGCAGAAGTGCGTTGAAAGAGGCAATAGAAAAAAGCGAGCCTTGTTGTAGTGCTTGGAATGAAATTGTTGACAATGCCCCGCCAGTTCACCCGAGAGATAACTACGACTTGGGTTATGTGCAAGGGTTAGAGGACGGCAAAGATGCCCTTATCAAAGAATTGTGGAATTGCCGTAACGAACTTTGCTTGAGGTGCGGCAAGTACGAAAAGGCTCATCGTGGAGCTTGTGATGATTGCCGATACAACTTCAAGAATATGGAACAGTATAAGCGAGGTGATGATGAGTGAACATAGCAGTAATCGTACCTTATTATCCCACAGAGGACACGGCAGACCTTTATACGAGGTGTCTTGATAGCATCTCTCCGAAGTTCAAGGTTTACAATGTGGTGGACTTCGAGCACAAAGGAGTATCACACGCTCGTAATCGTGGTTTAGGGGTTGCCTTGCAGAACAATCCCGATTACATCACTTTCCTTGATGCAGATGACACATTCGGAGAAGATGCCTACGAGCAGATTGTAGCTGCGATCAGCGAGCAACCGAACGAGGGCATTATCCAACTGAACCACGTCAGAGAGTATGAGGACGGCAAGACCAAGTTGAGGCTACAAGCCAAGCAAGGGACATACACGCTGGATAGGTTGCCTAATCTCTGGGTATCATCGGTCAATAAGGTGTTTAAGGCAGACTTGATAAGAGATATCCGGTTCAAGAACGGCCTTAACCACGGCGAAGATGAGTTGTTTGTCCTCGAGTGCCTTGCCAAGACAAGACGAATGTATGTATCTTCGAGAATCGCCCTGCATTATCACAAGGACAACCCGAACAGTCTATCGACTACGACAAGCCTTAACGACCTCATAGGCGAGCAGACTGCGTTGATGTGGTTCGCTATGATGCACAAGGACGATGCAGAGATGCTTGGAGTTATCCGCAGACGGCAGGCAGAGTTATGGAACAATGCTTGCTATACGAGAGTATTTGGAGCGTGAACTATGACAAATTACAAGTATATCGTTATGTGCGGTGGCACTTATGAGGAATGGCAGACACCCAAGCACATGACACCCGTAAATGGTGAGCCGATTGTCGCCCGTACTATCCGCTTGCTCCGTGAGAACGGCATAGAGGATATTGCGATAAGTTCTAACAATCTGGAGTTTACCAAGTTCGGTGTACACGTTATCTCCCACCACAACCCATACACCTTGCCCGTTGATGCAGATGCAAGTACCCCGTGGCTTGATGCGTTCTGTCCTATGACCGAACCCGTATGCTATATCTTCGGTGATGTCGTATTCTCACCGAACGCAATCAAGACCATAGTGCAGACCGAGACCGACAGTATCGAGTTCTTTGCATCTGCCAAGCCGTTGCCAGCGATCTACCCGAAACGTTGGGCAGAGCCGTTCGCATTTAAGGTCAAGGACACGAGTAGGTTCTTTAAGGCTATCAAGGACACGAACAAACTTGACAAGCAGGGATTGTTTAAAAGGCAACCCGTATCCTGGGAACTCTGGCAGGTCATCAAGGGAACACCGATAAACAAGGTTGACTACACCAACTATACTGTAATCAACGATTACACCTGCGACATTGACGAACCGAAAGACATTGAGTATTTTGAACGAATTTTGAAAACATCGGACTAAATCGGACACAATCGGTCAACGAAGTATAGTAATATGCTAACGTAGGAACATATCAAAGGCGGTTTTCCTCTGTTTAACTCCTCGGGCATAGTAATACAACATCACCATACTCTTTGATTGTTCTGTTAATCCGACCTTTCTTGGAAAGAAGCACCCTAACCCTAATCGGTTGGGGTGCTTTCGTTTGGAGAAAATGACAATGCCGTATGATATTTGCTACATTCTGAAACCCGATATCGTACCCGATGAGCTGATATACTCGCTCCGTTCGGTCGAGGCTAACTTTCCTCATCGCAAGGTGTGGTTCGTGTGCGGTCAGCCTAAAGGGTTAGTACCGGACGGCAAGATAGTACACACCCAGACGGGCAACAGTAAATGGGCGCAGATCAGATCGTCGATGTGGAAGATAGTCGAGAATGAGGAAATAACCAATGACTTCTTTTTGTTCAACGATGATTTCTTTATCATGCAACCTTTCGAGGGTGAATTTATCAACTATGTTGACGGGACACTCGAAGAAAGGATAATAAGCGGTCATAAGGTCGGCGGTATGAATCCGTACATTAGAACGCTATACAAAGCCGAGCAGGAACTTAAGGGAATGAGATACCCGACAATGAACTATGATGTTCACTTGCCAATGCTTATGAATAAGCAGCTCGTTAAACAATCAATAAACAAATGCACATCACCGCAGATGCGGAGCGTTTACGGAAACATAAACCGCATACCTTATGTGTTACACGCTGACGTAAAGGTAACGGATAAGACCAGCGTACCTTATGAACCCGACTTCTTATCAACGAATGAGGATTCATTTCAAGGTGCGGTTGGTGATTACATCAAATCAATCTTCACAACTCCGTCGAGGTTTGAGGTAAATGGCTAACACAAGGAACAGACCCGACCAAAGCGGTTGGGCGAAAGCATCGTTTGAGAAAGCACGAAAGGTTATATACGCAAGCCAATCTAATTGTGGTATATGCGGTAGGCCCGTGTGCTTTGATAAGAAGTTTCCCGACCCGTGGAGTGCAACGATTGACCATATCATACCGATAGCCAAAGGTGGAGACCCTGCAAGTCTGGAGAACTTACAACTCGCTCACCTTGCTTGCAACCGCATAAAGTCGAGTAAGTTGGTACAACCGCAATTAAAGGAGAAAGCGGTAAGCAATAGAGACCTGCCGTTATCCTGCGATTGGAGCACTGCAGTTAAATGATATGGGGGCATACCTACCCACACAATAGGGCTGGGTTGT
>Ga0310690_10009589_pt1 | contig 12125 bp, 7 predicted proteins | sample AusTroGonzalo_MG_2_FD_207661 | JGI IMG/M metagenome (GOLD analysis project Ga0310690, IMG submission 207661) | Bovine rumen microbial communities from tropical cattle in Woodstock, Queensland, Australia - Gonzalo_04 (v2) (version 2) | ecosystem: Host-associated > Mammals > Digestive system >...
TTGAGAACCGGAGCCGTGGCCTTGGTGGCGTCAAAGACCGCCTTTTCTTCCTTCACGCAGGAAAGGGCCAGGAGGGCCAGGGTTCCTGCAGCTATGATTGACAGATATTTCTTCATGGTCGCTTACTATTTTTTGTATCCGTCGTTCTGCTCCAGGTTGGGGTTCACCATCATATCGGAGACAGGGATGGGATAGAGGTTCTTGTAGTCTTCAACGGCCTGGCCATCGTGGACGCCGCCCTTCCACTGCCAGATGTAGTCGGCGGTGGTGAAGCGGTTGTAGCGGACCAGGTCCTGACGACGCCAGAGTTCCAGGTAGAGTTCGCGGGCGCGCTCGTCCAGGAGCTTGTCCACGGTGAGGCCGCTCTCATCGGCCAGCCCGGCGCGGGCGCGCACCTGGTTCAGGTAACGCAGGCCTTCGGCGGCGGAGATGACGGAGGAACCGTTCATACCGCACTCGGCGGCCATCAGGAGCACGTCGGCATAGCGGAACATCGGGAAGTCGGTGTCGGGGTGACCGGCGGCGACGCCAGCCTTGCCGGCGGAGGTGATATTCTTATACTTCTGGAAGCCGATGCCGTTGGTGAACGTACCCAGGTCGGTCACGTCCTCGGTCTGACCGTCGGTCCAGAAGATGGCGCGCTGGTCCTTGGCGGTGTCGAACTTGTGGTAGAATTCAGGGGTCATGCGGCAGCCTTCCCAACCGGAGGAGATGCCCAGGTCCTCAGCTTTCATGGAACCGCCGGTGAAGGCGAAGATGAGGTAGCAGGTCACACCCCAGGATTCGGTGTCGTTGCCGTTCTGCTCCACGGCGAAGATGATTTCGTCCGTGCGCTGGTCGTTGTCGGCCAGGAAGAGTTCCTGATAGGGGCTGTAGATGCCGCCGGCGGACTGGGTGTGGAGGCTGTAGCCATCGTCCATGATGTCCTTCAGGACGCTGGCGCACTTGTCCCACTGCTCGGTGCCGGTGTACACCTTCGCGTTCAGGTAGAGCTTGGCCAGGACCATCTTGGCAGCGGTCTTGTTGATGCGGCCATACTGGGTGGCGGCGCGGTCGGCCAGGGCGCTGTTGTCGATGATGTCGGTCAGTTCCTTTTCCAGCCAGGCGTAAAGGTCGGCGCGGGTGATGCGCACAGGGATCTGCCCCACCACGGAGGTCTCATCGGCGAAAGGCACGTTGCCGAAGTTGTCGATGGCGTGGTAGTAGCTCAGGGCGCGGAGGGCGCGGGCCTCGGCAATCCATTCGGCCTTGTTGGGAAGGTCGATGGTGGCGTTGTTGGCCTGACGGATGAACTCGTTGCACTGGGCGATCTGGAAGAACATACGGGAGTAGATGGAGTAGATCAGACCCGTGGAAGCGTCCCAGTTCATCTTGCAGACATCCGGAACACCTTCGTCGTTCCAGCCGCAGACATACACGTCGGTGGAGAGCTCGCAGAGGTGGAACATACCACGGACATACTGGCTCATACCGCCGTCCAGACCGGAAATGGAAGGATCGCCGTTGGGACCCAGGTAACCGGAAGTGGCGTAGCCCGTATAGATACCGGCCAGGAAGGCGTCGTAATCAGCGGCGGTGGTGAAAGCCTTGTCGGCCGTATTCTTGTTGGGGTCGATCGGGGTCACGTTCAAGTCTTTGACGCAAGCAGTGAGCGCACCGGCCAGGACAAGGGAAGCAAGGATATATTTGATGGATTTCATATGCGTATCCTCCTTGTTTTAAAAGTTGAGTTTGAGACCAAGCACGAAGGTGCGCGGGCGCGGGTACACCGTGCCGTCGATACCACCGTAAACTTCAGGGTCGATGCCCGAGTACTTGGTGATGGTGCAGATGTTCTGGACGGTACCGAAGATGTTCAGGGTAGCGGGACGGTTGTCCACCAGCTCGAAGAGCTTGGGGAAGGTGTAGCCCACCGTGAAGTTGTCCAGTTTGATGAAGGAGCCGTCCTCGATGTAGTAGTCGGAGATGTACATGGCATCGTCGAAGTCGGAATAGAGGGCGGAGGTGTTGCGGTTGGAAATGAAGTTATTCACCCACAGGTCCTTGTACATTTCGTTGTTGGATGCAACGTTGTTGTACACGTAGTTGCCCAGGGAGGCGTGGCCGCTCAGGGCCGCCGTCCAGTTCTTGTAGGAGAAGTTGGTGTTGAAACCGAAGGTGAAGTCGGCCCAGGGCTTGTGGTAGAAGTGGCGGTCGCTCTCGTTGATGACGCCGTCGTTGTTCTGGTCCACGTACTGGCCGAAGATGGGCTTGCCGTTCTGGTCATAGACCTGCTGGTACACGTAGAAGGCGCTCATCGGGTGACCGATGTCATGCTTCTGGATCCAGTTGTCGGTACCGCCGGAGATGCCGCCGGTGCGGACACCTTCCTTGTTCTCGGAGGAAGCGTTCAGCTTGGTGATCTCGTTGTGGTTGTAGGCCACGTTGAAGCCGGCCGTCCAGCTCATGTCACGGGTCTCGATCAGAATCCCGTTCAAATCCAGTTCGATACCCTTGTTGGTGAGGGAAGCGATATTGGTGTTCAGGTAGTTGGTGAGGTTGGACAGAGCCGCCACCTGCACATAGGAGAGCAGGTCCTTGGTGTCGCGCTGATAGGCGTCGATGCTGGCGGTGAGGCGGTCGTTCCAGAAGCCGAAGTCAATACCTACGTTATAGGTGGTGGTGGTTTCCCACTTCAGGTCGGCGTTGTAACCGAGGGCCGTGATGGGGACGATGGTCTTACCGTCAATCTGATAGTAGGAGCCCAGCTGGTTGGTGTAGAAGGTGGCGAAGGTATCATAGTAGCCGCCCACGTCCTGCTGGCCGGTCTGGCCCCAGGAAGCGCGGAGCTTCAGGGTGGAGAGCTTGTCCACGTTCTTCATGAAGCCTTCGTTCTTGATGTTCCAGCCCAGTGCCACGGAAGGGAACAGACCCCACTTGTTGTTCTGGAAGCGGGAGGTACCGTCCCGGCGGAGGGTGGCGGTGACCAGGTAACGGTCGCCGAAGCTGTAGTTGGCGCGGCCGAAGAAGGAGATCAGGAAATACTCGCCCTTATAGACGGATTCGCTCACAAGGTGGCTGGGATCGCTGAGCCAGACGGACTTGGAGTCGCTGTCGTTGTAGAAGCGCTGCCAGGAATAACCGGCCATGACGTCCACGTTGTGCTGACCGAAGGTCTTGTTGTAGTCGGCATAGAGTTCCAGGGTGGTGTTCATACGGCCATAGTGGTAGTCCGTATGGGAGCCGCTGGCCTTGAAGGCGCCACTGGCATCGATATACTGATGCGAGGTGTTGTGATAGGAGGCCTCGGAGTTCTGGGCGAGTTCGGTGATGCCGGAGCTCTTGGCCCAGTCGATACCCAGGTTCAGGTTCACGCGGAGGTCTTCGAATCCGTGGATCTTATAGTCGAACTGGGTGTTGCCGATGAAGCGGTTGGCGGTGGCGTAGTCCGTCTTGTCATTGAGCTGGGCGACGGGGTTGAGGGTGGCCATGCCGTTGGGGTTGCCGTCGGAGCCTCTCCAGATGCGGTAGCCGTTCAGGCCGCCTTCCGCATCGGTGGCGTAGATGGGCTGGGTGGGGTCATAGCGCAGGGCACCGCCGATGGCGCCCTGGTCCGCATACCAGTTCTTGGCATAGGTGTACTTGCCGTTGAGGAACACAGTCAGGTGCTTGTCAAAGAAGGTGGGCGACAGGTTCAGGCTGGCGGTACCGCGGTTCATCTTGGAGCCCACGAGGGTACCGTTCTGGGTGGTGAAACCGCCGGACACACGGTACGGGAGGGTGACGCTGCCCATGTTGACGTTGCCGTTGAGGCTCATGTTGGCGTCCACGGTGGGAGCCATGCGGTAGATCTGCTTCTGCCAGTCGGTGTTCTCCTTACCCAAAGCGGCAAGGGCGGCGGCGGCCGTCTTGCCATTGGCCACGCGCTCGGCGATGAGTTCACGCAGCTGGTCGCCGGTGAGCACATCCTGATACTTGGCGATGGTGTTCAGGGAAGAAGTGACGTCGATGGCGATGGCGGGAACGGCGCTGGCCGCACCCTTGGCGCCCTTCTTGGTGGTGATCACAATAACACCGTTGGAAGCACGGGAACCATAGATGGCGGTGGCGGAGGCGTCCTTCAGCACGGTGAAGCTCTCGATGTCTTCCGGGTTGATGGAGGAGAGCGGATCGCTCATACCGGAGATGCCGTCGTTGGACACGGGCAGGCCGTCGATGATGTACAGCGGGTCGTTGGAGGCGTTCAGGGACGCACCGCCACGGATACGGACGGTTGCGCCGGCGCCCGGCATACCGGAACCGGAGGTGACCACGACACCCGCGCTCTTACCGCGAAGCAGGTCGGCGGGCGTGGTGATGACACCCTTGTTGATTTCGTCGGCCTTCACCGTGGAAATGGAGCCGGTCATATCGCTCTTTTTCACGGTACCGTAACCGATCACCACGACCTCGTCCAGGAAGTGGGTGTCCTCATCCAGGTGGACGATGGCGGGAACGGCGTTGGCCGGGAAGGTTTGGGTCGCATAGCCGATGCAGGAGATTTCCACTATTGCACTGGCTTTGGAAACGGTGAGGAGGAAGTCGCCATCCAGACCGGTGGAAACGCCGTTGGTCGTTCCCTGCTCGATCACCGAGGCTCCGATCACGGGGCCGATGGCGTCCACTACCACACCTTTAACCTGATATCCGCCTTGGGCGAATACGGTGGCGCAGGCTGCGAGGAGCACTGCGACTGCGGTTAAAATCCTTTTCATTTAGTGAGTAGTTAATTAGTAATTAGTTGATTATTGATAAATTAAATCATTTTTTGACCTGAATCATCAGAACGGAAACCGAGCCCAGCACCAGCAGGACGGCGGCGGCGATGAACATGCCCGCCTGGCTGCCCACCAGTGAGAGGACCGCTCCGCCCGTGGCGGCGGCCACGATCTGGGGCAGGCAGATGGTGCAGTTGAACAGGCCCAGGTAGGAGCCCATGTGCGGGCTGCCCTCCAGGGCGTTGGTCAGCAGCGTGAACGGCAGGGCCAGCATGGCGGCCCAGGCGAAACCAATCAGGAAGTAGCTGACAAACAGCACATAAGCGTTATGGACAAAGAAAACAGAGGCAAAACCAGCGGCACCGACCAGCAGGCTCACGATGTAGGCCACCTTGAGGTTCTTGAAGCGCGGGATTACCAGGGCCCAGAGGACGGAGCCCACGGCCTGGACGGCGAAAACGATGCCCACCCAGTTGCCGGCGGTCTGGTAGCCTTCCGACGCGACGTCCGTGGTGTCCCACACGTTGGCGGCGATGGCGCCGTTGCTGTAAGTCCACATGTACAGGAAGGCGGCCCAGCAGAAGAACTGCACCAGGCCCACGGTCCAGAAGGTCTTGGGCGCCTTGGTAAGGAGCTTCAGCAGGCCCTCCCCTTTCTCTTCCTTCTGGGTGGCAGGGTCGATGCCGTGGAACTCGGCATATTCCTTCGGGGGCATTTCCTTCACCCGGAAGAAGGTGTAGAGCACGCAGAGGATGAGGATGGCGGCGCCGCAGTAGAAGCTGTAAATGACGCTGTCCGGAATCACGCCTTCCGGGGCGATGTTGGAAATGCCGATCCAGGTGAACAGGTACGGGAAGATGTAGCCCACCAGGGAGCCGGCGTTGCACAGGAAGCTCTGGATGGAATAGGCGGTAGCCTTCTGCTCCTCGTTCACCATGTCGCCCACCATCATCTTGAACGGCTGCATGGCCACGTTGATGGAGGTGTCCAGGAAAATGAGGGAGAACAGGCCGAACCACATGGCGCCGCTCAGGCCCAGGAAAAGCCGGGTGCTGAGGTTCAGGCTTCCGGCATTGGGCAGGAACAGCATCACCAGCACGGCCACGATGGCGCCCACCAGCAGGTACGGCTTGCGGCGGCCCATCTTGCACCAGGTGCGGTCCGAGTATTTACCAATGAGGGGCTGGACCAGCATGCCCATCAGCGGGGGCAGGATCCAGAAGAATGACAGGGAATGCGGATCTGCGCCCAGGGTGGCGAAGATACGGCTGATGTTGGCGCTTTGCAGGGCGTAGGCGATCTGCACGCCGAAGAAGCCAAAACTGAGGTTGAACATCTGTCCAAAGGACAGCTTACGCTTAGCGGTCATTGTTCAGTGGTCTAATTATGCGGTTTAGTCAAGTAAAGATAGTTTCTTTTCGTAGAAAAAACTCCTGCGTTCCGCCCATCGGGGGATAATTGGGGACGAAAGGATGGATTTACCGGACGAACGGAAACGCCCTCTTGCGGTTTTGGAAGATTCTGCGTAAATTTGAGCCATATAATTTAAGGTATGAAATGAAAAAGTACCTGCTTCTCTTATTGTCTGCCTTTCTTCTGACCGGGGCGTGCCAACAGCTCCCCCAGCCGGAGGAAAAGGACAGTTATATTACGGCTATCATTGATGGCGTACAATACGCCGGGGCCAATGAGGGCTGGTATATTGATTATGGTATCGAATATGACACTACTCATAGTCAGGGCTATTGTTGGATGACTTTCATGACGTCAAAAAGATCGCACTCTTTTCAATTGACTAATGGGGATGTTTGCTCCAAGAAGAATTCTTGGATACAGTTTTCACTCGGAGATGAAGGCAAGAACATAAAACTAAACCATAAATATTATTATCATAACGGAAAAGGAGAGCCTGTGAAAGCGCGGTTTTATCCAAATGTTTCCATAACAGAACCACGCAACTCCCAAAGATTACCTTTTGATGCTGAGCTTTCAGGAATCAGCGGATGGGTCCAAATTGATACCATCGCGAATTCCCATGCCTGGGGGCACTTTGAATTTGAGGGGAAATCCGGAGAGCGGACTGTCTCTATAAAAGAAGGTCTGTTTTGGATTAAACTTGCTCAACATGAGTACTTTTTTTAATAAAAAATGAAAAAAGCACTTCTTCTAATACTACTATTCATCCACCCACTGCTATGGTCCCAAACGCCAGGCTCCTATTCTATTACCCATAGGAATTATTCACCTTCGTTATTCAGCGGGCTTGATAAAACGAAAGTTCCTAGCGGCTTTCTGATTGACCAGTCAGCTTCAATTGCGGACGTTTCCCCTTTCAATGGGCAAGCGCTAACAGATTCTAATTATGTAAGTTCCTTCTTGCACGCATTACTCCTTCAGGCAATAATCACCTCTGATGTCCAATCCAGAGTATGGGATGAACAATATGGGGCATCCACCTCCAATGACATTATCCCCATAACCATCTCACTCTATCAATTTGACCGAATAAAAAGCACGGCATTAACCGACGGCCTTCTCCAACTCACTGGAGGGACTTTATTTGATTGCTTTGATTCCTCCGGTGCATGGATAAACCCCTACGAGGAATCGGTGTTATTTGCATGCTCTCCTTCTGTTCATTGTTCACAAGATGTTTACACCTTAACATTTATACCGGAGCTTACACAATATCAAAACATCCCTATATCTAGTTTTGAATTGAATCCAGATGATGGATTGGGCTTTCGTCCCCTAAACTCTGGAGGTTTAACCGTCACCTATCAAGTTGACGGCATCAAAGAGCTCGTGTTCCGAGCAACCACACCCTTAGGCACTTTCTATAGCCATTCTCTATTACAGATCAACCCAACGCTTCCGTTGCACCCCACTCCAAGGACGGATTACTCTTCATACCAAGTACAAACAATCAGTAAGCAATTGCAAGATGAAACAACAATTTCCGCACAGTTGACAATTGCTTATGCCGACAGTACGAATCAATTACTTAAGCCACTCATTTATCTTGATGGCTTTGATCCTATAGACTTGGCGCCTTTAGCTGGAGAGGATCTCAACGGCTTTACAACGATTGATGACAACAAAGATTTGCTACGGAGAATCTTCCCAGATGTTGACATCATTTTTGTCGATTGGAATAATAGTGAGGCTGATATTCGAGACAATTCCGAACTCCTAGTTGACATCCTCCATTATGTCAATACGCAAAAACACAATGCCGGAAGCACAGAGAGAAATATCCTTATCGGGGATAGTATGGGCGGGCTTATTGCCCGTTATACATTAAGAAAGATGGAACTAGACGAAGATCCCCACGAGTGTAAAGCCTACGTTAGCAACGACTCCCCTCATAAAGGCGCCCATGTACCATTAGGCTATCTCTATATGCTCAACGGCCTGCTCCGTTTTATTCAAGATATGGGGATGTCCCATTTTAAGAATCTCTCCCTCTCCTCGCCTTTTTTGAATGTAATATACAAGTATTTGCATTCCACTTCGGCTCAGCAGATGCTATACAACTACGTAGACGCATCAGGCACTATTAATCATTCAAGATACCAAGAGTTGCAAAATGAATTGAATTCTATGGGATTACCCCAAGGGGATATTGGATATGGCATTGACAATATCGCCCTAAGTAACGGTGGCCCCGTTCAACTGGGACCTTCTTTGATAGACAGTCGTCATTACCTCGTGTTTGAAGCAACCGGAAGAACATCATTAGGTACTGGTGAGATAATTGATCTGCTTCTATCTCCACTTTTTGGAATAATCCCTACAGATGTTTTACGATCTCTCTTTATACCTCCATTTTTCGCATCTGTTGCAGTACTTAATTCCCATTTATCTGTCTCACCGGACAGGGGTATAGCTTCTGAGTCCTTGTGCTCATTCTCTTTTGAACACGAGTTATATAGACCTTGGTTACCTTTTCCCGTCATCGACACATATTCTTTTACATACAATGATCCCGGAAACATCTACCGGATTGATTATTGCGAAGGATCAAAATACTCAATTGACAATAGCGGTAATGGGGTGCAAATACTCCCGTCAATTGCCCTGGATGGTCTTGTCTATTTAGACCTTGCAGATCGGTTCATGTTTGTCCCGACTGTCAGTTCTTTGGATTTACCTTACAACCTGACTGAATCTTTCTCCGTATATACTAATACATTCACCAGTCCTTTTGATGCATATGCAATTAATCAAGCTACTTGTGCTACCTATCATACTGAACTTACAGAAAGGAAGGTAACTCTTCTTTCTGATCAAATTAATGCCGGAATAATTGATGGACCAACAATCTGCTCGTCTACATCATCTCATTATTTCCTTACTGGAGTCCAACCTATTGACGCCTGTTGGTCTTCTAGTGATACCACCATCGCCATCATCAATTCCAATGGTGACTTGACGGCAAAACGGAACGGGGACGTCTTAATCCGGCTCACATATAATAAAGAGGGTACGCACTTTGAAAAAAAGAAAGATGTCCACATCAATGCTTTTCCTGCAAATTCATTCGTGTTTCCAAAACCAATACCACCCATTACTCTTCAAACAGGTTGTGATGAGGATGGAATGTATGTGGAGGCCATCGCGGACAATGGTTACAACTTGAATGATGCGCAAGCCTATTCCTGCACTTGGTATGTAAAAGTTGATGATGAAGCAATGGATTTCATCTATCAATATGGTGAGAATAAATACCGATGCTATCTAGGGGATAGACCAGAATCTGCGCAAGACAAAATTTTAGTTTCTCTGAGAGTATCTGCTCCGATGGGAACTAGCCCTCTCTATAGTATCATCATTCCTTTTTACAAGGAGTTCTCTTTAGCGCAACCGCTCTTTATCCTGCTTTCACCTAACAGCGGCCTACCCATTCGGTTTTCTAATGGTTCCAGCCTCCAACAACTAACTCCGTCTACACTATTGATACTACAAAGTTCCAATGAAGAGATTCGGCCTTATTTACGAAATAATGCTCGACTTGTCATTATGGATAACGGACATCAATATCCCAATGTTTCTAGTGCTAACGATAAATTGGTATTCCCAATATTCACGGATCCAATCTTTTCAAGCATCTTTGGGAATTGGCAAAATATTCCACCATCATCATGGCCATATCCACTTCACATACAAATCAGAGCACTCGTCTATGAGGATGAGCTGCTAAAAGAGTATTTTATTCCTATTATCCTAAACTATGGCCAATAGTATGATTATGAGACACTTATTTCCAACAATAAGTATCATAGGATGTTTAGCCTGCAGTTGCGCCAACATTCGTGAGATACCAGATAATCCTCAATTACAATCCAACTCTTGGGGGTATTTGGAGACAAAAGGAGGTGATATTGTGATGGACTCTCTCGAATCTGTCAGAAGCGTCCAGACCTCAGAAATTGCACTATTATTATCCATGATTACAAAGCAGGATAGTTTATATGTTTTGACTCTTAGTAAAGCAGAATTAGATTCCTTAGGGGTATCTGAAGAGTGTATCGAACGTGTGAACAACTATTTGGAAATGCTAAATCCCAAAGGAACTGATTAAAAGCCTTTTTCAAATAATATAATGAATAAGTCCCTCCCTATCATCTTATTGTCTTCTCTCCTGTTTTCCGGGGCGTGCCAACAGCTCCCCCAGCCGGAGGAAAAGGACAGTTATATTACGGCTATCATTGATGGCGTACAATACGCCGGGGCCAATGATTATTTCTGGAAACTTGAATATTGCCATATCCCTGAAGACGGATATTGGACTCTTATTTCCTCTTCGCGTCGTGGCAATATCGAATTATCCAACACAGGTATATTTTGCAACAAAACTTATTCCATTTCCTTTTATTTGGAAGACTTTGGGAAAGATGTTGAGTTCCAAAAGCAGTATTACTTCAACGATGGCAAACGGCCATCCATAATTGATGGGAGATATGCATCGAAGGTATCAATTGAGTACAATGATAATTCTCTAAAAGGAATATCCGGTTGGATTCAGATAGATTCTATTGATGATGCCCACATTTGGGGACAATTTGAATTTGAGGGGGAAAATAATGGCCAGTCCGTTTCTATCAAAGATGGGTACTTCCGGATGCGATGTAATGAAACCAAATGAATGAGCAAAAGCGAAAGAGTATGAAAAGGATACGGTCCAGCTGGATTGTCCATGGCATGGCGGTGCTGCACGCCGCTGTGGCGTTGCTGTGCCTGCTGAGCGGCATCCCGGATTCCCTGGCCCTCACCCTGCTCACCATGGTCATGATTGTGCTGCTTTGCATCCGCAAACGGCTCACCGTGGAATTCACGGCCATCATGATCGTGCTGGTGAACATCTTCGGTTTCATCCTGGGCACCCTGGGGGCGGACCTCCTGGCCCTCATCAACCTGGCGGAAATCCCCGCCCGCGCCCTTGCCTCCTTCCTCACCACGGAAGCCCTGGGCTGGAGCATGCTCCTGTTCGTCCACTTCTTCCCCGCCCGCATCAAGAGCACCCCTGCCGCCTGGCGGGAGAACATCGGCTGGCTGGTGGCGGCCATTACCATCATCTTCACCCTCCGGGTGGCCATCGACCTCATCCTCGCCTCCTCGGATCCGGACACCTACGGCTCGGTCCGGAGCGTCATGGAGGTCGCCGCTTTCTGCCTGGCCTTCGTGCTGTATTTCGCCCTCCGGATGCGTTCCCAGGCCGAAATCGAGAAAGAGAAGACCCACCAGGCGGAGTACCGTTACATGGCCCTCAAGCAGCAGGTGAATCCCCATTTCCTGTTCAATTCCCTCAATATCCTGGACTCCCTGGTGGCGGACGGGGAAAAGGAAAACGCCAGCTGGTACATCCACCAGCTCTCTTCCATCTACCGCTACATGCTCCAGCATGAGGGGGAGGCCCTGGTCCGCATCAGCGAAGAACTGGTCTTTGCCAAAATGTACGAAGACCTCCTGCGGGTAAGGTTCCCGGAGGGATTCATTGTGGAAACGGACATCCGCGAAGAAGACGGTGCCCGCCACATCGTCCCCTGCAGCCTGCAGCTGCTCATTGAGAACGCCACCAAGCACAATGCCATCGACCCCGGCAACCCGCTGCGGATCGTCATCCGCACCGACGGGAAACACATCATCGTGGAGAACAACCGCATCCCCAAGCTGTCCCCCACCGTCTCCACGGGCATCGGGCACAAATACATCCGGCAGTTATACGAAGACGCCGGCCACAAGATCCGGCTGGAAGAGACACCTGAACACTATTGCGTAACCCTGCCGCTGCTTTAATTAATTGCTTTGATTTGACTATGTTGCACGCTTTCATCATTGAAGACGAACCCCGCGCACGGAAAAATTTCATCAGCCTGCTGGAAAAGA
>Ga0310690_10009590_pt1 | contig 12125 bp, 8 predicted proteins | sample AusTroGonzalo_MG_2_FD_207661 | JGI IMG/M metagenome (GOLD analysis project Ga0310690, IMG submission 207661) | Bovine rumen microbial communities from tropical cattle in Woodstock, Queensland, Australia - Gonzalo_04 (v2) (version 2) | ecosystem: Host-associated > Mammals > Digestive system >...
TATAGTATTTTTCCTTCACTTTTGCTATATTTGCAATATGAAGACTCTGCCCGTAATACTTCTTAGCTGCCTTGCTTTTTTCTCCTGCGGGGAGGAATTCAAGATTCAGAAAGAGGAGACTTTTACGGACAGCTCTCAGACCCAAACGCCGCCGGAGACCGAAAAACCCGTAAGCGACGACCCTGACGACGTAAACTGGGCCGCCGCCATTTCTTATATCTTCGACCCTTCTGTAATCCCGGAAATCCACGTATCCGTGACTCAGGCGGAATGGGACCGCCTTCTTGCGTTTTATGACCAGGACCACGACACCCAGGAATATGTACAATGTGACGTGGAGTTTATCAAAGGCCAGGATGTAACATCCATTGCCAGTGCCGGCATCCGCCTCAAGGGCAACACTTCCAGGCGCCGCCCCTATGACAACGGCTACCACCACGTCCACTTCGGCCTGGATTTCCACAAATACGTAAAGGACCCGGACCACACAATCAAGGGCCTCCGCCAGATGGACCTCAAATGGTTCAAGGACGACCCCTCTTACATCAGGGAACTCTACTGCTTTGACCTTTTCCGCCGCGAAGGCGTCTGGACCGCCATCCACGACGTTTATTCCCGCCTCTGGATAAAGGTAGGGGACAGCAAGGAAGTTTACTACGGCGTGTACGGAATGAAGGAGCATATAGACAAAAACTACGTACGTACCAGAATAAGCAGTTTCGGTGACAAGAAAGGCAATCTCTGGAAATGCTACTATGGCGCAAACCTTAAAGATGTAAACGCCAACATAGGAGTGGACGACAACAAGTCCAAGTTTACATATGAGCTCAAGACCAACAAAGATGATGGTTTCGCCTCCGCAAAGGCCCAACTGCAGGATTTTATCGACAATGTAGGAAAGCTGAGCGGAACGGCCTTCGACAATTGGATATCCCAGCATATGGATGTGGACCTGTTCCTGAAGACCTATGCCGTAAACGTTGCAGTGGGCATGTGGGACGATTACTGGAATAACACAAACAACTATTACCTTTATTTCTCCACCAGGAATCCGTACAAGGTATGGTTCATTCCTTACGACTACGACAACACCCTTGGAACCAGCCTGAACTGCGGCGTCCAGTCGGATTCCGGCCGCCAGGATCCTCTCAAATGGGGAAGCGACAACAGTCCCCTTGTGGCAAAAATTCTAAAAAATGCGGAATGGAGGGCCAAATACATTCAGTATCTGAAGGATATTTGCGCGGGAAACTTCTCCCAGAAGGCATCTGCCGAAAGGATAAGGGCATGGCAGGCCAGCATATCCGGGTTCGTGTCAAACGACACCGGAGAAGACATGGAAATCAAAGACAGGCCCGCTTCCTGGGGCAACCACGGTGAATACCGCATTCTGGAAGACAGCGACAACAACTTTTTCAAGGTTAAGACTAAAACAATAGAAAAACTGTAGAATATGAAAAAAGTAACGGACAACATCATTTACATCGGCGTAGATGACAATGAGTTGGACCTCTTTGAAGGCCAGTACATCATTCCGGACGGTATGGCTTACAATTCATACGTCATCCTTGACGATAAGGTGGCGGTAATGGACAGCGTGGACGCCTCCAAGGGCGAGGAGTGGCTCTCCAATCTGCAGGAGGCCCTTCAAGGCCGCACACCCGATTACCTTATTGTCCACCACATGGAGCCGGACCATTCCGGCAGCGTGGCCCTCTTCGCGGAGAAGTACCCGGAGGCAACCATCGTGGCAAGCACCATGGCAATCAAGTACCTTGGCCAGTTCGTCCCCGGCGTGGCATTCAAGACCATGGCCGTCAAGGAAGGGGATACCCTGGAGCTGGGAAAAGGCAGCCTCAAATTTGCATCGGCCCCAATGGTTCACTGGCCGGAGGTAATGGTAAGCGCCTATGGCTCAGTTCTTTTCAGTGCCGATGCCTTTGGCCGCTTCGGCTCTCTGGGCAAGATTGGCTTCTTCTCCGACGAGGACGATGACTGGGCCTGCGAAGCCCGCCGCTACTACTTCAACATCTGCGGCAAATACGGCCCCCAGGTGCAGGCGCTGCTCAAAAAGGCGGAAGCCCTTGCTCCGGAGGTTATCGCCCCTCTGCATGGCCCCATCCTTCGCGGAGACCTCACCCCTTTCCTGAGCCTCTATAAGATCTGGAGTGCGTACGGAGTTGAGACTGAGGGCGTTTTTGTTGCCTACGCCTCTATCCACGGCGGCACCCGCGAGGCTGCGCTCAAGCTGGCCGATATCCTCAAGGCCAGGGGCTGCCCCAAGGTTGCCCTGAGCGACCTTTCCCGTGACGACATGGCTGAAGCCGTCGAGGACGCTTTCCGCTACGGCCGCATGGTCCTTTGCGCCAGCTCCTACGACGCCGGCCTCTTTACGCCCGCGTACAGCTTCCTGCATACCCTGCAGATGAAGGCCTGGCAGAAAAAGAAAGTCGGCCTGATGGAAAACGGCACCTGGGCCCCCACGGCCGGCCGTGTAATGAAGGAAATGCTGGGCGCAATGAAGGAGATTGAGATTGTGGAGCCCATGGTCACCATCCGCAGCCGCATGAACGACGCCGACATTCCGGCCCTTGAAGTACTTGCAGACGCTGTCCTGGCATGATAATCCGCAGTAAAGCGCCCCTGAGGCTCGGCCTTGCAGGAGGCGGCACGGACGTGTCGCCATACAGCGATATGTTCGGGGGGAACGTGCTCAACGCGACCATAAACCTGTCGGCATATTGTACGATTAAGCCCCTGGCGCTTCCGGTTGTGAGGGTGAATGCCGCCGATGCCGGAATAGTCGCCGAGGTCCCATTCGGGACGGGTCCCGTCAATACCGGCGCCCTTCTGATTGACGGCGTCGCAAACAGGGTGGCCCTGGACTTCGGCCCTCTTCCCGGAGGCTTTGAAATCACCACCTGGAATGATGCTCCCGCGGGTTCAGGCCTGGGAACATCGTCTACAATGGTGGTCTGCATACTCAAGTGCTTTGCCGAGTGGATGGCCATACCCATGGGGGACTACGAACTTGCCCGCCTGGCCTATGAAATAGAGCGTAAGGACCTTCTCCTTGCGGGCGGCAAGCAGGACCAGTACGCCGCGGCCTTCGGCGGATTCAACTTCATGGAGTTCCTTAAGGACGATATGGTCATAGTGAATCCTCTCCGCGTCAAGGACTGGATAGTGCAGGAGCTGGAAGCCTCCATGATGCTGTATTTCACCGGGCGCAGCCGCGACGGCGCGGTAATCATCAGCGAGCAGCAGAAGGCGGCGCGCAATGGCGAAAAGAAGCCCCTGGAAGCCATGCACCGAATAAAGCAGAGTGCAGTAGAGATGAAACTTGCGCTGCTGCAGGGAGATATGGAACGCTTTGCCGCCATCATAGGCTCTGCCTGGGAGGATAAGAAAATGATGGCCGATGCCATTACCAATCCCATGATCCAGGAGGCTTTTGACACGGCCCTTGCCGCTGGCGCCATATCGGGCAAAGTGTCCGGTGCCGGCGGGGGAGGGTTCATAATGCTTATGGTCCCTCCGGAAAAGAGAGTTGCTGTTAAGGAAGCTCTTTCCGGGCTTCCTGGCAGGGTAGTTCCTTTCCAGTTCACTGACAAAGGCGCAGTCTCATGGAAGCTGTAGTCCTTGCCGGCGGCCTTGGCACCCGCCTGCGCTCAGTAGTCCAAGACATGCCAAAGTGCATGGCTCCGGTTGTTGGTGAACCTTTTCTTTCATATGTATTAGATTGGCTCTCCAGCTTTGAAATTACCCGTGTGGTGCTCTCTGTGGGCTATCTTAAGGAAAGTATAATGGAGTGGGTGGCCGCCCGTGACTACCCCTTTGAAATAGACTACGCCGTTGAGGAAACGCCCCTTGGAACCGGAGGAGGCATTAAGCTGGCGCTGTCAAAGTGCCGTGAACGGAAGGTCATCGTTGTCAACGGTGACACCTTTTTCCCCGTGGACCTTGACGCCATTCCCTTTGACGCTCCCATAACCGTAGCCCTCAAGCCCATGACGGACTTTGACAGGTACGGGGCTGTATCCGTCGCCCCCGACCTGATTGGGGGGCTCACCCGCGTCGTCGCCTTCCATGAAAAAGCCCCCGTGCACAAAGGCCTTATTAACGGCGGCGTTTACGCCCTCAACGGTCTGGACCTGAGCTCCTTCCCGGAGAAGTTCTCCTTTGAGAAGGATGTCCTGGAGCCCCTTGCCGCTTCCGGTCAGGTTGGCGGATGGGTAAGCGACTCATACTTCATAGACATCGGCATCCCGGAGGATTACGCCCGTGCGCAGACGGAACTGCCGCAGTACAGGGCGTTGAAGGAGGCATCGGCACAACTGCTTGAGTCCGACGCGGATACGCTGTTTCTGGACAGGGACGGCACCATCAATGTTCATATCCTTGAGGACTATGTTCGCACGCCGGAGCAGTTCAAATTCCTGCCGGGCGTGCTGGAGGAATTCCCGCGCTGGGCGGCTAAGTTCCAGCGGATTATCATCGTCACAAACCAGAGGGGAGTGGGCAGGGGACTCATGACCGATGCCGACCTTGCCTCCATCCACCAGCATTTGCTTCGTTCAGTGCAGGACGCCGGAGGCCGCATCGACGCAATCCTTGTCTGCACCGCCGTCAGTGACGATGACCCCCGCCGCAAACCCAGCACCGGCATGTACCGCGAAGCCCGCGTCCTATTCCCGGACATCCGCAAATCCATCATGCTTGGAGACAGCGACTGTGACCGTGAATTTGCCCTCAACGCCGGGATAGACTATGTTGAATTGCGTGATCGGTAACCCTTTGATACCTAGTTATTTACTTGCGGTACCCGGGTACCCTGGTACCTGGGTACTTTTGATAAACAACTGATAATAAGCATGTTGCAAAACACGCATATTGCCATAGTCGGAGCCGGAGCGGCCGGGTGCTTTATTGCAGCCAACCTGGGGAGGATGTGTCCTGGGGTGGATGTAACTCTTTTCGAGTCCGCTCCAAGGCCGATGGCAAAGCTGGCGATAACCGGCGGCGGGCGGTGCAACATCACAAACTCTTTCCAGGGGATCCGTTCCTTGAAGGAGGCCTATCCCCGCGGAGAGAGCGTCATGAAAAGGGCTCTCAAGGAGTTTTCCCAGGACGATACTGTCCGATGGTTCCAGGAAGCCGGCGTCCCTCTCGTGTTACAGGAAGACCATTGCTGGTTCCCTCAGTCACAGGATGCGTTGGACGTGGTACGATGCCTTGAAAGGAGCATTTCTTTTGCAAAGCTTCGGCTTAAAGCCAAGATTGAAAGCGTCATGCCCGGTCAGACCGGGTATATCGTCAATGGAGAGCATTTCGATATTGTTATAATAACATCGGGGGGTGCAGTCCACGGGATTCCCTTTCTGAGTGACATCGCCATTGTAAAACCTGTTCCCTCCCTGTTTACCTTCAAGATTGAAGACAATAGCCTTCGCAGTCTCATGGGAATAGTTGTCGAGGCCGCTCTGAGCATTCCGGGGGCAGGTTTCAAGGCGTCAGGACCGCTCCTTGTAACTGACTGGGGACTCAGCGGACCGGCTACTCTCAAGCTGAGCTCATATGCTGCCAGATATCTTGCCGACAATGCTTACAGGGCACCGTTGTCTGTAAACTGGATGAATATGCGTGAAGATGAGGTCAGAGAGAAACTGACGGAGAGTATCCTCAGTTGTTCACAGAAACAGATTAAGACCACGCATATCCTTCCCGCAAGGCTTTGGGAGCATATTGTGAAGAAATCCGGTCTCAGGGAAGACATCCGATGGGCGGAACTGGGGAGCAGGGGACTGAACAAACTTGCATCAACCCTCACTGCCGATAACTATCAGATTGCCGGTAAAAGTCGTTTCCGTGAGGAGTTTGTAACGTGCGGGGGAGTGTCATTGGAAGAAGTCTCCCTATCTTCGCTGGAGAGTAAGCGCCATCCGGGTCTGTTCTTTGCCGGGGAGGTGCTTGACATAGACGCCATTACCGGCGGTTTCAACCTCCAGGCCGCCTGGAGCACGGGATATGTAGTAGCAAAGGCTATTTCCCGTATTTGCTAACTTTCCTATTCTCAATTATTTATCGAAAGTACCCGGGTACCAAGGTACCCAGGTACCTTGCTTAATTACTTGATTATGTGGGATTTCCGTAATTCTTTTGCCAGATCCCTGTGTCCGGGACATACGCTCTCAAGAAGGGCGTGGAATTCCGGTCCGTGGTTAAGATACCTGAGATGGCAGAGCTCGTGGAGGATAACATAGTCCCGCAGTTCATCGGGAAGGTTAACCAGCCGCAGATTCAGGTTAATGTTGCCCTTGGAGGAGCAGCTGCCCCAGTTGCTCAAGTTGTTCTTGATGAAAACGCGGTTGTATTTGAATCCGTGAAGGTCTGCCAGCTCCCGAAGCCTGACAGGAAGCGTTTCTTTGGCAATGGCTCGCAAACGCTCCACCTCGGGCGTTGAAGCCGCCCTGCGGGGTTTTCTTCTGGCTACGATTCTGTAATACAGACCCGTAAGAGGGTTGAAGAACAGTCTAGTCATCTTCTTCCGGTTCCTCCGGGAGGACTATCTGCTTGTACTGGTTCTTGCGCTTGAGCCAGCGCTCGCGGGCATACTGCTGCATGTCAGTGATGGTATCGTTCTCATCGATGATCTCCATGCCCAGGATGGTCTCCATTATGTCTTCCAGCGTGATGATGCCCTGGAAACAGCCGTAATCGTCAATGATGCAGGCAATCTGGTCCTTGGTCTTGAGGAGGCTTTCCCAGATGTCGCTCACGGTTGTTTCCTCATGGAAGGCTGCAATCTTGCGCTTGATTGTCTTCAGGCGCATGTCGAATTTGTCCTCCGCCAGGTTTTCAAGTGCATCGTACCGGAGGATGTATCCGGTAATGAATTCAGGGGAGTCTGCATAAACGGGTATGCGGGAGTTGTGGGAAAGTTCTTCCTGCTTGTAGAACTGCTTCAGCGTCATGCTTTCCGGGGCGATGGCAGCCACCACGCGCGGCGTCATGACGTCATAGGCCTTGATATCGTCCAGCTTGATAATATTCTGGATGACCTTGTTCTCGTTGTTGTCCAGGACGCCTTCCTCCTCGCCGATGTTGGCCATGGCAGATACCTCCTCGCGGGAAATGCCGGTGTCCGGGTCCTCGTCGTTGATGGAGTTGTGGAGCTTCTCGATAACCCACACAATGGGGTACAGCAGGTACACCAGAAGATCCATCACCCGGCACAGCCACATAAGGTCTTTCCAATGGGACGTGCCGATGCTTTTAGGGACGATTTCAGAGAATACCAGGATGAGTATGGTCATCACCCCGCTGATGATCCCGAACCAGTAATCCCCGGTAAGGAGCGTTGCCTGATGGCCCACAGCCGCGGCGCCAAGGGTGTTTGCAATGGTATTCAGCGACAGAATGGCACTCAGCGGGCGGTCCGGATCCTCCTTCATCTTGGAAAACAGCGGCGCATTGCGGTCTCCTTCCTCCTCTTTCATCTGTATAAAAGAGATTGGAGTGGACATCAGCACAGACTCCAACAGCGAACACAGGAACGATATTCCCATGGTCAGCAGCAGATATACGATAAGAAGCGTCATCAGTTTTCCAAATAACCCACAAATTTACAGTTTTTTCCCCAATTATAAAACCTTATTCATCCGGAACCGGAGTATTATCAGTTCTACGATACCCTGGCAGCATCCAGGCGTCATTTCGGGTGCATGCTAACATTCGATTGATCTAAGCAAATATACGAATATTTGATGCGTTGATACACGCACGCGAACACTTTTCGTCATGGGAGGCCGTTTTTGGCCATGAGACATCGGCACATTTTATCCGCGAGCGTGTATCAGTGCACGGAGGAATGGGAAAAATGCGTATATTTGTATGTTATGAAAGAAGAACAGATACTTATACGCATTTCGGGAGAGGACAGGATTGGGCTTACGGCGTCAATAATGGCCATTCTGGCAAAGTACGACGCCCAGATCCTGGATTTGGGACAGGCCGTGATTCACAACACCCTGTCCATGGGTATCCTTATAAGGATTGACGAAGGCCATTCCGGTCAGGTAATGAAGGAACTTCTCTTCAAGACTACGGAGCTTGGAAGCATCAGCATCGGGTTTGCGCCGGTTTCGGACGATGATTATGAAGCCTGGGCCGGCCGGCAGGGGAGGAACCGCTACATCCTCACCATCATAGGCCGCAGCCTCAGTGCAGCCCAGATCCAGGCCGCCACGGACGTAATCAGCCGCCACGGGCTCAACATTGACGCAATCAAGCGCCTCACCGGCCGCATGAGCATAATGCATCCGGAAAGGAACGTCCGTGCCTGCGTGGAGTTCTCCCTGAGAGGCTTCCTTTCGGCCGATGACAAAAAGTCCATGCAGCAGGACCTTATGGCCATGGGCACGGAAACGGGCATTGATTTCTCCTTCCAGAAGGACGATATGTACCGCCGCATGCGCCGCCTCATATGCTTCGATATGGACTCCACCCTCATCCAGGCCGAGTGCATCGACGAACTGGCCCGCCGCCACGGCGTCTATGACCAGGTTGCCGCCATCACGGAAAGGGCGATGCGCGGAGAAATCGACTTCAAGGAGAGTTTCACCGAAAGGGTGGCCCTCCTCAAAGGCCTGGACGTTTCCGTCATGCGGGACATTGCGGAGCATCTTCCCATCACCGAGGGTACGGACCGCCTCATGTCCGTCCTCAAGACCTGCGGCTACAAGATTGCCATCCTCTCCGGCGGCTTCACCTTCTTTGGCGAATATCTCCAGCGCAAGTACGGCATCGACTATGTGTACGCCAACGAACTTGAAGTTGACGAAGACGGCAAACTTACGGGCCGATACATCGGCGAAGTTGTGGACGGCCGCCGCAAGGCAGACCTCCTAAAACTCATCGCCCAGACGGAAAAGGTAAACCTGGCCCAGACAATCGCGGTAGGGGACGGTGCAAACGACCTTCCCATGATCAACGAAGCCGGCCTGGGCATAGCATTCCATGCCAAACCGCGCGTAAAGCAAAGTGCCCGCCAGAGCATCAGCACCATAGGCCTGGACGGAGTTCTGTATTTTATAGGTTTCAAGGACAGCCAGTTGGGCGAACAAGGTAAACTATGAGAAAGAAAAGCATAATTGCGGTCATTGCCATAGCACTTGCCGCAATCCCCGCCGTCGCGGTGTTCAAGGAGAAGGATCTGAAGCAGACTCTGCTGGTCCTGCTGTCGGAGCTCAGTGACGACTATGAGAACGTGGTCCGCCGCAGCGCGGCCAGCGCACAGCGCATCAAGTCGCAGCATCAGAACCTTGTCCATCTGGTGGAACAGTCCAACGAACTGTCCCTGATGCTGTACTCACAGCCCCAGAACCATACTTTCGACCTTACCTATGCCCTGCATCAGGTAACGGACCAGTATGAAAAGTTCGACTCCAACCGCCTGCCTTTTGACGAGATTATCCAGAACATGTCCATCGAACTGGACCGCTACTCCAAGCTGGCCCAGACACTCCGGAACATGCCGCCTGTTAAGATAGACCCGTCTCTTGTACCGCAGGTAAACGGCGTTTTTGACACTCTGAGCGTGAAAGTGGACACGCTTCTCCACCTCCCTTCTTTCGCACTTAAGGAAGGTTTCCAGATGGATACTGAAACCGCCGAAGTCCGTGACAGCTGCCTGTTTTACGCAGAAGCCATGGTTGAGCACTATATTGCCAGCATCCGCCAGATAGAGGAGGATTCAGAGGACTATTCTGCTACGGACAAGCTCCTGAAAGAAGCTTACGACTACGCACAGGAACGCTATCACGTTGTCCAGAGGAAGGTTTTCCTTCAGGGCCAGCGCAACTACTTTGTAGTCCTCAAAGGCTTTGGCCGCAACCTCTCCCGTGCTGTCAAGGATTTGGGTGTAAAGTATTCTGCCGGTGCAGTTGATGAGAGGGGAACATATAGTGACTGGAGAGGCCCCATCGTCGCTATTTACGGCTTTGTGATGCTGGTTATCCTGATCTTTGCAATGATCCTTGCCACGTTCGTGGTCAAGCTGACCGTGAAAAAGGTAAAGTTTTTCCAGATGCCGTATTTCCAGGAGCACAAAGGCATGCTGATAGCACTTACGGGTGTGGTGATATTCTCCATCATCCTTCTGTTCAACTCACGCAGCGTAACCGGCAATGACAGTTTCATCAACCTTGCCTCCCAGATGATGGGAGAGTACGCCTGGCTGCTTGCCGCCATCTTCACATCCCTGCTTATCCGCCTTAACGAGGAACAGACCTATCCGGCCCTTAAGGCATATCTGCCAACTCTGATACTGGCCTTCATTGTGGTGTTCTTCAGGACAATTTTCATTCCCAACAGCGCATTGAACCTGGTTTTGCCAATACTGGTTCTCCTGTTCACGGCCTGGCAGTTCTGGTTTAATTTCAAGTTCCTTGAGAAGGTACCAAGGAGTGACCGAATACTTCTTTGGATGTCGGCCGCAGTGATGGCTGTATCAACCGTCATCTCCTGGTACGGCCTCATTATGATGGCTGTCATAATCCTTATATGGTGGTTCTTCCAGATGTCTCTGATGCAGACCGTTACGGCAATCAACAACATCCTGGACCGTAACTTTGAAAAGTCTGTGAAGAATCGTCAGCTGGCCTGGCGCAAACGCAATCCTTCCATACCCATCTCTTCCGGAAAGGGTGCGTTCATAGAGGTTACATGGGCCCATGATTTCATGGAGATGTGCATTGTACCTGTCCTCACAGTCCTCACTCTGCCGTTGGCAGTGAGCCTTGCATGCTCTGTTTTCAACCTGAACGTGGTTGCCAGCGACTTCTTCTACAAGCCCATCATCAATGTCGAGGGCATAGTCCATCTGTCGCTGTTCAAGCTGCTGCTGGTATTCTCCCTCTTCTTCCTGTTCCGTTATCTGGTTTATGCTACCAAGGCTTTCTACAGGGTAACCCGCACCAGGGCAATCCTGGACAAGATGGGGGACGGCGCCGCATTCAAGGAGTCGGACGTCAACTTCAACCTGGCCAATAACATAATCGCGCTTGCTTACTGGGGTATTTACATCATAATGGTGTTCGTGCTTCTCAAGATACCTACATCGGCTCTCACAATAATCACGACAGGTCTGGCTACAGGTATCGGTTTCGCAATGAAGGATGTCCTTAACAACTTCTTCTACGGCGTCCAGCTCATGGGTGGCCGTGTAAGGGTAGGGGACACCATCGAATGCGACGGTATCCGCGGCGTTGTCCAGAGCCTTAGCTATCAGAGCACACAGGTTGCGGCAGAGGATGGTTCCGTAATTGCCTTCACCAACACAGCCCTGTTCAACAAGAACTTCAAGAACCTCACTCGCAATAACCATTACGAGATGATCAGGTTCACTGTGGGTGTGAAGTATGGAACCGATGTGGAAAAGGCCCGTTCCGTGATTCTGGAGGCCCTTAAACCTCTTCAGGTTACAGATAAGTACGGCAGACAGGTCGTAGATCCCAAACGCGGCATAAATGTGCGCCTGAGCAACTTCGGAGACAGCTCAGTGGATATCTCAGTATCTCTCTTTGCCACAGTGGATGCGCATTACTCCTTTGCCGCCCAGGCCAAGGAAGCAATCTACAACGCTTTTGCAGAGAATAACATAGAGATCCCGTTCCCGCAGAACGACATCTACATCAAAGAAATGCCTTGAGGGCTTCGTATACCCGCTGGACGGGGAAGCCCACAACATTGAAATAGGAACCTTCTATACGCCGGATGCCTATGTGCCCGATCCACTCCTGGATAGCATAGGCTCCGGCTTTATCGTAGGGTTGGTAATTATCTACGTAATAGGTGATTTCATCGTCAGTGAGATCCTTGAACCAGACCTCCGTGGTGGCGGTGAGGGTTTCCTTGCGGTGAATGTCACGGATAGTGACGGCAGTAATCACAAGATGGCTGCGGCCAGAGAGGTCTCGCAGCATGCGGCAGGCGTCCTGGCGGTCACGGGGCTTGCCCAGAATCTCCTTCCCGGGAAGGATTACCATTGTGTCCGCGGTGATAAGGATTTCGTTCTCCAATAGGGGCCGATGGAAGCCCGCGGACTTACCCTCTGACATGAGGCG
>Ga0310690_10009591_pt1 | contig 12124 bp, 11 predicted proteins | sample AusTroGonzalo_MG_2_FD_207661 | JGI IMG/M metagenome (GOLD analysis project Ga0310690, IMG submission 207661) | Bovine rumen microbial communities from tropical cattle in Woodstock, Queensland, Australia - Gonzalo_04 (v2) (version 2) | ecosystem: Host-associated > Mammals > Digestive system >...
CTTACCCCGTGGTCATCCACTCGTAAGGTGTATGAGATTCTGGAGCCTGGTTGCATCAGCCGCGAACTGTTGCAGAAGTCGGACGTGATTCTCAACCTGAACCACTCGAACATGGTGCCCGACGTGTTGGGTCGCTACCGTAACACGGACAAGGACACGCTGACGCTGGAACTTCGCGGCGACGGCATTGACTGCCGCTGTGACCTTCCGAAGACTAACAACGCCAACGATGCGCTGGAGCTGATCAAGCGAGGCGACATCAACGGCATGAGCTTCGCCTTCGAGGATGACTACGAGGACACGGAGAACGGCGTATCGTATGAGCGCACGAACGACACCGAGGACGGCAAAGAGGTGTGGCTGCGCCATGTGAAGAAAATCACTGGCCTCTATGACGTGGCCATTGTCACCCATCCGGCTTACGAGCAGACATCGGTCGGTATGCGCGAGGCTTCTGACCGTATCGACGCAGCTATTGAAGCGCAGATTAAGCGTGAGTGCGGTGGTGGTGACGATGACGAGGCAAAGCGCAAGGCTGAGGAAGAAGCCAAGGCCGAAGAGGAGCGCAAGGCCCGCGAGGAAGCCGAGGCAAAGGCCAAGGCCGAGCAGGAGGAGCGCGAACTGGAGGAGGCCGCTCAGCGTCACCGCGAAATACAAATGCTCAGACTTCGCGCTGAGCGCATGAGGCTCGAACAAAACATGTAACACTTTTTATTTATTAATTTTTAAATCGTTTTTAGGTATGAAAGAATTCACCGTAGAAATGATCCAGAAGCGACAACTCGCTATCTGGGAACGTATGGACTGCATCGACGAGCAGGCCAAGAAAGAGAACCGTGAGTTCAACGATGCAGAGGCTAAGGAATATGAAGCCCTCATCCGCGAGAGTAAGGGACTGAACGCACGCGCCGAGGCTATGGCAAGCGGCAAGGCTCTGGAGAACATCCGTGAGCGCAAGTCGAAGAACCAACAGCTGCGCGAGTTCTTGCAGAAATGCGTCGAGACACGCTCCAACGCAAGCACCATCCTGATGAACGCCACCGAGGGCGCAGCGGCTGGTGAGACTAACGAAATCGCCAACTTGGAGGCTGGCGGTGCTATCCCTCTAACCATCAACGAACTCATCGACACCAAGGTTGCAGGCATCGAACTGCCCGATGACCTAAAGATCGTGACCGGTGTGACTGGCAACGAGATTTGGCCGTACTCGACCAACGACGTAGAGTTCACCGTTGCCGGTGAGGTCGAGAAGGTGGGCGAGCAGGCTCTGAACTTCGCCAAGATCAGCGCAACGCCCAACGCTGTTGCCGCTAACGTGGCTGTCTCTCATCGTGCCATCGCCAACGCTGCCTTCGACCTGCTTGGCTTCATCAGCTACAAGCTCACGAAGGGTTTGGCCATCTTCCGCGCTCTGCACGCTTACTCGCAGTGCAACTTCTCGAACGACCTCAAGTCGCCGTTCGCTACCGCCGACGTTGTGGAGGTTGCTCTCGACGAGAACGTGGGTAAGAACATCGCCATCGAGGTCGCCAAGATCTATGACCTTGGCTTCGAGGGTGTGCCCTACCTCACGATGGACAAGACCACCGAGACCGAGTTAGCCTACACCAAGGCTATCCCCGGCACTGGCGGCGACCGCACCGTTGTTCAGGACGGCAAGTGCGTGGGCTATCCCATGACCGTCAGCCCGTTCATCAACTACAAGCTGAACTCTGCCGGCGTACCCGCCAAGGGTGCCGACCGCTACATCGGTATCGGCCACTGGGGCTACGAGGCCATGCAGATTCACGGCCCGGTGATGTTCAACGTCGATGCTCAGAGTGCCGAAGTCTTCAGCCGTCGCACGGTTGTTGTCAGCCTCGCCCTCGACATGTCGATGACCGAGCTCTCCAGCAAGGTGAACGGCAACACCTCCAACAAGCCCCAGGCATTCAAGCTCATCAAGCTCGTGGAGGCAGAGCCCACCACCACCTAAACTCTCGCTTACCTCTTTTGGACTTTCATAGTTCGCCAGCGGCAGCTCCGATGCAATGGCAAAGGCTGTCTGCCGCTGGTTTTCAAGAGGTGAATCACGAATTGTATCAAAGTAATCAATCACACGCGATATGTCACTCCTGACAATGAAAATCTTCATCAACGCGCTGGAGGCATCCGAGGATGTCACCGCCTTGGTGGATGACCGCATCTTTCCCATCGCCTTCACCGGCTCTGACGACGAGTTTCTGAACCTGCCGACACCCTACATCATCGTCGGTTACACGGGACCCAACAACTCGCCAGAGACCAAGGATAGTGTGTGGGAGGGCGTAAAAGACAACGAACATGTTCACGTCTTGTTTGTTGGCTCCGACATTGATCAGCTTGCAGACATAGAGCAACGAGGGCGTCAGGCAATCATCGACTATTTCTCATCGTTGCAACCAACGGACGAGAACTATGGAATACTGCCCGATAACGGGTTGACAGTCCAGGGCGATCTGGTGGACTGCGACCCGTACAAGCCCAGCTTCTATCACCAACTGACATACCAGTGTGAGACAAATGCAGGATGTAATGAGCAAGAAGAAAGCCCAACAGCAGAAGCCCTCACTTGATGAACTTCTGGAAAAAGGCAACATAACTCTGACAGCCGACAGCCGTAAGGCCGTCTATGAGATGGGTGAAACGCTGGTCGGCTCGATTCCCGAAGATGTGCGATGGACGCGAACCGCTGTCGAGTACAATGGTAAAGCCTTCACGCAGACATACACACTCATTCAAAATGATTAGACTATGGCTTTGACAAAAGTAAAAGGTTCCAATTTCCGCGCATTCATCGGAGGCTCCGCAGTTGCTGAGTGCACCTCGTGTCAGGTGAGCATCACTGGCAATATGGAGGATGCCCGAACGAAGGATTCCGAGGGCTCTTATGCACAGGAACAGATGACAAGCCGTGGGTGGTCGGTGCAAGTTGACTCGTTGGAGGCAACCGCTGCTGCCCTAAAAGCCATCATCACCATGTTCAATTCGGACAGCCCCGTGACCGTAGGGTGGGACCAGACTGAAACGACCGCAGGCACCCAGAACCGCACAGCAGCCAACGCTGATTTTGCTCGTTCAGGAAATGCCATACTCAATGACTTCTCAATCCAGATGAACAACCGTCAGAATGTACAAGTGACCCGCCAGTTCCAGGGTACGGGTGCATTGTCTTGACTCTAAACTCTTACGACTATGGATAAAGGACAACACTTACGACTGTTTATCAAGGACGGTGCCAACTACGATGTCATCGCAATGGCCACCGACTTGACCCTGCACGGAAGCGCGACGACGGAGAATACGTCAACGAAGGACACCACCGACGCAGCCGATGGCGTGTCGTGGGACGAGTTTGAGGTGACGCAACGACAAGCCGACATCCAATTCTCGGCTCTTGTTGCCGCTGGAACCGACTCGGCTGCCAAAATTCTCAGCGACATTGAGGCAGGTGTCACCGACACGCAGATAGATTGGGAAATAGCCCTTGCCAGTGGAGCAAACAACCGTACCAAAGGGACGGTCATCTGTTCAGGCAAAGGTAAAATCGTTAATATGCAGGCAACCGGACAAGTGGGGCAGAACGCCTCCTACTCAGGCACCATTAACGTGTTTGGGCCGATGACCGTACCCGCATAACCCCTCTCACGCCCTGCGCCGTCACTATGCTTTTTTGTTCCATAATTTAGCATACGACGGCGCAGGTGTTTTATCATCTTTCATTTATCATTTATCATTCAGGGGCTATGCCCCGCCAGGACTATGAAGACCAAAGAGATCACCATCATCGGCAAAAAAGTGACGTTGGCTTACTGCTATGCCACCGAGATAGCCTACAAGAATTCGACAGATGAGGAGATGGACGACTTCATGAAGGATGCCGTTGCAGCCGTTCAGGAAAGCAAAAGTCCCGACGTGAAGAAAACCATCTATTGCATCATCGCGAGCATGTTGTCCTACTACGAATCAAAAGGAGAGGAGTCGCCCGTCAGCGACAAAGACCTGATGTTTGAATGCTCACCGCAGGAGTTGGGAGTGGCACTTGGAACCATCATCGCCCTTCGCGCCCAGTTCTACCATGTGCCGACCGATGAACCCAAGGACAAGCAAGAAGGGAACGAGCCAAAAAACGCCTGACCGCCAACGACCTCTATGAGCTGTTCGTTGGCGAGATAGGCATTCCACGTCGTGAGTTCCTGTACGACATCACATTCTGGGAGGCACGTCGCATCATTCGAGGATACAGCAAGCGAAACATACTTCATTATCAACTGCTCCGCCTGTGCGCTTATGGTTCGTTCTTCTGCATGAGCGGCAGCGACAAGACACCACTGGAATGGATGCCCATGTACTTCGACCGCGACACACGTGAGGGAATCGAAGTGAGCCAGGACGACATCGACGAACTTCAGGAACTCATGCGAAACATCAACAAGAAATAGTTTCATGTAAAATAGATGTTTTCATTTTGTAAGGTATTAATAAGTTGAGTTTTTAGATTGTTAGGTAAACCCCCGACGCGATGTCGGGGGTTTATTAGTATGTTCCAGTTCGATGTAAACGAAGGCTTCATAGTCAGGCACACGCAAGCGTTGGAGTCTGCGCTGACAAGCAATCCGGAGGTGGAGAAACGCCTGCGGAAGCTCATTCGTGAATTTGTGCTCGATGCCCGCAACCAAGTTGTCAACAGCATCAAATTCAAGCATGGCGACCCACGTGAGGCGGCACAAGCAGTTAGGACGGTGGTGTATGAGCGCATTCTTGGAGCCAACATCAACATCTACAGTTCACGCAAGGCACATGGACAGAACAACTACGAACCACCACGCAAAGGCTCGACGGGCAGAGGTGGAAACCGACGCGCACGTTCATTGCGCACCCAGCAGGTGATGGGATATGCCCCACTCGACCGTGGTTTTGTCTTGCGTTGGCAAAATACGGGAACAGGCGATAGAAACATCAGGTTCACGACAAACGAACGTAGAAAGGTTGACAGACACAATGCTCATCCTAACACCGGCTATCGTGGAAGCGTTGAAGCCCTTCACTTCTTCCGCAAGTATGGAGAGCCCGCCATGCGCTGGATGGAAGAGAACCTTGCGCCCACCATCGAAACCGAATTGGCAAAAATCCTTGAAAGCAAAAAATAACGATATATGGCAAGCACTGACAGCATCATAAGACTAAAAGTCGAGTCGAAGGAATACGAACAGAAACTCGAACGTGCCGCAAAAGGTTTGCAGCACCTTGGCGAGTATTGTCAGAAGGCAGGCAAGAACATCTCCGAACTTGACAAAGAGACCGTTGACTATGTTCGCGCCATCGGACAGATGGAAGCAAAGAACAAGTCAGCAAGAGGCTCACTTTCGGAAATGACCAAATCGTTCACAGAGATGAGCGTGGCCTATCGCAAGTTGACCGACGAGGAAAAGCAGACACCATTCGGGCAGGCTCTCGCTAAGAGTCTCGACGAGTTGAAGGTTCGCATCCAGCAGGACAAGCAGCAACTCGAAGACATTTCCAAATCACTTCAGACGACAACCACCGAGTCGAACAAGATGACCGGCATGGTTGACATGCTTGGGCAGAAGCTCGGTCTTGGTGGCAATCTCACCGACATGCTCACGTCGAAGACAGCCCTTCTGACGGCTGGAATGACTGCCGCAGCCGCTGCCGTCGGCAAGGCTACGCAGGCATGGGTGGCATACAACAACGAACTGGCGAAGCAAGACCAGATAACGACTGTCACAACGGGTTTGAAGGGTGGTGATGCCGAGCACATGACCGACACCATGCGAGCCATTGCCGACACCTACAACGTAGATTTTCGCGAGGCCATCAATGCTGCCAATACGTTGATGACGCAGTTCGGCGCGACGGGCGACGAAGCCATCCGACTCATCAAGGACGGTATGCAAGGCATGATTCAGGGCGATGGTCCCAAGCTGCTCTCGATGATCAAGCAATATGCGCCAGCATTCCAATCGGCAGGTGTGAGCGCATCGCAACTCGTTGCTGTCATTCAGAACTCGGAGGGTGGAATCTTCACCGACCAGAACATGCAGGCCATCATCATGGGATTGGCAAAAATCCGTAATATGACGAGTGGCACGGCAGACGCATTGAAGGCACTCGGCATTGATGCCGACAAGATGAAGGAGAACCTTCGTAATGGTTCGATGACCATCTTCGAAGCGTTGCAGATGGTCGGTGGTGCAATCGACAGCAACAAGGGTAAGACTGAAGAGGTGGGAGCCGTTATGCAAGAGGTGTTTGGCCGTCAAGCACGAACGGCTGGTGACAACCTCGGAAAGGCCATCGCCACCCTTAACACCAACCTTGAAGAGACCAAGAAGCAGACGGGCGAGGTTGGTGAGTCGTTGGCAAAACTTCAGGAAGCAAACGAACGATTGAACACCGCCATCCGTGACTGCTTCGAATACGACGGATGGAACCAGATGACCAACGACATCAAGTCGGGACTCATTGTGGCGTTGACGGAAGTCATCGAGGACATTGGCTTGGTAAAAAATGCCATCAGCAAACTTCCAAAAGAAATCGCCCTCATTTCTGGACCACTCGGAGCGGTGGTGACATTGATGGGCGACCTTGGTATAAAGGCCGAAAATTCGTTCACAGCCATCCGCGACGGCGCAACGTTGGCAATGGGACCCGTCGGTGCATTGTTCAACATGCTGAAGGCATTGGGAGGGAAAACGTTCTCACAAGCCGTCTCCGATGCTGCCGTTGGCAACTTCACCATTTATGACCCAGGTGACCACAAAAACACCACGACCACGACAACCCCAACCACAACGCCACGTCGCAGTGGAAGAAATGGTAGCGGTAATAGAAACACCACGCCGGAGAAGGAACTGACCATACAGCAACAAATCTCTAACCTCGAAAACGAGGCATTGACCGCCACCGAAGAGCGCAGGGAGCAAATCAAGGCGCAAATCCAGGAACTCGACGAAGTATTGCAGAAGCAAAAGGAAATCGTCAAGTCGTTGCACGAGGTTGAGGACATCGACCTTGAAAAGATATTCCCGACTGTCACGCCAAGCACCCCCTCGAAGTCTATGGGTGAAAATATGGTTGGTGGTATCATGGAGAAAATCGCCCAAGACATTCAGAATGCTGATGTCAACACGCTGAAGAACCTACTGACTGTCACCATACAAAACGGAATAGAGGGCATTGACATACAAACCGACTCGTTGATGGAGCAAATCATTGGTGATGGTGCTGACATCCCAGATGAGACATGGCAGAGCCTCGCCGACCAAATCAACGAGAAACTGAAGGAAATGGGTATCGAACCTATACAGATAGACTTCAAGACTGGTGGCATAACAAAAGCAAACAAAGAGGCAAAGGAAAGTACTAAGAACTTTCAAACGGCTGCATCAGCCATTCAGTCGGTCGGTTCCGCCTTGCAAAGCCTTGAAGACCCAGGTGCGAAGGTGGCAGGCATTATTGCCAACGCAATCGCCAACATTGCCCTCGCATTCTCGGAGTCGAGCATCAAGGCAGCTGGTGGTGGACCCGTGGCATGGATTGCCGCGACCGCCAGCGGACTCGCTACCATGATTAGCACCATCGCCGCCATCAAGAGTGCGACCGCTTCTAAAGGATATGCAGAGGGTGGTATCGTGAAAGGCAATTCGTTCAGCGGCGATAACATACCCGCCGACACATTCATCAATGCGGGCGAATTGGTGCTCAACAGATCGCAACAAATGTCGATTGCCGCACAGCTCCAAGATGGTGAACGTCGTGGCAATTTCACACCCAGCCACATCAGCGGTGAGCAGATATACATTGCCATGAACCGATACACCAAGCGAACGGGTCGCGGTGAGTTGGTAACGTGGAAGTAGGCAGGCGAAGCCCTAAAGGACAAATGATAAAAGAGAAAGGACAAAGGATATGAACGGAAACTATATCGTCATCGGAACCGTGAGCGGGCAGACCTTCACGCCTCTCGCAGCCGTGAAGAGCCAGGATATTCAGAACGGAGCCGACACCATTGAGAAGGCTTCATCCTCTCAGCAAAACTGGAAGGAGTTCATCGCAGGCAGAAAGGAATGGGGCATCAACGTGAACTACCTTGTTCTCGAAAATGCCAACACCAACGTGCGCGACGTGTTGAAGGTGGGCGACACCTACACGCTTCGCATCAAAGACCGCGATGGTAATTATTCAGTCACAGGTAGCGCAATATGCACCCAGTGCAAACAGACATATTCAAACGGGAACCTCTGTGCAGGCTCGTTCGCTTTCAAAGGAACGGGGGCACTTACATAACAGGCAGGACACATGGCACTCAACATCCATTGGAAAATACCATTCATGAGTCTTCGGACTGGCACCGTATATACCATTAATATATGGAAGGACGGAGCATTGCCATCGGGCTATCCGCTCATATTGAAGGGTGGTGCCGACCCGTTTGTCACGCAGGAGGATGACGACGACGATATGTTTGCAGCCGTGCGCACCCAGAGTGGTTACTTCCGTATCGTTGACGATGGACATGCCGTGAACTCAGCATCGACACCCGCCACCGTCGCCTTCGACTGGCACGACATACTCCCCTCATCTGACACCGACCGCCCCGTGACATTGACACACGTAAGCAACGGCTCGACCATCGTTGACTGGCAAGGCTACATGCAGTCGCGTGACTTCGGCAGCACACTCTACGGCAACCCACAAGAGCGTGAATTCCCGATACAGTGCCCACTCTCAGCGTTGGCAGCGAGCGTCGTGAGCGGCACACAACGCGAACTGAAAAACTTCGCCTATGTCATCCGTGAGGCGTTCGCCAACCTGACGGGAATGAGTTTCACAAATTTCATCTTCCAAGGTGGAATGAGCGCACGTACATGGCTCACATACCTCGTCGATTGGCAGAACCTCGTGAACATCAGTGCGGAGGGTGACGTGAGTGGAAAATACGAAAACCTCCAAGTGATGAAGGACATCTGCGGATTCTTCGGCTGGACATGCCGCATATATGGAAAGAACGTGCTGTTCTCACGAGCCGACGATGATGACTCGACAACATCATTGTCTTCGTTGGAGCTGACGCAGGCACAACTCGATTCAATGGCCGACAGCGGCAATACATCGGCTGGCACGATTGGCACATTCTACTCGTCACTTTCGTTGTCGGGTGACATCTTCGCATCGACGAACAACGAGGAAACGCTGATGCGAGGAAGCAGCATTGCCACCGTGTCGGCAAACGCGAACGGTGGTGATGACGCCATCATCGACGCATATCCTGCAAGAATTGACAAGATGCTTCGTGAGAAGTGGGTGAACGCCTACTCCGTAAACTATGGTGACGCGATCGTCGCCTATTGTCAGAACGTCTTTGAGTTAGATGATGCCATCATGACGGGCGAAGCGCAAGACGGCTATGCCTCGTTCAACCAGGCTTCAGGATTGGACGGCAACACCTCATATATTGACGTGATTCGTCTTTGGAAGTCGTTCACCAATACATCGGCTACAGCCTACGCCACCCTGAACAGCGTGTTTCATCACTCATTCTATGACTCCGTGTCGGGTACGACGCTTGGATACAACGGAAAGGTCGGCCTTGTGATTCACGGCAACGTCTATGTCAAAGGAAAGAAGTTGCAGGATTACCAAGAGAGCGGACGTGGCAACAAGACAATGTATCTGCGTGTAGGAGTCGGAAAAACCCGTGCGACCGCCTTGTGGTGGACAGGCTCGGCATGGTCGAGCACTGTGTCAGCCTTCAAGGTGGCAATAGGAAACGAAGACGATGTTTTGCGTCCGTTGAATGGGACAACAGCCTACAACCACATCCCTACGAACGTGGACAACATGATGGGCAGGCTGTTTGTGGAATTCCTCGGTTCTGAAGATACAGCGACATTTCAGAACCAACGCTTCATCGACATCACTGACTTCAGTGTGGAATTCATTCGCCACACGGCGGAGGCTCAATACATTGGCAACCGACGCTATTACTCAGAGGTGGAGCGTGAGGACATCAGGCAGTACACCGCAAGCAACGTGAACAAGGTGCGCTCCGATTGGAACGCCGATTTCATCTATGCCAGCGACAACAACATGAGCTTTGGCTATGGCATCATTCTCGACCGATTCGGTGTGCAGGTAGAGACATTCCCATATTACGACACGAACCTACACCCAGAACAGAACCTCGCCAACCGTGTAGCCGCTTTTTGGGCAACACCCAGACGGAAGATTGTGGCAGAGCTGCGGACAAACGCCATCGCGGAGGTGACACCACAGAACAAGGTGACAATGGCAGGAGCGACGTTCTATCCTGTCAGCATCAACCGCACGTGGCGCGACGACATCACAACATTGACACTTATTCAATTATAATAATATGCAAATAAGCAGAGAAGCCCTTTTGAGAATGTTCGGCGACGCTGGCGGCAGCGGTGCCGGTGGCGGAGGTGGCATGAACATCGCACAGATGGAGTCCATGCTGTCGGGATATGCCACAGAGGATTGGGTGGACAAGAACTACCTGAGTATCGACTTCTTCAGCTCGCTGTTTAAGGCATACGACTCAAACGACAACGAAATAACGCCCAATGATGGAGCCGTGGCCACCATCGACAACATAAAAGCGATGTTCGGCTTCTGGACAAACCAATACATCAGCGCACTCGGAAGAAACTCCAGCGGAGGCGGTGGCGGTGGTGACATTCTCACAGAGCCACTGAGCACCATCAACTCGTCGGCATTGGGAACGCCGACAGGCTCGAACAAGGTGATCATGTGGGACGGAAGCGCATGGGTTTATTCGACATTGACGGGCAACACGGGAACGGTGACAAGTGTAGGACTTGCACCCAGCAATGGCTCTCACCTTGCCGTGTCAGGCTCGCCCATCACGACCAGCGGGACAATGTATGTGTCAGTCGAGAGCGGTTATAGCATCCCGACAGATGTAAGACAGGCAAACTGGGATGCAGCCTACACCAACAGCCATACACACACGAACAAGAGTGTGCTCGATGGAATCACATCGACGCAGGTGACAAATTGGGATGATGCCGTAACAGCCTTGACAGCCTTGACAACAAGAGTCGGGACATTGGAGGGATATTTCACAAACGGAAATGCAAATAATGCACTGAGACTGACCACCACGAGCAAGACACTATGGGGCAACACCTACTGGACAAGTGGCGGCGTGCCTAAGAGCGTGGGTACATCGAGCAACTATGCCTCGTTGTCGTATGTGACAAATATAAACATGGCAGGAACCATCATCGGTGCTCGCGCCATTGAGATGAACACCGACGGAGGGTTGACATCCATCGGTGGTCACATCGACTTCCATTATAACGGTGGAGGCTCTGACTTCACATCTCGCATCGTTGAGAACTCGGCTGGTGTCATCTCCGTACTGGCAAGAACAAATGACAGTTCTAACACATTGACAGACGCAGGACTCGAAGTGGGCGCAAATTATGACGGTTCATATATCCGCATCGGTAACGTATATCTGTCTTACAATGAGACGAACAACGCGCTTGTTGTGTCAGCAAATGCAGACGGCACTGGTGCGGCCAACATATATGCCATCGGTGGCGTGAGTGCATTGGGTTATGGAGCAAGCGGTGGTAGTGGTTCTGTCACGGCACTCACCGACCTCGTTGACGTGAACATATCGTCACCATCCAACGGACAAGCTCTTGTCTATGACAGCACGCTCGGCAAATGGAAGAATGGAGCCGTGACAACGGGAACGGTGACAAGCGTCGAACTGACCATGCCGATAGGATTCAGCGTCAGCGGTTCACCCATCACAAGCAACGGGACATTTGCTGTCAGCTTCGGAGGTTCCATACAAGCCAACCGAGTGCTCGCCTCACCAAACGGAAGCACGGGGGCACCTTCATGGCGTTCGTTGGTAGCCAACGACATTCCCGACCTGAGTGGAACGTATGCGACACCCGCAAGCGTCGCCACACAGATGCAGAACTACGCCTATATCAGTGGCAGCACAATCCATATAGGTAGCAATAGCATCACACCGCTCACAAGCCATCAGACAGTGAACGGTACGTTCTGGGGGCAG
>Ga0310690_10009592_pt1 | contig 12123 bp, 11 predicted proteins | sample AusTroGonzalo_MG_2_FD_207661 | JGI IMG/M metagenome (GOLD analysis project Ga0310690, IMG submission 207661) | Bovine rumen microbial communities from tropical cattle in Woodstock, Queensland, Australia - Gonzalo_04 (v2) (version 2) | ecosystem: Host-associated > Mammals > Digestive system >...
GGTGGGGGTGCCTGCCATCACGCCGTGATTCTCAGAGATAGTCTCACCGTTGAAGACGACCCGGTTGTCGGTCAACATGTTTTCAAAGAAACGGTACAAAAGCGGATCGTCGGTCATCATCTCCGCCAGCATTGGCAGCAAAATGTCTATGGAAATAGAATTGAAATAGTCGTGGATGTCAAGTTTGTATGCCCACATCTTCCGCCCTGCGATGGCCTGGTTGATGTGAAAGATGGCATCACTCGCCTTTATACCCCGACGGAAAGCATAGCAGTTGGGCGCAAAACACCCATCGTAATCATAGAGCCTGAAGGCAAGAAGTTTGAGAAGCATCATCTCGTCGGGCGCAAAACTATAGACCACTCGTTTCTTGTCAGTTCCCATCTTATTGACGATCTTCTTCGTGGGAATGCCTAATCGCTCGCCTTGCGCTATCTTTTGCGCCAAAGGGAGATACGCTTCTCGTTCCACATAACTGTCGGCTTCTTTAAACTCATGCCAATTGAAACGACCTTTCAGCAGTCGATAAGCAAGAAACTCTTCCCAGGTTTCTTGACGAGTGAGTTGCGTCAGGATGCTCTCCATGATGAAAGAAAGAAAAAGGGGAACGGTTTTGAATCCGCAAAATTGCGGATCACGAGAGGATACCTTGCCCCGTTGCCTGCAAAACACTGATGCGGGTAAGGCTGCCTCCATTGCAGGCGCAGCACTGCTGCATCCCCTTTTTCAATATGTCTTAGTTCAAGAACTTGCGGATACGCCCGATGACGTAACTTCTTTCGTTGGGCATCTGCGTGTAGAAGTTGATGTAGGGAAGACTTAACTTCTCAGCGTACATCCTTGCAATCAGATACTTCACATTCTCATCGTGGCTATGGCCTTTGCCAAGCATGACTGTGGCTACGGCTTTGCCCCCGTTTTCGAGTACGAAAGTGTAAGGCTGTCCCCATTCGGCTTTATAGACCTGACGCGGACGTGTCGTGTAGAGTTGTTCCTCGTCGCTGACGAAGCCTGCCAGATCGGTCACAGGAATGTTTTCGCGAATCGTGTAAGATGGGAACTCATTCAACAGAATCTCCTTGAAATAACTGTTCCATTCGGCATCAGTCTTTTCTCTTTCCACGGTTTCCACGGTCGGTGTAACTGGACGCTGTGCAGGACGTACCTGTTGGGTGGATGGCGCACTTTGTTTTGACTCGTCAAGATTGTCCTTGACGATACCCACAACCTTCAAAATTAATTTTACCCAATCCATAGTTTTCTATTTTATTTTTTCAATGACTTGGCAAAGATAGTGATTATTTCTGAATAATCCAAGAATTGAGGGCGTTTTGATAGCAAAATGTGTGAAATTTTACGGAGAATGTGAAGATTCTCCGTAAAATTTCACATATTTGGTGGAGTGTATATCGTTCGCATATGGTCAAAAAAACACCTGATAGTTTGAATCGCTTCAGGGACTACCAGGAATGAACGATGCAAAGATAGGCATTTATTTTGAATTATCCAAATATTTCTGCATATATTTGCATGTATGACGCTGTTTTTTCTCTTTTCTTGTCAATTTGACTACCCGAATACTATATACACATGATTTATCGCTCTTTTGCTTTCATTATGGCATGCTAGCAAGTACTTGCGCATGCGTTCTGGTGAGACAATACCTTCGAATTCTGTATATTTCATATACTTGATTTAATAGACCAACGTAATTCTGTACACCCGCACGGAATCGAACCGTGACCAACGGAACCGGAATCCGTTATTCTATCCTTTAAACTACGGGTGCTTGCTTGATAAGCGAATGCAAAGGTACGATTTTTAATTGATAATTGATAATTGATAATTGATAATTATGATTTGTTAACGGGCAGAATGCTGAGGCAGAATGATAGCGGAAATCAATGTTTTTGTGTAATAATGAAAATTTTATCTGCATTTTGCTTGCATTTTGATTAAAATGTTGTACCTTTGCCGCGCCAAAGCGCATTGTCGCGCCAAAGATAAGATTAAGCATAAACTGAAATATGGGACAAATAATTAAACCTGTGATGTATGAACCGCTGCTCGATACGAAGCAGACGGAACAGGGTATCAAACTGATTAAGGAATTCTTCCAGCAGAACATCTCGACGGAACTGAGACTCCGTCGCGTGACGGCACCTTTGTTTGTGTTGAAGGGTCTTGGTATCAACGACGACCTGAACGGTGTGGAGCGTGCCGTGAGTTTCCCCATCAAGGACTTGGGCGATGCTCAGGCTGAAGTGGTTCACTCACTGGCCAAGTGGAAGCGCCTCTCGCTGGCGGAGTACAAGATAGAACCTGGCTATGGTATCTATACGGATATGAACGCCATCCGTGCTGATGAGGAACTGGACAACCTGCATTCGCTCTACGTGGATCAGTGGGACTGGGAGGCTGTCATCCGTAAGGAGGATCGTACGCTCGGTTTCCTGAAAAATGTGGTGGAGCGCATCTATGCGGCCATCCGTCGTACGGAGTATCTGACCTGTGAAACCTATCCGCAGATCAAGCCTTTCCTGCCTGAGAAGATTCATTTCATCCATGCTGAGGAATTGTTGAAGATGTATCCCGACAAGACTCCAAAGGAGCGTGAGGATGCTATCTGTGAGGCTTACGGAGCCGTATTTGTAATAGGTATAGGCGGCAAACTCTCGAACGGTGAGAAGCACGACGGACGTGCACCCGACTATGATGACTGGAGCACGGTGGCCGAGAATGGCAAGATGGGTCTCAATGGCGATATCCTCATCTGGTATCCCGTACTTGGACGTTCGTTTGAACTCTCGTCGATGGGTATCCGCGTTGATAAGGAGTCGCTGCTGCGCCAGTTGAAGATTGAAGGGAAGGAAGAGCGCGAACAACTCTTCTTCCACCAGCAATTGCTCAACGATAAGTTGCCGCTGTCCATCGGTGGTGGTATCGGACAGAGTCGTCTGTGTATGGTGCTTTTGCACAAAGGACACATCGGTGAGATTCAAGCCAGCATCTGGCCCGACGATATGCGCAAGGCGTGCAAGGAGTTGGGAATGAACCTGATTTAGTTGAGAGTTAAGCCAACTCGAGATCAAATGCCTGTCGTAGTGCTTCTACGGCAGGATTTTCTTTATTCATGGCTTCGAACTGTTCGCGACGGGTGAGGATCTTGTTCTGAGAAGGTTTGTCGTTGACGAGGATGGTCAGCGTGATATGACTGTTTTGGAGATAGACCTTCAGCGTCTTGAGAATGCTCTTGTAGATCGTCTCCATGTCGTTCTTGATGAGTTCGTTATCTACCGTCACCTCGATCTGTGGCATCTCAGTGATGACGGGATTCATATTCTTCATACGGGCAGCGATGCCACTATACTGCTGGGGCATACGGTTGCACATAGCCATCCACTGGAGTTCTAAGTCGGCCTGTGAGAAAGCGTAATCCTCCGTAGGCCGAGCGCTGTTGTCGGCAGGGGTGCCAGGGATGATATTCATCTTCGGAGCCTTGCCTGTCTTGCGGAGGTTGCTCCACGAGAAGCCGATGTTAGAGGCTTTGAGGGGAGAGGCTGAAGCAGGCCTGCTGGATTCCTTAGGCTCCCTAGGATTTCTAGGATTTCTAGGATTTCCTAGTTCTTCTTGGGCTGGGGTTGATACGACAGGCTCAGCCGCGGCTACCTGCGGGGCCGTGGTCTTGGGCTGAGGCTGTTGTATCAGGTTCTTAAACAGGGATTTTAATCTCTTGGGGCGGCGCCCCGCGCTTACTCCGTCGTCAGGTTGCGTGATCTGTGCGATCTCGATGAGCGTCAGTTCCACGAGCAGACGCTTGTTGCTGCTCTGGCGGTAGTTGATGTCGCACTGGTTTGTCAACCTGAGGGCCTGATAGAGGAAACGGGTGTCGGCTATCTTGGCCTGCTTCTGATAATTCTCGCGCTGTTTGTCGCTTACCTCGAGCAGTGGCAGTGTCTGCGGATCCTTCGCCATCAGCACATTACGTACATGTTTGGCGAGACCCTGGATAAGCAGTCCACCGTCGAAACCCTTGTTGATGATGCTGTTGAGCAGCACCATGATGTCGCTTACCTTATTATTAATAGAAAGGTCGATGATCTTGAAGTAGTTCTCTGAGTCGAGCACGTTCAGATCCTCGATAACTTTCTGGTAGGTGATGTTGCCCTGACAGAAGGATACGGCCTGATCGAAGATGCTGAGTGCGTCGCGCATACCACCGTCGGCCTTCTCTGCAATGACAGCCAGTGCCTCGTCCTCGTAAGTGATGCCTTCCTTCTCAGCCACGAGTTTCAGATGATTGACGGTGTTTTGAACCGTCATTCGCTCGAAGTCGTAGATCTGGCAACGGCTGAGGATGGTGGGGAGAATCTTATGCTTCTCCGTCGTGGCGAGGATGAAGATGACGTGTGCGGGCGGTTCCTCAAGTGTCTTGAGGAAGGCGTTGAACGCTGCTGTCGAGAGCATGTGCACCTCGTCGATGATAAAGACCTTATATTTGCCGAGTTGGGGTGGGATGCGTGTCTGCTCCATCAGTGTCTTGATGTGCTCCACGCTGTTGTTGGAGGCTGCGTCGAGTTCGAAGATGTTCAGGGAACGCTGTTCGTTAAACGACTGACAACTCTCGCACTCGTTACAGGCCTCGCCATCGGCTGTCGGATTCTGACAGTTGATGGCTTTGGCAAAGATACGGGCACAGGTGGTCTTTCCGACACCACGAGGACCGCAGAAAAGGTAGGCATGCGCCAACTTACCACTCTTCACGGCATTCTTCAGGGTGGTAGTCAGTGCTGCCTGTCCTACGACGGTATCGAAGGTAATAGGACGGTACTTTCGTGCCGAAACGATATATTCCATATATTTTTGATTAAATTTGCTGCAAAGATACAAAAAAAGCCACAGATTACACAGATTATCTCAGAAATTTTGTAATTTTGCAGACGAATATGGAAGTATTAAGTAACATTAAGACATTCGCCCTGAAGGTATGGCGGTCGCAGGCTCTGAAATATGCGGTGGTCTGCGTGTTGGGTGTGCTCATCGTGGGCTTCCTCGATGAGAACAGCGTGTGGAGTCATGTCAAGAACCAGCGTCACATCAGTGAGTTGGAGGATGAGATAGGCAGATACAATGCTGCCTATGAGCGCGACCAGGCGCAGATCCGCGAATTGAACCGAAATCCCAAGGCTATGGAGAAGATTGCCCGTGAACGGTATTTCATGAAGGCCGACGACGAGGATATCTTTGTGCTGAGCGATGACGACCGTACTCCTAAACCCATCGTGAACAATGAGACCGCTGAGTAAGACACAGAACATCATCTTTCTGGTGGGTGGTTTCCTGATGGTGATAGGAGCAGGATCCAGTCTTCTTGCATGGAAGTTGGCCCCTTATGTGTTTGCGGTGGGGGCTATTTGCTTTGCATCCATGCAGATGCTGCAGCGTTATGAGGGAACCAACTTCACCATCCGTCGCTTGCGCAGGATAATGCTGCTGAGCGATGTGCTGTTTCTGGTGTCGGCCTTGTTGATGTTCGCCAGTCAGGGAAACGTCTTTGGATTCAGCCATATCACGTACCTGCAATACATCTATAATAAATGGGTAATAACACTGCTGATAGCAGCCATCTTGCAGTTGTATTCTTCCCATAGAATCGGCCAAGAATTGGAAAAAGAGGCAAAAAAACTATAAAAGATTGCGCATTTGTTTTAAAATGCGCAAATTTTTTTTTCTGATTCAAGAGAAGATAGTACATTTGCAACCGAAAAGAAACAGTATGAACAGAATTCTATACGCATTCATTACAATCTTGGCTTTGACGTCATGTGCTGAATCCTACAATATTCAGGGCACATCATCCATCTCTTCGCTGGATGGTAGCAAACTATATTTGAAGGCTTTCAAGGATAAGGAACTGAAGAACATCGACTCGTGCGATGTCGTACATGGAAAGTTCCGTTTTGCCGGATTGCTCGATACGGTGCGCATGGCCAACCTCTTCATGGACGATGAGAGTATTATGCCCATCGTGGTGGAGAAGGGTGAGATAGAGATCAGAATCGATCTCGCCAGTCAGAAGGTCAGTGGCTCTCCACTGAACGACAAGTTGTATGAGTTCATCACACTGCACAACCAACTGAATAATGAAATGAATGAACTCTCGCATAAGCAGAGTCAGATGCTGCTCGACGGTATTGAAGAAGACGTCATCGATCGTCAACTCTCCATCGAGGCAGCAACAATCGCCCAGAGGGAAGACTCGCTTGTGACGAACTTCATCGTCGATAACTTTGATAATGTGCTGGGACCTGGTGTGTTTATGATCATGACCAGCAGTTATCCCTATCCTGTGCTGACACCGCAGATAGAGGACATCATGAGCAAGGCGACGAAGAGTTTCAAGGATGATCCATACGTAAAGGAGTACTACCAGACGGCCAACGAAATTCAGGTGCGTGAGAACGGACTGGTGGATGACAGTGCGATGCAGCAGCCAGAGACGCCTGCTCCGCAGTTGGCTTCTGACTCCCTGCATACGCCCTTGACCAACCTGCCGCAGAAATGAGGACCATCATTCAGGGCGGAACTATTGTCAATGAAGGCAAGACATTCGATGGCACAATAGTCATCGATAATTCTAAGATAAGTAAGATTGTTAAAGGAAACACGAGTCCCGAGGTATCTGATGGTGAAATCATCGATGCTTCGGGATGTTTTGTTCTGCCAGGTATCATCGATGATCATGTGCATTTCCGTGAGCCTGGCTTGACGGATAAGGCAGACATTGAGAGTGAGAGTCGTGCGGCAGCGGCAGGAGGGGTGACGAGTTACTTTGATATGCCCAATACTGTGCCTCAGACGACGACGCTTGAGGCTCTCGACGAGAAGTTCCGTATCGCAGCAGGCAAAAGTCACGTCAACTACAGTTTCTTTTTTGGCGCGACGAATGAGAACGCTTCTCTGTTTGAACAACTTGACGAGCATCGTATTCCAGGCATCAAACTGTTTATGGGTTCCTCAACGGGGAATATGCTTGTAGATCGTCGTGAATCGTTGGAGCATATCTTCTCTACGGCCCGTCTGCCAATCATGGCGCATTGTGAGGATACGGATATCATCAACCGCAACATGGCGGAGGCCAAGCGTCGGTATGGCGAAGATCCTGCGGTCATTCATCATCCGGAGATACGTAGTGAAGAGGCTTGTTATGAGAGTACCCGTCTGGCTGTAGAACTGGCTAATAAACACAATGCACGTCTCCATATCGCCCACCTGACCACAGCGAAAGAACTGGAACTCTTGGATAAAGTTCAATGTTCAATGTTCAATGTTCGACGTATCACCGCTGAGGCGACGGTGAGTCATCTCTATTTCTGTGATCACGACTACGACTTGCTTGGCACCCGCATCAAGTGTAATCCCGCCATTAAGAGTAAGCATGACAGGGAGGCTTTGCGCGAGGCTATCAACGACGGGCGTATCTCCGTCATCGGTACGGATCATGCGCCTCATCTCCTTTCCCAGAAAGAAGGCGGTTGCGCTCGTGCTGCCAGTGGGATGCCGATGATACAGTTCTCACTGGTGACGATGCTCGAACTGGTAGATGAAGGCATTCTCTCATTGGAACGCCTAGTGGAACTGATGTGCCACAATCCCGCCCGTCTCTTCGAAGTGCGTCAGCGCGGTTTTATCCGTGAGGGTTATCAGGCAGATCTTGTTCTGGTGCGCCCTGAAGCAATATGGAAGGTGACAAAGGATGTGATACAGAGCAAATGCGGATGGAGTCCGATGGAAGGGCATACGTTCAACTGGAGGGTAGAGCGTACGCTTTGTAATGGTCACAGCGTCTATGCTGATGGCGCTGTGGATACGGATTACATAGGACAGCCGATAACGTTTCGATGAAACTTACCTACGAGATATCTGATATTGCTCCATACATTAACTGGGCCTACTTCTATTATGCCTGGGGGATGCATGGTAAAGCCGGCGCAGAGAAACAGGAACTGCGTCAGGAGGCCGACGATGCGCTCCGGCAGATGGAGGGACGATATCACACCTACACTCTTTTTGAAATCTTCGATGCCCACAGTGAGGGGGATGATATAGTAATTGAAGGAGTCGGGAGTCAGGAGTCAGCGGTCAGAAGAATACCATTTCTTCGTCAACAGCAGCCTGGTAGTGATTGTCTTTGTCTTTCGGATTTTATCCGTCCAACCGATGGGGATAGGGTAGGTGTCTTTGCCACTTCCGTCGATCATGGTCTTGAGAACGACTTCGAGGATGATCCCTATCAGAAGATGATGATGCAACTGTTGGCAGACCGTTTGGCAGAGGCTACTGCTGAGCGGATGCACGAGGAGGTACGCAAACATTATTGGGGTTATGCCAAGGATGAAAATCTCTCCATCCCAGAGATGCAGGTGGAGAAGTTTCAGGGCATCCGTCCTGCCGTAGGCTATCCCTCACTCCCAGATACTAGCCTGAATTTCGCCATCGACCAACTTTTGGATATGAAGCAGATAGGTATCCGTCTCACGGAGAGTGGCGCGATGAGGCCCCACGCCAGCGTTAGCGGTTTCATGTTCGCCCATCCTCAGGCTCATTATTTCTCGTTGGGGAAGATTGGTGAAGACCAACTACAGGATTATGCCCGTCGTCGTGGTCTTCCTGTTGAGACTCTCCGCAAGTTTCTTGCTGCTAATCTCTAATTCCTCTTTAGCGTTAAAACGACTATCTCACCTGTGGCTCCGAAGCGGAACGGGATGAGACCACCAAGACCTGCTGTAACGAAAAGGGACTGTGATTCTTCGGAATACCAGCCGTTGAATTCCTGACCAGTAAGTGACAGGGGACACCAGTCGAAAAGCGAGAACTGCATTTTGTGTGTATGTCCACTGAGGGTCAACTGGGAACGTCCATCGGGGATAATCTTCCGTCGCCAGGCAGAGGGATCATGTTCCAGCATCAGGATAAAGTCATTGTCTTTGATACCCTTCAAAGTCTTGTTGATATTGCCATATTGGGGAAACCTGATGCCGTCGCCGTCATTCTCCATGCCTGCAATGACGATACGGTCCTTGTTACGTTGGATGATGCGATGCTCATTCAACAGTACCGTCCATCCCATCTGCTTCTCCAAACTGATAGTCTCACGACAGTTGGCCACCTTCTGCGCCTCGCTGCATTCCACGTATTTCGCATAGTCGTGGTTGCCCAGCACAGAAAAGACCCCATCCTTCGCCTTCAGCGACGAGAGGATATCCACATGCTCATAGATGTCTTTTGGATGTATGTTTTGTAGGTCGCCTGTATAGACAATCATATCGGGATGTTGGGCGTTGATGCTGTCAATGGCCCTTTGGAGCATCCATTGTCTGCTGCCATTGTAGGTGCCTATATGTGCATCAGAGAAGAGCACGATCTTATATCTGTTGAAAGCCTGTGGAAGGTCGCTTGAGACGTAGGTCTGCCGATTCACCTCTAACTTCTGGAATCCCACGAATGAGCCATAGAGGGTAATAAACCAAATGACAGGTACCACTAACAATCCCAACAGGTTGCCGAAGTTCCGTTTGCTGCGAAATATCTTACAGAATCCAAGTCCTACTATCGACAACAGCATAAACACCATCTTGGGGATGGCCACAAGTCCCAACAGCAGGAGGTATATATATAATAAGGTGGGATCGTCGGGTATGAAGTCCTTCTCGTAAGTCAGTATCAATGTCAGGGCTATCAATATGGCACTCGGCAACCATCGCAGCAGCCTGTACTGTGTGGAGTGCTTCCGCCAGTAGTGCAGGTCGAAATACAGATCAGGGATGATGATCAGCAGCAGGAACAGGTAGGGCGCACGTGCTATCATTGGTCAGGGTTCTCTACAAATCCTTGGTACTTTGGTTCGAGGGCCGACATCACGGAATCATAAGCCTGTCGCATGGTGGCGTCAATATTCTCCGGTCCTTGCCCGATGGGGTAGATGGCCTGATGAATGGTCAGCGTCATTGGGTGCCAGTTGATGAAGTTGAATCCCTTCATACGGGGCAGGATGTCGAAAGAGCCGTTGATGGTCAGCGGTACGACGGGTAATTGCAGTTCGTCGGCCAGTGCGAAGGCTCCCTTCTTGAAATGAGCCATGTGACCCGTAAACGTGCGTGCTCCTTCTGGGAACACCGTCACGCTATATCCCTCTTGCAGAATCTCTCGCGCCTTGTCGTAGGTCTCCTTGATTTTCTTGGGTCCGCGCTTATCGACGAATATCTGGTGTGACTTCTCGCAGGCATAGCCCACGCAAGGAATCTTTCTCAGTTGCTGTTTCATCATCCACTTGAAGTTACGACCCAAGTGACCGTAGATGAGGAAGATGTCAAAAGAACCCTGATGGTTGGCGACGAAGACATAACTCTGTTCCTTCTCTAAATTCTCACGCCCCTCCACCTTTACAGGAATCAAAAACAGTTTTAGAATCAACTTAGCCCACCAACGTCCAGGATAATATCCCCAGAAATGACCATCGCCAATAGTCGTGCCGATGCCCACCTCCAGTGCCGTAATGATAGTCAGGATTACCAGCACCGGTAAGCCAATGATAAGTTGATAAACCCTATATAACAAGGTAATCATAATTACTAATTCCTAATTACTAATTACTAATTTGGGGGTACTTCCTCGTCCATCCATCCCAGCGGAGTCGCATCACACCAAAGAATGCCTCACCGAAGATGCCACCCGACATCTTGCTCGTACCCTCGCGACGGTTCACGAAGATGACGCTCACCTCCTTGATCTTGAATCCGATCTTATAGGCTGTGTATTTCATCTCAATCTGGAAGCCATAGCCCTTGAAACGAATCTTATCCAGTTCGATGGTTTTCAGCACGCGACGCTTGTAGCACTTGAAGCCTGCTGTGGTGTCGTGTACCTTAAATCCCGTGACGAAACGCACATATTTCGAGGCGAAGTAACTCATTAGCACCCGTCCGATGGGCCAGTTGACGACATTTACGCCAGAGACATAGCGCGAGCCGATAGCCAGGTCGTAACCCTCGTCGTGACAAGCACTGTAGAGTCGTGGCAGATCGTTCGGATCGTGACTGAAGTCGGCATCCATCTCGAAGATATACTCGTAGTCGTGTTCCAGCGCCCACTTGAATCCCATGATATACGCGGTGCCAAGTCCCAACTTGCCGCTGCGCTCGAGGATAAAGAGACGGTCACCAAATTCATCAGCCATCAGTCCCTTCACAATCTGTGCCGTGCCGTCAGGCGATCCGTCATCGATGACAAGGATATGAAAGCATTTCTCCAGACCAAACACGGCCCGGATAATCTTCTCGATGTTCTCCTTCTCGTTATAAGTCGGGATGATAACGATACTGTCGCTACTGTGCATAATCTTTCAAATTACGCTGCAAAGTTAATAAAATTCTGAGATAATCCGTGTAATCTGTGGCTTTTTTTGTAATTTTGCACCCAGTTTGCGATGAATATACAGGAATTAGAGAAAATCTATGCCGGTTTGCCGCAGGTGTCGGCGTTGGCGCAAGCGTTGGGGAAATCTTCAGTCAAGACGATTTTCCTCGAAGGTCTGTTGGGGTCTTCGGCTCCGATACTGTTTGGCAGTTTGGCACCGAAGTGTAAATCGCCCTTGCTGTTCATTCTTCAGGATGCTGAGGAGGCGGGCTATTTCTACCACGACCTGACGCAGTTGTTGGGGGATAAGGATGTGCTTCTCTTTCCAAGCAGTTACCGTCGTGCCATCAAATATGCCCAGCGCGATACCGCCAATGAGATCCTACGCACGGAAGTGCTGACAAGAGTGGGTGGTGGGTATATCGTCACCTATCCTGAGGCCATTGCAGAACTTGTTGTCTCGAAGAAGAACCTTGATGCGCGTACGCTTGTCTTGGAGAAAGACCAGACCATCGATGTGGCAGTAATTGTAAAGACTTTGCGTGAGTTCGGTTTCCGTGAAGTCGATTATGTTTATGAACCAGGCCAGTTCGCCTTGCGCGGTTCCATTCTCGATGTCTATTCCTTTAGTTGTGAATATCCCTACCGTATCGATTTCTTTGGCGACGACATCGATTCTATCCGCACGTTCGAGGTAGAGGATCAGTT
>Ga0310690_10009593_pt1 | contig 12122 bp, 3 predicted proteins | sample AusTroGonzalo_MG_2_FD_207661 | JGI IMG/M metagenome (GOLD analysis project Ga0310690, IMG submission 207661) | Bovine rumen microbial communities from tropical cattle in Woodstock, Queensland, Australia - Gonzalo_04 (v2) (version 2) | ecosystem: Host-associated > Mammals > Digestive system >...
ACTTTTCACAAACGGAAACGCGAGGATGAGAACATGAAAAGAATTGTTGCCTTACTGTTGGCCGTCATACTGATCGTCAGTCTTGTCGGATGCGGCAATCAGACGGAAAACGAGGAAGAATCCGACGAAAACACGGAGGAGGGTGCCGAGGTGAACAACAATCCGCAAGACACCAAACCGAAGACCGACGCGGAACCGAAGACTGCGGTTGACCTGATACTCGAAAAAACGGGCGGCAAGATCTACGGCGTCTGTCACCCCAACGAAAACTATATGCGCCTCAAGGATGTGGGCCTCGGTTGGGTGCGTTTTGACATCCCGTATCCCTACGAGGCGGACGGCAGGACTATCCGCAGCGAATACACCCAGTTCAAAAACAGGGCCAGGGAATATACCAAAAACAAGTTCAAGGTCATGGCTATCACGCCCTATCCGAAAGATTTTATGGATATCGGCGGTTACGACCCCGGCGACAGCGCCAACGCGGCGCGCGTGCGGGAGATCGTGGTGTTCCTTATCAATGACCTGCGCGACGTGATCGCCGGCATGCAGATCTCCAACGAACTCAACCACACCGGTCACATCCGGCCGTTCACCACGCTGCAGCAGTCGGCCGATTTCATCGGTCTGCAGGCCAAGGCGCTCTACGACGTCAGGGGCGATATCATCGTCGGTTACAATTCCGCCGGATACAGCGAGAGTTGGACCAACCTCATGAAACCCTACCTCAAATACATGGATTACGTCGCGCTCGACCTGTACTACGGCACCTATGACAACGGTACGCTCCAGAATTACGTCAACGATATCAACAAGTTGTACCGGCTCGTGAACAAGCCGATCCTGATGGCCGAATTCGGTTATGCCAGCAAGGGATCGCCGACCGCTGAAGACCGCGCCGCCAAACTCGCGCGCTACGGTTATGCTTCAGAGGCGGAAGCGCGGGCGGACATCGTCAATCTGGTGGAGCAACTGCCGAACACGTTCAAAACGCTCATCAAAACCAACTACCCGAACACCGCCGATTGGGCCAACGCCGTTTTTGTGACCTACGCCAATCACTTTTACGGCTACAATAAGCGCATACCCGCCGATTCATGGATCGACGTCGATCTGGCCGAGGAGAATATCACCCACGACGAAGAGGGCCAGGCAAACTATTTCCGTCAACTGATCCCGCTGCTGATGGAGCAGAAGTGCCTGATCGGCTTCTTCATTTATTGTTGGAAGGACAGAACGTGGTGCCTGACCTGCGGATATGACGATTGCCCCAACGAGACTTCCTGGGGACTTGTGGACGACAGCGGCAACCGCAAAAAACCGTCGTACTATGCGGTCAAAGAGGCGATCGCGGCTTGCAAAGAGCAGGACGCCGTCACGTAACGTACCCGCAGACAGTGAAACGCGATCTGCCGTCACGGCAGGTCGCGTTTTTTGTACTTTTTCGGCGCTTTTTGCAGGATTATTCGGGATCATATCAAAATTTGTTGAAAATCTCTTGCATAATATGCGATGATATGATATACTTTTACAACACGAGCTTTTTACTTCGCCCCATACAGGACGAAAGCGAACAAATTCGCAGCGTTCGCCGCTATCGTCGCCGGTGCTGCCCGGCAGGGAATACGCATGAGAAAACGCATCAACCTGACAACGCAATATATCATCATCGTCTGCATGCTGCTGCTCGTAGTCAACGTGGTGCTCGGCGTGGTGCTGATGAACCAATCCGGCAAGACCATGAAAGCGCTGATCCGCAAGCACATGATCTCCGTGGCAGACACGGCGGCCGCCTCGGTCAACGGCGATGTGCTGGCGGGCATCACCGCAGCTGACGTGAGCGGCAAAACAGCCGCCTATCGGCAGATCGCCGACACGCTGACAACGGTCAAAAACGCGCAGAAAGACAGCGACATCAAATATATTTACACCACCACCCGCGTGAACGACAAGTACGTCTTTACGGTAGACCCGGACCCGATCAAACCGGCCGAATACGGAAAAGAAGTGGTCTATACCGTGGCGCAGGACACGGCGTGGGCGGGGCAGAGCGACGCTGACGAAGAGCCCTATGAAGACGAATGGGGCTGCTATTACACTGCGTGGAGCCCGGTGAAGGACTCCTCGGGCCGCGTGGTCGGCATCGTGGGCGTGGACTTCGCCGCCGACTGGTACGACGCGCAGATGGCCAAGAACACACGGATCATCCTTTTGGTCAGCGTGCTGTCGCTGGTCGTGGGAGCCCTCATCATGGTGCTGCTGACGGGGCAGCTCCGCCGCCGTTTCCGCACGCTGAACGCCGAACTTTCAACGCTGTCGCGCGACGTGGGCACACTCTCCGACGAGATCAAGGCGAGGCCCGGAGACGAGCAACAGGACGAAGAAGAAGCGGAGGGCGCCGACACCATCGGGGCGATCAGCAATCAGATACGCACCATGCAGAAAAAACTGAAAGCGTATATGGAATACGCGCACGAACAGGCCTATACCGACTCGATGACGGGCGTGGGCAACAAAACGGCGTATCTGGATCGCATCAAGGCGCTGGGGCAGGAGATCAACGCGGGCACCGCGGCTTTTGCCATCGCGGTCTTTGATATCAACGGCCTCAAGAGCACCAACGACAACTACGGCCACGAATGCGGCGACCGCATCATTATCGACGCGGCGGCGGTCATTCGCCGGGTCTTTGCCGACGAGCAGATCTACCGCATCGGCGGCGACGAATTTATCGCCGTGCTGGGCCCCACCACCGAGAGCGAACTGGAGGGGCGGTTTGAACAGCTGACGGCGGAGGTCGCCAACTTCAATCTGCGCGAAAAGCGCTATGCCATGACGCTCTCCTTCTCACATGGCGGCGCCGTCTACCGGCCGGGCCGTGACGCCGATTTCAAAGAGGTGTTCAAACGCGCCGACGAGGCCATGTATCGCAACAAAGGCGACTACTATCGGCTGTACGGCGATCGCCGCCGTCCGTCCGACGAAAACGACAAATGACAACACGACCGCCCGCAGGGAACTGCGGGCGGTTTTTACCGGACAAAAAAGTTGTCGCCGCCACTTGACAGAGGGCGACGAACGTGCTATAATATCGGTTGCGTTCAAGAGACGCGACCAAAACGAGATGTGGCACAGCTTGGTAGTGCGCTTGGTTCGGGACCAAGAGGCCGCAGGTTCGAATCCTGTCATCTCGACCACCCCAAGCCCCCAAACGGGGGCTTTTTTTGTGGGGTGGTCGAGATGGCAGCCGGTGAAAATCTGCCAGCCGCAGGCGGGCAGGTTGGCAGTTTGCCACGCAAATCTGCCGTTGCGACGGAACGGAGCAAAAGCGAATAGGCGCTCGCGCCGTCCTGTCAGACCACCCCAAGCCCCCAAACGGTTTTTTGTGTCGTTTTTGAGGCGCTCTGCGTTTTCAACAAGCAATTCACGCTCAAAATGAAAAAACATATTGACAAGTAACAAATTAAGGCATATAATAAAATCAACAATGCGCACGCGCCGTGCGTGTATAATTATGTAAATCGATCCGAGCGGCCCTGCCGGCCGCCAATAAAACAACAGGAGAAACGTAATGCGCAGAACCGTAACCGTACTTTTCATCGTTCTGGTCCTCATCTCCGTGACGGGACTTTTCGCATGCAAAAAAGCGAGTGATAACGCACCTGCCCCCGATAACACGGGTACATCAGACAATACGGGCAAACCCGAACCGACCGTGACGTATGCGTTCGGCACGGCAACGATCTCTGCCGAAGAGGGCACCGTGACCGCCCGCGTGAACGGCGACGCGCCGGCCGATCTGACCAAGATCGCCCCGGGCACTTCAATCACCGTGACCGCCACGGCAAACGCGGGCTTTACCTTTGCGGGCTGGTACGAGGGCACGACCCTTGTCAGCGCCGAAGCGACCTATACCTTTACCATGCCGTCGAAGAACTTTACGTTGGCTCCGTCTTTCACGCGTAACAGCTATGCGCTGGCCTATGCGAGTGAAGACAACGCCAAGGGCACCGTGACAAGCACGACCGCAAGCGGCAGCACGGTGGCCTACGGCGCGTCGGTGACCGTGACGGCCACGGCGAACACGGGCTATATCTTTACGGGTTGGTATGAGGGAACGACCAAAGTCAGCGATAACGCGGCCTACACCTTTACCATGCCGGCCGCGGCGCGCACGCTGACGGCAAAATTCATCGCCGATCAACACGTGCTGATCTATTCAAGCGACGGCAGAGGCATTACGTCGGGCACGACGATCAGCGGCGGCCTTGTCGACTACGGCGCGTCCGTCACCGTGATGGCGACGGCCAATACGGGTTATACCTTTGACGGTTGGTACGAGGGCGCGAACAAAGTCAGCGCCGAAGCGACCTATACCTTTACCATGCCCGACGCGACGTACACTCTGTACGCCCGGTTTAACGCCAACCGCTATACGCTCGCTTACACGAATGAGGCCGTCTCGGGCGGCGCCACGGCGGGTACGCTGACGGGTACGCTGCAAAACGGTTCCACGGCGGATTACGGTACTTCCGTGACCCTGACGGCTACGGCATACGAGGGCTATACGTTTGACGGTTGGTACGCGGGTGCGGAAAAGGTTAGCGCCGCCGCGATCTATACGTTCACGCTGACCGGCGACACGACCTTGGTCGGTAAATTCACCGTCAACCGCTACGCCCTGAGCTGCGCCAGTGAAAATGAGACCAAAGGTACCGTGACGAGCACCGCGGGGCAGGACGGGACGGCGGCGTATAACACGCCGGTGACCGTGACCGCCACGGCGAACACGGGTTATACCTTTGCGGGTTGGTACGAGGGCACGAACAAAGTCAGCGACGAAGCCGTTTACGCCTTTGCCATGCCGGCCGCGCCGCGGACGCTGATCGCCCGTTTTACCGTCAATCAGTACGCGTTGACTTATGCGAGCGATGATAACGCCAAAGGCACCGTGACGAGCGCGACAGCCAGCGGCAGCGCGGTGAACTACGGCACGTCCGTGACCGTGACGGCTGCGGCGAACGAGGGCCACACCTTTGCGGGTTGGTACGAGGGCGAAAACAAAGTGAGCGACAACGCCGCCTACACCTTTGCCATGCCGGCCGCCGCGCGGACGCTGACGGCCCACTTTACCGTCAATCAGTACACCCTGACCTATTCGAGCGAGGATACCAACAAGGGCACCGTGGCAAGCGAAACGGCCAGCGGCAGCGCGGTGAGCTACGGTACGTCCGTGACCGTGACGGCCATGGCGAACGAGGGCCACACCTTTGCGGGCTGGTACGAGGGCGCGAATAAAGTGAGCGACAATGCGGCCTGCACCTTTACGGTGACCGCCGACAGAACATTGGTCGCCAAATTCACGATCAATCAATATACTCTGACCTATACGAGTGAAGACGACGCCAAAGGTACCGTGGCCGGTACCGCGACAAGCGGCAATACGGCGAACTACGGCACGCCGGTGGCCCTGACGGCTACGGCGAACACGGGCTATACCTTTGACGGTTGGTACGCGGGCGACGCCAAAGTGAGCGACAACGCGGCTTATGCGTTCACGGTGACCGACGACGTCACGCTGGTTGCCAGATTTACCGTCAACCAGTACGTTTTGACTTATGCGAGCGAAAACGACGCCAAAGGTACCGTGACGAGCGCCGCCGCAAGCGGCGATCCGGTGGCCTACGGCGCGTCTGTGACCGTGACGGCCGAGGCGAACGAGGGCTATACCTTCGAGGGTTGGTATGAGGGCGCGAACAAGGTAAGCGAGACTGCCGCCTATGCCTTTACCATGCCGGCCGCCGCGCGGACGCTGACAGCCCGCTTTACCGTCAACTCCTATGCGCTCACCTATGCGAGCGAGGACAACGGCAAGGGCACCGTGATGGGTACAGCCGCAAGCGGCAACACCGTGAACTACGGCGCCGCCGTGGCCCTGACGGCGCAGGCGAGAGAGGGATATGACTTTGACGGCTGGTACGAGGGCGAAGTCCGCGTCAGCACCGAGGCGGCTTACGCCTTTGCCATGCCGGCCGCCGCACGCACGCTGACGGCCCGCTTTACGGCGCAGCCGCGCACGGTCTGCTTCTACGACGGCACGGACCTGATCGATGAACAGACGGTGGACTACGGCACCCGCGTGAACGCGCCCGCGCCCGCTAAAGCCAACTACAACTTTGTGGGTTGGTACGAAGACCGTACATACGATACGCTGTTCGACAACCGAGCCATTACGGCCAACATCAATCTGTATGCCCGTTGGGAGCAGACCGTGATCTACTACGACGTGACGTTCCTCGATTGGGACGACACGCAGATCGGCGCGACGCAGTCGGTCGAGCAGGGCAAAGCCGCCATTCTGCCCGCCAACCCGACGCGCACCGGTTATGACTTTGCGGCGTGGAGCGCCGACGGCAGTTACGCCGCCGTCACTCAGACGCTGACGGTCAGAGCCACCTACACCAAGAAGAATTATACCGTCACCTTCCTATGGCAGGAAGGCGGCGAGACCTATACCACGCAGACGGTGGCCTATCTCGATACCGCCGTTCTGCCCATGACGCCCGCCCGCGACGATTACATCTTTGCCGGGTGGTACACGGGCGACCATGCCTACGACTTTACGCTGCGGATCGACGCGAACATCACATTGTACGCCACCTGGAACGTCAAGCCCGTCGATACCTTTACCGTGACCTTCTACGACGGTACGGGCGAAGACAAACAGGCGGTCGACGTGCAGACGGTGGAAAGCGGCAGCGCCGCAACGGCGCCCGCCGAGCCGAAGAAGACGGGTTACCGCTTCCTCGGCTGGGATAAGGCGTTCGACGTCATCACCGCCGACCTCGAAGTGTACGCCACCTATGAGGCCGCCACCTATGAAGTGACATTTATCTACTACACGGGCGCAGAAGCGCAGGAGAGCACGCAGACGGTCACCCACGGCGCGGCCGCCGTGCCGCCGGCGAACTATCAGCGCACGGGTTACACCTTTACGGGGTGGAATAAGACGTTTGATAACGTCGTCTCCGAACTCACCGTCACCGCGCAGTATTCCATCAACAGTTACACGGCCACCTACTACAACGGCGACGACGTGCTGACGCGCAACAACGCCGCCTACGGCAGCACCTTTGCCGTGCCGGATACGCCCGTGGTCGCGGGTTACAGCTTTATCGGCTGGTATGCCGACGCGGGCTTCAACACCGAATTCGACTTTACCGTGCCTGCCGCGGGCAACGTGCCGGTGTACGGCAAGTTCGAGCTGATCGAGCTGGACACCTATACCGTTGATTTCATCGACTACAACGGCACGGTGTTAAGCCACCAGACGGTGGTGGCGGGCGCCGCCGCCATCGACCCCGGCGCGCCGACGCGCACGGGTTACACCTTTGCGGGGTGGAGCAAGACCTTTAACAACATTCAGACCAACGACGAGATCACGGCGACTTACACCATCAACCGCTACACCGTTACCTATCTCGCCGAGGATAGAAGTTCGCAGCTCGGCGTGCAGACTGTGGATTACGGCACCGACGCGCGCGCGCTGGCCACGGCGCCCGTGATCGCGGGCAAGACGTTCGTTCGCTGGAGCGCGGATATCTCCGCCGTCGGCAGAACGCTTACCGTGTACGCCATCTACGATACGCAGGTGCGCGAGGTCTTCTTCGTCGAGGCGAACGGCGACGAGATCACCACGCAGACGGTGCGCTACGGCGAAACGGCTTCGGTGCCCGGCACGCCCACCAAGGCGGGCTACATCTTCGAGGGGTGGTACACCGACGACACGCTTACCGAGGCGTATGACTTCAATACGCCCGTCACCGATGCGGAGGGCACTTACATCTATGCCAAATGGGAAGAGGCCAACGGCGTTTACTCGGTCTACTTCCGCGATTACGACGGCAACAGTTACGGCAACGTGCAGCGTATCGTATCCGGCTTTACCGCATTGGAGCCCAGCGCCCCCGTCAAGGACGGCTACACGTTCGCCGGGTGGTACCTGATGTCGGGGCAGACGCCCATGCTGTTCGATTTCGACACCCCGATCACTACGTCCATTACCCTGTACGCGGTCGCGCAAGAACCGTGATCGCGCCTCTCTACCGAATGTCAGTCAGCAAGCAAGGAGAAGAAACATGAAACGATTTCATTTGTTCTTACTCATCGGCGCTCTTTTGGCCGTCTGTCTCTTTCTCGGGACGGCCGTGACGGCCGCCGCCCTTGGCGAGGAGCATGAAGTGGCCTTCTACCTCTCGCCGGGCGTGCCGTATGAGGGCGCGGCGGAGACCGTGGCCGACGGTGCATGCGCCACCGTGCCGGCAACGCCCATGCGGGCGGGTTCCGTCTTTCTGTATTGGAAGAACGGGGAGGAGAAATTCTCGTTCAAGACGCCCGTTACCGAGGATCTTTCGCTGATGGCAGAATGGTATCTGCTTGACGAGGGCGTTGTCGTAGCCGAAACGTATGACGTCGACTTTGTCGTCGACGGCGTGTCGGTCAACACCCAAACGATCAAAGCGGGAGCCGACGCCATCGCACCCACCGCTTTCGCGCTGCCAGAGGGCAAGACTTTTGTGCGCTGGGAGGGTACCTATACCGACGTGCACGCCGACACGACCGTCACGGCCGTGCTGACGGACAGCCGCTATGTGGTGACGATCTACGGCTTCAACGAGGTCCTGTTGGCGCAGCGCGGCGTGGTGCACGGCGGGAGCATCGACATCGGCGAGTTTGACACCGAGGTCGAGCACTATCTGCTCGATACCGACGCGGCCGAAGCGGCATTGACCAATATCACCGAAGACAAAGAAGTTTACCTTGTCTATACGCCCCGTCAGTATGACGTCACCTGCTACGTCGGCGAAGAGCAATACGGCGACGTGCAGACGGTGGACTACGGCGCAACGGCGCGCTTTCCAGACGTGCCGCAGCGCGACGGCTACATTTTTATCGGCTGGTACCGCGATCTCTCGGACAACGCCATGTATAACTTCGGCGCGCCCGTTGAGGACAATCTCGATCTGTACGCCAAATATCTGACCATCGAAAACCGGAAATACAGCGTGAAGTTCTTCAACTACGACTTTACGCAGTACGGCGGTACTCAGATGATCGAAGAGGGCAAGACCGCCATCGTGCCCGGCACGCCCGTGCGCGAGGGTTATACCTTTATGGGCTGGTACGTCGGCGGTTCGCCGGATGCGCCGTTTGATTTTGAGGCGGGCATCACGGAGGACACCGAAGTTTACGCGCTGTTCCGCATTCGCACTTACACCGTCACCGTCATGGACGGCAATACGGTCATCAGCGAGCAGAGCGTGCGCTACGGCGAGACGGCGATAACGCCCGATGTCGCCGAAAAAGAGGGCTACATTTTCGTCGGCTTTGACGGCAGTTTCAAGAATATCACCCGCGACACCGTGATCAGCACGGTGTATCGTGCGCGGACTTACGCTGTCATGTTCTACGATCACAACTATAAGAAACTGGGCGCCACGCAGTACGTGGAATACGGCCGGGCGGCCGTTGCCCCCAACCCGCCGCGGCGCGAAGGTTACGTTTTCGTGCGGTGGCAGCCCGAATTTGACGAGATCACCGACGATATCGCGGTGTTCCCCATCTACGAAAAGATCAAATACACCTACACCTATACGGACGGCGAGTCCGTCTTTGACACCCGCACGGTCGAGCACGGCGACAAGGCGCCCATGCTGACCGCCGCCAAAGAGGGTTACATCTTCCTCGGCTGGTACGAGAACGACGACGCGTATGACTTCAATACTGCCGCCACCCGCGACCGCACCTTGGTTGCCCGTTGGGAGGAAGAACCCGAGATCACCTTTACCGTCGTCTTTACGGTCGACGGTGCGGAGTACAGCAGACAGACCGTTCAAGAGGGCGGCGCGGCCATCGCGCCCGCCGATCCCGTCAAAGCGGGCCACACCTTTACGGGTTGGGATACCGCGTTCGACGCGGTGAACGGCGACCTGACGATTTCCGCGGAATTTGAGATCAACACTTTCACCGTGACGTTTGCGGTCGGGAACGACGTGACCGCGCTGCCTTATGATTACGGCACGACCGTTGAAGCGCCCGCCGATCCGGAAATGGAAGGGCATCGCTTTGTCGGCTGGGTGACCGTGATCGGTACGGACTATGACTTTACCGATCCCGTCACCGCAGACCTGTACCTGACGGCCGTTTTCGAGCCCCTGCAATATACCGTGATCTTTACGGTAGAAGGGCAGACCTACGCCGTGCAGTCCGTGGCCTTCGGCGGTTACGCGTCGGTGCCCGGTACGCCCTTTGTCAGCGGCAAGACGTTCGCCGGCTGGTATGCAGAGGACGAGGCGTATGATTTTGCGGGTACCCCCGTGACGGGTGCGACGACCATCGAGGCCCGCTTTACGGTGAACAGCTACAAAGTTTACTACTACGTCAACAGCGAACTTTACGCCACCGAGATTTACAGAATGGGCGACGAGATCACGCCGCTTGACGAGCCCGAGCACGACGCGCTGGTGACCTTCTCCGGCTGGATCGGCCTGCCCGAGTTGATGCCCGCCGAAAGCGTGGTGGTCACGGCGACGCTGACCTGGCCCGCGCGCTACACCATCTCCTACTTCATCGGCAACACGCTGTATAAGCAGACGACGTACTACGAGGGCACCGACGTCGAATCTGAAGGGAACGCGCCGGATACCGACGATTACGTCTTCGTCGCGTGGGTGGGCGAGCCCGAGACCATGCCGGCGGAGGACGTGACCGTCACGGCGACGCTGACCTATTACTACACCGTTACCTACTATGTAGGCAACGACGTCTATACCTCGCAGAAGGTGCTGGCAGGCGCGAATATTCCCGCCGTGGAGGCGCCGACGAACGAGGATTGGATCTTTGACGCCTGGCAGGATCTGCCCGCCGTCATGCCCGCGAACGACGTTGCGGTGAACGCCAAAGTCACCGCGATCGTGCGCTACACCGTGACTTATCTCATTGGCAACGACGTGTATCGGCAAGTCCGCTACGCCGCGGGCGCCTACGTCGCGCCCGAGGGCGATGCGCCGGACACCGACGATTACGTCTTCGTCGCGTGGGCGAACGAGCCCGAGATCATGCCCGCACAGGACGTGACCGTCACGGCAACGCTGAGGTATTACTACACCGTGACCTATTATGTGGGTAACGATGTCTTTACTACGCAGAAAGTGCCGGAGGGCGAACGAATTCCCGCCGTGGAAACGCCGACGGGTACCAATTTGGTGTTTGTCTCCTGGCAGGGCCTGCCCGCCGCCATGCCTGCGGCCGACGTCACGGTCTATGCCGAGTGGGCGGAGATCACGCACAATCAGGTCAACGACTTCGTGCTGCGTGAGCAGAACGGCGTCTTTACCCTGACGCTGGAAGGCGACATCGAAGTGGGCGGCTTTATCGGTTACATCAGCGTGGCGGGTGCTTCCGATCTCGTGGTGTATGACACCGACTATGCTGACGCCAATATCATCGGTGACACCGTTCGCTTCGTGTGGTCGCACGGTGAAAACAGCACCGACGCGCAGACAGTGCTCTCCTTTACGGCAGAGCCTGGCAGCACAGCCACGGTCATCATTCAGGGGATATACCTCTTCGACGCATCGGGTGAGATCGTCGAAGCGGCATATCATATCAACGGAATCTAAGAAAAGGAGATAAAACCATGAACAAGATCAAACGCAAATCATTGGTCAGCTGTCTTATCGTGGTCATGTGCGCGGCCTGCTGTTTGATGGCGTTGCCTCTCACCGCCTATGCCAGCAGCAGCGACGTGTGCGTGTACAGCACGACATACGTCGGCGCCGTGGACGATTACAGCGAACACACCGTGACGATCGTGGCAGATGCCGACGAGCCGTTTGCGTCCTATCAGATGACGCTGGCGGCCCCGCGGTTCATCCGCATCACCGGTGTGACTGCCTGTGAGACCACAGGGGAGGCGACAAATGCCGTATTTTCTTCGGATTGTCGGGGGAACACGGTCAGCGTCGCATACTCCTCAGCCTACAATACGGAAGGTAAGGTCGGACTGTTTCAGGTGACTTTTTGCCTGGACCCCGGCTACTACGACATTCCGACCGGTACGT
>Ga0310690_10009595_pt1 | contig 12121 bp, 11 predicted proteins | sample AusTroGonzalo_MG_2_FD_207661 | JGI IMG/M metagenome (GOLD analysis project Ga0310690, IMG submission 207661) | Bovine rumen microbial communities from tropical cattle in Woodstock, Queensland, Australia - Gonzalo_04 (v2) (version 2) | ecosystem: Host-associated > Mammals > Digestive system >...
TTCTCCATGTTGATGGTCAGGAGATCGGTAAGTGTCTGTGTGGGGTGGTTGTGTCCGCCGTCGCCGGCGTTGATAACGGGGATCCCCGCATGCATCGAGGCTACAAGAGGCGCGCCCTCTTTGGGATGTCTCATCGCGATGATATCGGCGTAGCATCCGACCGTCCTAACAGTATCCGAAACGCTCTCGCCCTTGGCTGCGGAGCTGTTGTCCGCGCCCGAGAATCCGATCACGTTTCCTCCGAGGTCGAGCATTGCGCTCTCAAAACTGAGTCTCGTTCTTGTCGAAGGCTCGAAGAAAAGTGTGGCGAGCTTTTTGTAGCGGCACTTTTCACGATATGCGTCGGGGTTATTGATAATATCTTTCGCTTTTTCAACCAGTTCGTCAATCTCTTCAACCGACAGGTCGAGTATGTCTATCAGATTGTCCATATAAGCCCTGCTTTCTTAATGATTCTGCTTCAATATCCTTCTGTGTTGTTCCGCTTGCTTCCGGTTCATTCATCAGCCGAGCGAATTACGGAATGCGATGAGGCTTTCGATATCTTCTTCCTTTACATAGTTGAGCGCCGCTGCCCTCTTCGCGATCATATCGAAATCCGTAAGGCTGTGGTTCTCGGCGTTTGCTGCCTTAAGGTTGTCAAAGCCCTTCTTTAAGTTGTATGTGAAGATGCTTGCGATACCGAGCACGTCGGCACCTGCTTCGCGGAGAGCTTCCACTACTTCGATACAGCTTCCGCCTGTGGAGATAAGGTCCTCGATAACGACAACCTTGGCACCCTTCGCAAGTGCTCCCTCGATACGGTTCCCGCGTCCGTGCTCCTTGTTGCCGGATCGAACGTAACCCATGGGCAGGTTCATCATGTGTCCGATGATAGCTGCGTGAGGGATTCCGGAAGTGCTTGTTCCCATGAGGACTTCACACTCGGGGTAGTACTCTTTGATGAGTTCTACAAATCCTTCCTCGATCGTTGTTCTGACCTCGGGTGCCGTGAGCGTAAGTCTGTTGTCACAGTACACGGGGCTCTTGATCCCGCTTGCCCATGTAAAAGGGTCGTCGGGCCTGAAGAAAACTGCCTTGATGGACAAAAGTCCGTCTGCTACCTTCATGCTTCTCTCTTCATGTGTCATTGTGTAGTCCTCCCTGTATTTAGATTTTATATCACTATCATTTCCGTTTAACGATTTGATATCCGGTTTGACGATTTGCATCCTCTCCCGATTTAGCGAATGTGCTTTGAGGATTTATCCGAGGAATCCCTTCACGCATCTCTCATATGCGGCAACCGGATCCTCTGCCTGGGTGATGGGGCGTCCGACCACGATGTAGTCAGAACCGATCTCTCTTGCTCTCTCGGGGGTTGTGATCCTGCGCTGGTCGTCGCCCGCACTGTCTGCGAATCTGACGCCCGGTGTTACGGTCACAAACTCCTTGCCGAGCTTTTCTTTGACCATTCCTGCTTCAAGGGGTGAGCAGACGATTCCGTCAAGTCCCGCTTCCTTTGTGTTCTGTGCGTACTTAAGTACCGTTTCCTCAAGAGTTACGTTAATGAGCAACTCGTTTCTCATCCTTTCCTCATCGGTCGAGGTAAGCTGTGTTACCGCGATAAGGATGGGGCGTGTTCCGTCGGGTCTTGTGAGTCCCTCAAGCGCAGCCTCCATCATAGCCTTTGTGCCTGCGGCATGGAGGTTTGTCATGTCGACATCGAGCCCCGAAAGGACCTTCATCGTCTTCTTCACCGTGTTAGGGATGTCGTGAAGCTTAAGGTCAAGGAAGATCTTGTGTCCCGCTGCCTTGATCCTTTTCACGATGTCCGGGCCTGCCGAGTAGTAAAGCTCCATTCCGATCTTTACGAACGGCTTCCTCCCTTTGAACTGTCCGAGGAACGCCATTGTCTCGTCCGCTCCCGAAAAATCACATGCGATGATAACATCTCTTTCACTCATTTCGTTTCCCCTTTCATGTGTGTATTTATTGTGCTCAATTATTATGCGCTTTTCCGATGATGTCGGTCAGTTTCTCTATTCCGAGCTCCGCGCAGAGCTTAGGCAACTCCTCGATGATCTTCGGGCAGACATAGGGATCGACAAGGTTTGCCGCACCAACCTGAACTGCCGTAGCCCCGGCGTACATAAGCTCGATCACATCACGCGCAGAGCTTACTCCGCCCATGCCGATGATCGGGATCTTCACTGCCTCGTAAACCTGGTAGACCATTCTGACCGCGAGCGGGAAGATGCAAGGTCCCGACATGCCGCCCGTCTTGTTTGCAAGGATGTGACGACCGGTCTTGATATCTATCCTCATGCCCATAAGCGTATTGATGAGCGAAACTCCGTCTGCCCCCGCTTCCTCGCATGCCTTAGCGATCGCGGCGATGTCAGTGACGTTCGGCGAAAGCTTCATGTAGACGGGCTTGGTGGTCACTGCCTTGACTGCCTTTGTGACCGCTGCGGCGCTCTCCGGAGACGTTCCGAATGCCAGTCCGCCGTCATGGACGTTTGGACAGCTGATGTTGACCTCGATGATACCGACCTGATCTTCTTTGTCTATCCTCTCGCAGTTGTAGACGTACTCGTCGATCGAGAAACCGCTGATGTTCGCCACAACCGGCTTTTTGAATATCTTTCTGAGAGCGGGAAGCTCCTCACCGATCACCTCGTCGATGCCGGGGTTGGCGAGTCCGACGGAGTTGAGCATGCCTCCCTCACACTCCGCGATACGGGGCGTGGGGTTACCGAAGCGCTTCTCTCTTGTTGTTCCCTTGAAGGAAAAGCTTCCGAGAACGTTTATGTCATAAAGCTGCGCAAACTCCTCTCCGAAGCCGAATGTTCCGCTTGCCGGGATTATGGGGTTGTCGAGCCTCAGTCCCGAGAGGGTGACTGAGATGTCTGCTGTTTTTCTTTCTTGTGCGCTCAGGTCTTTTTCCTTTTATTCCTATTTGTCCGATATCTTTCGAATCCCGGTTTTCGTTTTCTGCCCGGTAACAATTATTTATGGGTTCGCTTTTTCCTGTCTGTTTGTTCTTTAGGATAATTGCTCTTAAACCTCTTCAAGTACTTCTGCTGCGGGGAACACGGGTCCGTCGGCGCAGACCTTTTTGAAGCCCTTAGTGGTCTGGACGCTGCATCCGACGCATGCCCCGAAGCCGCATCCCATGCGCTCTTCAAGGCTGAGCTCGCCACCGTTTCCAACCGTCTTCTTGAGCGCCTTGAGCATCGGGAGCGGTCCGCAGGCGTAGTAGTAAGGGATCTCGCCTCCGTACATCTGCGCGATCGCATCCGTAACAAAACCTTTGATACCGTACGATCCGTCAACCGTTGTGACTGCCACGCGCACCTCCGGCTTTGATTCTCTTTGCAGCCGATCTTTATCCGGCTGCGTTTCCTTGTCGTATATTTCACTGGCATAGTAGGCTTCATCAAATCCTTCACATCCGAATTCGTAGAGATCGTTCAGATCAAGGAAATCCTTCTCAAGGAAGATCTCATCTTTCGTATTGAAGCCGAGGACCACATCAACCGCCTTGCCGAGTCTCACAAGCTTCTTCGCGAGCATGAAGAGCGGTGCCACGCCGCAGCCTCCTCCCACGAGGAGTGCTCTGCCCTTTGCGCGCTCGGGATCAAATCCGTTTCCGAGCCCTGTCAGGATGTTCAGTTCTGTCCCCGCGCTCATCCGGGACATTGCATCCGTCCCCTGTCCGACCACCTTGTAGATGATGGTGAGTGTTCTGTCTTCCGCATCGCACACCGAGATGGGTCTGCGCAGGAAGTAACCGGGCACATCTATGTTGATGAACTGTCCGGGAGCCGTGATGGCTGTTGCGTCACAATCAAACTTCATCTCAAAGGTCGCCTTGGCGATCTGAACGTTTGAAGTGATCACTGCGGTTTGCATAAAGTCTTTCTTCATCGTTTGCCTCTCGTTTTATTGCATCTCACGAACAAATTCGCTCGATGACCGGTATAAAAAAGAAACGGCTCAAATGACACTTTATCGTATCATCAAAGCCGTTGAATAATCTGATTTAAAGGAAACAACTCCGCTACAACGGGAACTTTCGGTAATTGGTCTCGAAGACAGCTTCTCTTTCATTGCGTTGACTCCTCTAATGTATGCCGGATCTGTTTCATGCACTTTTGGTATGGTAACATAAAAAGAACCCCATTGCAACACACCTGAAATAAGTCTCAATATTCAGATTATTTCGGCAAACAAACCACGAATTTCAATCAGCTGATCTTTCTTTGATCCGGGGCTTGACGCGCTCAGACTATTGTGATAGTCTATAGACTATAGCGATAGTCCGGAGGTGCAAATGAAAGAGAAACTATTTGACAGTGAGGCCAAAGTGATGGAGATCCTTTGGAAGGAAGGTCCGCTCCCCGCCAAGGAGATCAGTCTGATCGCTGCCGATCAGATAGGCTGGAACAAGAACACAACGTATACGGTGATCAAAAAGCTTGAGGCAAAGGGCTTCATCAGAAGAGACGAACCGGGCTTCATGTGCACGCCTCTGATCACCGAGACCGACATCCGAAAGAACGAGACATCTTCACTTCTCAAGCGTTTCTTCGGTGGTTCACGAAAGGCACTCTTTTCGGCGCTCATTGAAGACGAGGAGCTCACCGAGAGTGAGATCGAGGAACTCAAGGACATGATAGATAAGCGTATGGGCAGCAAGCCCCGCGCTTGAAACGGAGGTAGAAGGGATGCTCGCTGAAACTGTTTACTGGATCCTAAACATGAGCATAACCGCATCGATCATGGGTCTCGTTGTGCTCCTGATCAGGAGGATCAAAAGGTTACCGCGCAGAGTGGCTGTGTTCCTGTGGATCATTCCATTCTTCAGGATGTGCGTTCCGATCGCATTCACCAGCTCTTTCAGCTTTATGAATCTCGTTTCGGAATACATCTACAGACCTAATACTGTTATGGTTTCCCCGTCTGCGGATTTTTTATCCGTAACAGCCATGAATTCCATCGGTGCCGCAGCAAGCTACGATCCGATAGTATACAAAACTAACATACTTGAAGAGGTGTTCGGGATCGCCGGGATAATCTGGATCATCATAACGCTTGCCGTCCTTCTTGCTTTCACCATAATGTACGTCGGCACGATGAAAGTGATCGGCGACGCACGCAAAGTTGAAGACGGTGTTTATGTTTCAGGGAAGATCGACACCCCCGCCGTCTACGGAATAATCAGACCGAAGATAATCCTTCCGAAGGATTGTAAAGGAAAGAAAAGGGAATTCGTCCTGAGACACGAAAGAACGCATGTCAGAAGGAAGGACAATCTCTGGAGGCTTTTAGGCTTTATCGTCGCCTCCGTTCACTGGTTCAATCCGCTCTCCTGGCTCTTCCTGAAGGCGTTCCTTGCCGACCTCGAGCTGGCATGTGACGAAACGGCGGTGGCAAAGTTAAGCGAAGACGACCGCAAGGAGTACGCTGTCTCGCTTATCGGATCCGTTCGCAGTAAAAACATGTTTGTATCGGCGTTCGGAGGAGCAAAGGTCCGGACGAGGATCGAGAACCTTGTCTCGTACAGACATCTGACGGTTTTCTCGGCCGCAGGCTTCGGACTCCTGGTCGCAGCGATCATATACGTTCTGATCACAAACGCAGCATAAACTGCATCCGGTGAAGTAATAAACTTTGTAAAAGCGGTACATATCACGATCAATCGAAGCGATGATTATGAATCCCGATAAATAGCCATGTGTTGGCAAAAAGGAGGATATGATTATGAAAAAATTCAATTCCGGAAAAAATGGTTTTGTCGCGCTCACGGCCATGATCCTTTGCTTTCTTATTTCTCTCTCCCTGTCGTCATGCCATAAGGAGAGTCCTCAGAGCGAGCCTCAGGAAGTCACAGACAACGGGAAAGAATCGGAGCCCTCTTCCGGCGTAAAAAGAATCGATTTTGAGGCAGCCAAATCCAGCAGCTCCCAAAGCGTACAAATTGAATTCGATAAGGATTCAGCCAAATATTGGTATTTGGGCGATCCCGACATTTCGGGTATCGGAAAGGGTTTTTCCGGGGATCCCGGTCTCATCAGCGATGACTACATCGGAGAAATCATAATTCCGGACCCTGAAGTGACACCTTCGACAGAGAACGAAGCCGGGATTTACGGAGGTTACTTCTTTATCCCGATAGACGGTGTAGTATACAGATATAGTTTTGAAAGGGGGCTCTTTGATAATTCGGTATATACAACTGAGTATTTAAAGGACGCCTTGATCTATGAAGGTACCGAAGACATGCTTTTTGAAGGCACAAAAGAATGGCAGTTCTTTACCGTCTGTGATGATCCGGAACACAGGTATCTTATCGGAACCACAATAAACGGGGACAGTCTCTTAAAGTATGCTCCCGCTCTCGGAGTTTCGGAGGACGAGATCGAAGCTGCAAAAAGGAACGGCTTCGTTGTGTCCAGAGGGATGGAGCCGACATATGCCCGGGAGCTTATAGACGAATTCTTAAAGAAATCCGAAGCCGGCGAGCCCGCGAGTGTAAGGATTGCGAAAGTCTACGATCTGTTGGGAAACATGTCATCCGAGCTAAAAAAAGCGACAAAGCAGGATTATCCGGGCCTCTTTCTGACAGAACTCAGTTTTGACGGGAACACGTACACGGTCTCCCCGATAAACAGGATTGAAGATGCTTATGAGCTTGCCGAGCGCAAGGGTATCGATTCAAGCAAAAAATCATGGAAATATCTCAAACGCCTGACAGACGTTCCGCGAGTCGAAAGCGCACTTTACAAAAGTGCCGAAAGATATGTGCTTGTCAATGATGACAGTATAACATGGGACGACCTAATTAACGGAATGATAAGCAGCCGAATGGAGGACTACATCCCGTTTGAGGAAGTCATTACAATCTATGATGAAGAATAAACCTCGGAGGTTTCAACAATGAAAAGTGCAGATAACAAAAGGAATATCGTTCTCATCGGAATGCCGGCTTCGGGCAAAAGTACAGTCGGTGTTATCCTCGCGAAGGTTCTCGGGATGGATTTTATCGACAGCGATCTTGTGATCCAGAAACGAGAGAACAAAAAGCTTAGCGAGATCATAGAAAAATGCGGCGTCGATGGCTTCCTCGAAAAGGAAGAACAGGCTCTGCTCGGAATAAACGTTTCCGGTACCGTCATCGCCACGGGAGGAAGCGCAGTCTACAGTGAAGCAGGCATGACCCACCTGAAGCAGAATGCCACTATCGTTTATCTCAAGGTCGGTCTGGATCCGCTTAAGAAGAGACTCAATGACATTAAAGGACGCGGCGTCGTGCTGCGTGGCGGAGAAACTTTCGATGAGATGTACAAAGAGCGCACCTCTCTGTATGAAAAATACGCCGACGCGGTCATCGATGAAGAGACCGCGTCGATAGAAGACACCGTTTGGGCGGTGGTAAGGTCTCTTGGCATCCTCTGACTATGCTTATTACATTCATTACATATAAGCGCTGTTTACAAAATAGCTGTACCGTGATATACTATATGAAAGTATACAAAAGAGTTCAAGTACGCGTAAACAAACAAGGGTGGAACATATGGGGGCAACACTATGGAAAACAATAAAATCCAAAAGAAGAGCAGATCTGCAACACTTCACGAATTACTTCGTCAGGACAATAAGTCTTTAATCCAAGGCACAGAGAAATCTCTCCCTATGGGACCGTCTCATAGGGATGTTTCAATTCCCAAAAGCGATGAAGCTTCTCCCTACAAATCTCCATACACTGTCAATTCCAAAATCATTTGAAACGTGGTGACAAACACTTGGGAGTAGCATAAATGAGAGATCTTTGTCCGTTACTTAAAAATCTTCGCAAAAAAAGATTTCTTTCCGTTCGTGACCTTGTTTTAGGGCTTTGTTCACCAGGACTCTACAGCCGAATCGAATCGGGAAAAGTATTTCCGGATCTGACTCTATTAAGACTGCTCTTAGAAAGACTCGGGGTATCCTTCAATAAAATCGAGCTGATAATTGATATCAGATCATATAAGCGTGAGCTCACATACTACAAAATCGGTTCACTCATCGAAAACAACCAATCCAAAAAAGCCGCTCTCTTACTGGAAGAATTACGATCAGAGACATGTTTTGCCGACCTCACCTACAACTTGATGATGTACCACAGATATATGGCCTGGATCTGTTATGTCGAAGAACGCTTTGACAATGCGCTTTCGAACGCAGAAAAGGCTGTTGCCGCCACTGTTCCCTCCTGGCATCATAACAGACTTAGGAACCTTGTTCTGTCCTCGTCGGAGATCGAGAATATTCTTTTTCTCCTTCATGTAAAATACGAAAAACTACACAGTGAAAACCCCGATGTTGATAATTGTATTTCTTATATTGATTCTTTAAAGAAACACCTCGAGAATTTACCGGACTGTGAAGAATATGCTGTAATCTGCTCAAAGCTCAGCTACGTGGAAGCAGGTATATCAATTATCAAAGGAAATCCGGATCACGCCGTCTCAATATGTCTGACTGCGCTCGATCTGCTTCGTAAAGAAGAAATCCTATACCTGATGCCGGGACTTCTCGACATCATCATACTTTATGGCAAGAATTGTCAACTTCCGGAAGCATATGATCATTATGTTGAATATCGCTATGCCTTGGCTTATGCGATTGATTCTTCTTCATTTCCGCGCAAGAGCTACAATATGCTTCTGTCAAGATGTAGAAAAACGCTTTATCATCTCGATTATGAAGTCATAAAAGCTGAGCGACTTAAGGAAGGACATACTCAGTACGGTCTTTCAGAGTCTGCGTACCTGGGTATTTCTTCACTCTCGAGAGTCGAAAGGGGAAACGTCGCGATGCGTTCATCAAACTTCAAGACGTTGTGCGAAAAACTCGATATAGAAAAAGAAAGAGTCAATCCTCCTATCTTCTGTGTTAGCTTTGACTCCGTTGATCTGCTCCACGATATCGAGACTCTTGCCGCAAAAGGTCAAACAAACGATGCTGTACTTCTTCTCGAAGCCTTCATGTCCGAACTTGACCTGAAAAAAAATCGCGATCTTGACTTCCTCAACTGTTTCCGGGAGGGATTATCATCTTCGGGCATCACATTTAAAAAAGCCATGACCCACAATATAAACTTTCTTGCCAAGTACTATCCCATTACGGAAGGAAAGGCATTACGTCCTCCTTTCCTTGATGAAATGCACACCATAGCCACTCTCTGTACGTATTACATTGATCACAGTTTAAGAGATGACGCTATTATTATCTGTCAAAATGTGCTGGATATGCTGAAAAAAGGCTATGTTTCTCCCGTTTTTCAGTTTAAAACCTACGGATTAAGCAATAGTATCCTTGCCGGCATTACTAATAATCCTCATTATGCGTTAAGAAACCTTAATTACTCACTTTTTACAGGTAGCCTCTATAATATTCATGCCTGCCTGGGTATAATCGGATGCGTCTTACTCAATAATCCGGCAGACCGTATCAAAGGCAAGGCTCTGATCAAAAGCTCGTATATCCTTGCTCGTCTCATACAGAGAACGGATGAATATGAGAAAGGGAAAGCATTTTACGATAAGATATTCACAAACAAAGAGGGCGGCTGAACCGGCCGCCCAATAGTTTTAGATTTTCTTTTGTATGATCATTTTGTAGACGGGTATCAGCGCTGCAAAAAGGATCATCTCCACAAAGCTCACTCCGAGTGCAGTAAAGCTAAAGTAACCCTGCGAGCTGAACAATCCGAATATCCCGCAGATCAACCTCATCAAAATAACCACACTGCAATATGAGAAAGACACCGCCAGACCTGTCGCCGGCTTGTAAAACTGAATTACCAATCCAATCACAAGAAAAATCCACGCCAATTGTTCTGTCAGGGAAAAACCGTCTGCCCCGAGCCCGGGTATAACGGCAACCAAAAAAGCCACTGGGAAAGGTACCAGACAAACTGCCACATACGTCAGGACTCTTTTAGCCGCACCTTCTTTTCCTTGAACCCGTCTGTAACAGCTTCGCGCTGCCAAAGCCAACTCAAAAAGGGCTATCGCTATCAAGAAAGAATATACCCAAACCGGGAAATTTCTTGTCGTAAAACGCAGTAATTCCTCATGAGTCATTTGACTCTTTCTGTACTCGTCTATACAGTCGCCCAAAAACTGTCCTAAAATGACCGTCACCGGAAACGCATAAGACAGATAAACGGCTCTGTACGGACTGAACCATGTCAAGATAAGCGCAGCTACCCAAACAAACATATAGTAGTGCTCAAGCATCCACGAAAAGAAATGTAACTTTGAAAGACAAGTCCCGGTTAGTACTGTCAAAAGCACAAAAGGGATCGCACATATCGTAATAATGATTGTTGTCTTTTTCATTTTAGTCACAGTTGAATCTTTAAGTTGTTTTCTCATATCCTATCCTTGTATTTAACTATCTATTCTGTAGGCCGTACCAGAAATCCATAATGCCCCATCAAAACTAGGTAAGTAATAATTATCTATTCCTGTTCCCCAGTTCGTATTTACACGCATATAACACGACATTGTATTGGGATAATACCTATATCCTACGCCTAATACCCAATGCCAGTCAGAAAAGAAAGAAGCACACAAGAGAAGTCCACACGGATCATCATGATCTATAGCATCCATGTAATCCCAAATGCTTCCAGCATCATAGTAATCCAAATCATATCCCTGCTCATCAAAATAACAAGCAGCATCACCTGCTATAAAAGCTTGGGCTCCTTCTCCACAGATATCATAGATTGCTGCGAATGTGGCATATATATTGTTATTCCTTAACGCGTTTGAATATCCTCTTGTTTTAAACAACAAAGCTAAATTTGTAATCGTAGTTGCTCCACAATGATCATATGCTCCCATAAAGTTGAACATTGACGTTGAAACCCAATTGGTTTGTGTTGCTCCAGTCACAGTATTATAATTATATGATCCCGTCGGAAGGCTAGATGACGGAATAAAACCATACCCACCAGAACGTTTAACGGAAACATTTATTTCTTTATTGTTTTGAATCATCTCTTTGGCAGTTTTAACAGTATTAGACAAATAAGTGTTCTTCTCTCTTAACATAGGATAGTTAGCTATCAAACCATCTATCGATTTATTAATCTTCTTAGGTAACTCTTTTATCTCTCGTCCGGAATATATCTCTACAGGACTCATATAGATTATTTTGTCGCTTGATAAATTGGTTAGCGATTCTATCTTTTTGTTTTTGCCTTTACCAAACTCAATTGCACATGGATTGTCTCTATTATTGGCTACAACAGCATAACAGTCGTCCGAAAAGTAAACATAGTATGCAGCTATCTGGTTCATCAAATTATACAAAGGAACAATTTTTTCAGCAACAACTATGTGATCCATTGTCTTTTCTTCGTTGATTCCCCCCGCACAATAATATGCTGAAATGATAATATCTAGAGTATCCATCTCCTTTAGTGTATCTTTCGCTTGCACTTTAACACCAGCAGAAGATACAGTACAGATTATTAACGAGGTTATAATCAACATTGCAACATATTTAACATGTTTTTTCATATGTAATTCTTACCTTTCTATAAATTTCGCAATTCTTCAACTATTGTTTCTACTCAAAGCTTTTCCTCTCAATCACCTTCTTTTCTTTCCCAGATAAAGGTCTCCTTTTGCAGTTCAAGGAAATACTTCAATAGATTTCCCTATATCAAGAGCCCCGCAAATCTGTATGAGCATTCGCACCGTGCACATTCAGCATACCAACAAACAAAAAAAATGTACACGTCATTTCAGTAAACAAAATGTGAAATCTACATACAGAGAACGGATGAATATGAGAAAGGGAAAGATTTTTACCTGCAAACATTTCCAAACAAAGAGGGCAGCTAACAAAACAGCCACCCTCTCTCCTTTATCATGCGCAGATTTATTCTATTCAGAGTTCAAACTCACAGATCACGCAGTATTCCTTACCACGTGAAGTGAAGCATCTCACATATCGATATTTCCCTTCCGATAATTCCCCAAGACTGTTTCCCCAAGGGGCTTCGATCTTCCATTCTGTCGAAGGGCTGATTGTTAAGACACGAAGTGTCATGTTGTAAGTCTCATCCTTCACA
>Ga0310690_10009597_pt1 | contig 12120 bp, 7 predicted proteins | sample AusTroGonzalo_MG_2_FD_207661 | JGI IMG/M metagenome (GOLD analysis project Ga0310690, IMG submission 207661) | Bovine rumen microbial communities from tropical cattle in Woodstock, Queensland, Australia - Gonzalo_04 (v2) (version 2) | ecosystem: Host-associated > Mammals > Digestive system >...
ACATTGCTAATATGAAACAGTATCTTTTAAAACTGATTGACGGTGCCACACTTACACAGGAAGAGACACACAGCATTATGCTGAACATTGTTGATGGCAAGTACAATGACCAGCAGATAGCAGCTCTGCTTATGGCCATCCAGACACGTGGTGTGACCGTAGATGAATTGCTCGGATTCCGCCAGGGACTGCTTGAGACCGGCAAGCGTGTTGATTTTGACTCAGAGAACACTCTTGACATTGTAGGTACAGGTGGTGACGGCAAGAATACCTTCAATATAAGCACCTGCTCAGCATTTGTGATAGCAGGTGCAGGCTACAAGGTTACCAAGCACGGAAACGGTGGCAGCAGCAGTGTAAGCGGTGCCAGCAACGTGCTGCAGGAACATGGCGTTAAGTTCACCGATGATATTGACAAACTGCGCCGTTCACTTGACGAGTGTGGCGTATGTTACTTCCATGCACCTTTGTTCGCTTACGGAATGAAGTTTGTAGGACCTACCCGCAAGGCTCTGGCCATTCCCACATGCTTCAACCTGCTTGGTCCGCTGGTAAACCCATGTCACCCCAAGAACTCACTGCACGGAACCGCCACACAGGCTCAGATGAGGCTCTACGTGAACATTCATCAGCGTATCGGTGACAACTTTGGTGTCATTACCAGCTATGACGGGTATGATGAGATATCACTAACCAGCGGATTCAAGTTCGTAACCAACTTCTTTGAAAAGGTATTCACTCCCAAGGATATGGGGCTGGACTACGTATCACCTTCTGATATCTATGGCGGCAACACCATACAAGAAGCAAAGGCCATCTTTGACAACGTTCTTGAGGGTAAGGCAACTGAGGCTCAGAAGAGCGTCATCATAGCCAATGCCGCCTGCGGTATAGGTATCATGGACCGCAACATAAGCGTTGAGGACAGTGTGGCAGCCGCACGTGAGTCACTTGAGAGCGGCCGCGCTCTGGCAACATTCCGCAAATTCGTTGAACTGAATTCATGAAAGATATCCTGCAGGAGATAGTGGCCTTCAAGAGGATTGAGGTGGAGCAGCAGAAACAGATTGTTGCACCCCATGACCTCTACGCCAAGGTTGAACGCCTTATGGCCGATGGCATCAATGCCCGCAGCATGAGCCACTCACTGGCAGGCAGCCCTTACGGCATCATTGCCGAGTTCAAACGCAAGAGTCCGTCAAAAGGCTGGATCCATCAGGATGCCCAGCCTATGGATGTTGTGCCCAAGTACGCAGCCGGAGGGGCATCGGCCTTGAGTATACTTACTGACAATAAGTATTTTGGCGGTACGCTGGATTTCATTCCGCAAGTACGTCAGACTGTGGATATTCCCATACTGCGCAAGGAATTCATTATTGATGAGTATCAGCTGTTTGAAGCCCGTAACGTTGGTGCTGACGCTGTACTGCTCATTGCTGCAGACCTGACCAAGGATGAGTGCCGCTCACTGACCCGTACCGCTCATGAACTTAAACTTGAGGTGCTGCTTGAAATGCACAGCGAGGAGGAACTGCAATATCTTGAGTGTGAGCCCGATATGGCTGGAATTAACAACCGCAACCTGGGTACGTTCCATACTGATGTGGCCAATTCATTCCGTCTGGCGGAAAAGATGGATACTGATGCTGTTAAAGTAAGCGAGAGTGGCATAAGCAATCCAAAGACTGTACGCCAGCTGCACGAGGCCGGTTTCCGCGGATTCCTTATGGGTGAGTGTTTTATGAAAGAACAGGACCCGGGTCTGGCCCTTAAACAATTCATTGATGCCATATGATCATCAAGGTTTGCGGAATGCGTGAGAGCCGTAATATCAGGGATGTAGAGGCTTTGCATCCTGATATGATGGGATTTATGTTCTGGCCCGGCAGTAAACGCTACATAAGCAGTAAACCCGATTATCTGCCTGACCTGTGCAGAGTGGGGGTGTTTGTCAATCCGGAGCCGGAATATGTAAAGGAAAAGGCTCAGGAATACTGTCTGGACCGCATACAACTTCATGGCACCGAATCGCCAAAGTTCTGCAGTACCGTCCGTCTGATTACCGGACTGCCAATTATTAAGGCAATTCAGGTTGCATCGGCCGCTGATTTTGAGCAATGTGTCCAATATGAGCATGAAGATGCCGTTGACATGTTCCTGTTTGACACCAAATGCAGCGGGTGGGGCGGCAGTGGTCAGGAGTTTGACTGGAGCCTGCTGGACAGTTATCAGGGCAGCAAGCCGTTTGTACTGGCCGGCGGCATCGGCCCCGGAATGGAGGAGAGGATACTTGAAATCCGTCATCCGCAATTCTGTGGCATAGACCTTAACAGCCGGTTTGAGGTTGAACCAGCCATAAAAGAGATTTCAAAACTAAGTCTATTTATCAATAACATACGTAATTATGAACAGAATAAATAATTTGTTTGCCACCAAGAAACAAGGCATACTCTCAATCTATTTCTGCGCCGGACACCCCACGCTTGACAGCACTGCCCAGGTAATCCGTACCCTTGAGCAGAAAGGCATTGACATGATTGAGGTCGGAATACCGTTCAGTGACCCCATGGCCGATGGTCCCGTAATACAGGATGCCGCCACCAAAGCTCTGCGTAACGGCATGACACTCAAACTGCTATTCAGTCAGTTGGCCGATATCCGCAAGGATGTAAAGATGCCGCTGGTACTTATGGGATACCTTAATCCTGTATATCAGTACGGCTACGAGAACTTTTTCAAACAGTGCAGTGAGACTGGGATTGACGGTGTAATTATCCCGGACCTGCCGTTCAAGGACTATCTGGAGATGGTTAAGCCCATTGCCGATAAATATGACGTGCGTATAATCATGCTCATTACCCCTGAGACCAGCGATGAGCGTATCCGCTTTATCGATGACAACACGGACGGATTCATCTATATGGTTAGTTCCGCCGCCACAACTGGTGCGCAGAAGGAATTTGACCGCCGCAAGCAGGAGTACTTTAATCACGTAAACAACCTGGGACTTAAACATCCCAGAATGATTGGCTTTGGCATAAGTAACAAGCAGACTCTTGAGAGCGCTCAGGCCAATGCTTCAGGCTGCATTATTGGCAGTAAGTTTGTGCAGCTTCTGGAGGAGTTTGGGAATGCTGAGGGGGCTTATGGTGCTCTGATGGAGGCGTTGAGAAAATAACGTGTTGTTTTTTCGCGATTTTTAATGAAAAAAGTGCATCAAGCTTTGACTATTCTCAAAAATAGCAGTATCTTTGCACCGCTTTAAGGGAATAACCCTAGTGTTGGTTCCGTAGCTTAACTGAATAGAGCATCTGACTACGGATCAGAAGGTTCCGAGTTTGAATCTCGGCGGAATCACAGAAGAATTTAGGCATCGTTTTCGATGCCTAAATTCGTTTTGTGCTCCCGCCGAGATAGGGAGCTTGCTCACTATATCGACGGGAGTACAAAACGAATCAGCATGGCAGCGCAGCTGACAGTCTGTTATTCATCTGTGGCAATTAGCTCCCATCGGGGCAGAGATGCACCAATTCAAAGAATTGGCGAATCTCGGCGGAATCACCGCCTGAGCGTCTTGGCAAATAAAAAAGAAGGGGAAGTCAATCGACTACCCCCTCTCTATAAAATCAGAAATATCAATTACTTCTTGAAGTCGCGAACTGTGTAGTAAACAGCCTTGCGCTTGTACTCGCCGTCAAACAGGAGCGGGAAGTTGTTAGCGCCAAGCCATGAATCACGGTCACCAAGGTTCCAGAATGTTACGCAAGAGAAGTTCTTCTTGTACTTGCGGATAACCTTGAAGAGCTCGTCATATTTAGCCATCTGCAGCTGAGCAATAGAATCGGTAAGAACCTGACCCTCGCCACGGCTGAACTGGAGCTGACCGCCGGCCTCGTGGTTGATACGAACGTCAAACTCAGTGATCTGGATGTCATCAACAAGCTCAAGATACATCTGGATGGCCTTCTCAAAGTCCTCAATGGTGGGGTTGTCATAGATGTTGTAGTGACCCTGCATACCGATACCGGTGATAGGAGCACCCTCTGACTGGAGCTTCTTAACCATGTTGTAGATGTAAGTTCTCTTGGCAGGAGTCCAAGCGCTATAGTCATTGTAGAACAGGGTAGCGTTGGGATCAGCCTCATGAGCAAACTCAAATGCCTTCTTGATGAACTCGTCACCGCAGAGCTGATAAGCCGTTGACTGACGGAATGACTGCTCGTAAGGAGCGTCTGGGTTGTTGGCATCGCTCATAGCCTCGTTTACAACATCCCAGCAGTAAACTACGTCCTTGTAACGGTTGATAACAACCTGGATGTGAGCACGGAGTGAATCATAGAATTCCTCCTTGGTTGCCTTAGCATACTTGGGAACCTTGGTCATCTGAGGAGCCTGTGCCTGACCCTGCTGGCCGGGACGCTGACCCTGACGCTGGCCCTGAGCGCGCTGACCCTGCTGGGGAGCTCCCTGAGGTGCACCCTGAGGACGCTGGCCACCAAAGCCACCGAAACCACCGAATCCGCCACCGAAGCCGCCGAATCCGCCACGAGCGGGCTGCTCTACCCAAATGGTATCACCCTTCTCATCACGCTCTACAACCTGGTTGCCGTTCTCGTCATACTTGTTGAACATCCAGTTAGCGAACTGGCTATGCCATACAAGGCAGTGACCACGCATCTTGATACCGTGCTCGCGGCAGAAGTTTGCGATAGCATCAGCCTGTGCAAAGTTCCATACACCGGGCTGGGGGTGAATCTCACCTGGTTTCATGCAGTTCTCAGCAGTAACACTGTTGAATTCCTTAAGAACAACGGCTGCCTGAAGTGAATCTGTAACGTTACGCGGGGTAACGGCTACACCAATTTTGAAATAGTTTTTGTAAGCATCTTTAAGTCCCGGATCTTTAGGACCACATGCGCTCATTAGTGCAATAGACGCAATGAGGGCGATTGTTGAAAGTCTTTTCATTTATTAATGAACTAAATTTGTGATTAATGATTGTTGATAATTCATATTTTGAGCCCCAAAATTAATCATTTTTTGCTAACTGCAACAAAATAAGTCCAGAATATAAAAAGAATACCCATCTGGATTATTTGTACAGGAAACGACGTATAGACATTTTGGGAGTTTTTTCAAACGGCACAGCCTGAATCTCAACCTTTGATATCTGGCTGTAAACCGGTAGTTTACGATTTGATGCCAAGCGGATGTTCTCAGGTATGGCATCCTTTGCCTCAGGATCCAGAAGAGCCTTGGCAATAGCCTGCTCATCAAGATAAACCAAGGCCACCAGTTTGCCACCACGGTCTACTACAACAGACTCAATCACGTAATCCTGATTGTTTACCACTGCCTCTATCTCCTCCGGATAAATGTTCTGGCCCGATGGTCCAAGAATCATGTTCTTAGAGCGTCCACGTATGAATATGTTGCCGTCGGCATCCATAATGCCGAGATCACCCGTCTTGAGCCAGCCGTCATCAGTAAAGGCATTGGCTGTAGCCTCAGGATTATTGTAATAACCGATGGTTATGTTCTCACCACGTGCCTGAATTTCGCCAACAGTATGCTGTGGATCGTCTGAATCTATACGAACCTGAGCCACATCAACAGGCTTGCCGCATGAACCAGGCACATATTTGGTCCAGTGTTCGTAAGCCAAGAGAGGGCAGGCCTCGGTCATTCCATAACCAACCAGATAGGGGAACCTTATCTTTTTGAAGATACGCTCCACCTCAGGATTAAGTGCTGCGCCACCCATGATGAACTCCTCACAATTACCGCCGAAAGCGGTTACAAGTCCATCTCTTATCTTATTGTAAATTATACGGTTAAGTCCAGGTACTTTAAGCGCGAACTTTATGGCAGGCTTGTCAATCATGGGCTTGATCTTGGACTTGTATATCTTTTCCATGACCAGCGGAACGGTAATGAGCAGATAAGGCTTGACATCGGCAAAAGCTTTCATAAGTGCTGCCGGAGTAGGGGCCTTGCCCAACCAGTATATTGACGTACCGTTGCTAAGCGGGTACAGGAACTCTATGACAAGACCGTACATATGCGCCATAGGCAACATTGATACCATCTTGTCACCTGCCGGTACATGGCGCTGGCTGAAATCCACATTGGCAGAGAAATTGCGATATGTGAGCATAACGCCCTTTGGATCACCCGTTGAGCCCGATGTGTAGTTGATTGTGGAAAGATTGTCCCAGTTATCAGTAGGATAGACCACGTCATCAGGACCGAATCCTTTTGGGTATTTCTTATCAAACAGTTCATCAAGATGAGTAAATGCGTATTCTATCTTCTCATCATTGCAGAACAGCAACTGAAGCGTATTAACATCAAATACGGCACGCACCTGAGGCATCTCTTTGATATCCATCTTGGACCACTTGTCTGAATCAGTAAACAAGGCTATGCTGCCTGAGTGGTTTACAAGACCCATCACGCTCTCAGGCTTGAAATCGGCCAGGATAGGAACGATTACTGTTTCATACGTATTTACAGCCAGATAGGCGAATCCCCACCGTGCTCCATTCTGGGCACACAATGCTATGCGTTCACCTTTCTCTATGCCGGCATATTCAAAAACTATATGGAAGCGTGCAATTGAACGTGCCATCTGGGCATACGTAAATGACTCACCTCCAATATTGTTCAGTGCCGGTTTGTCCCAATACTTTCGTGTTGCGGCCTGAAGCCTCTCAAGATAGTGCGGATATTTTTCCATATTATTTAAGGGATATGTTTATTTACTCGATAAACCACTCGTTAGGCATAAGGATTCCCAAGGTTACGCCCCACAAGAACTGACTGTAACTGGTCGTTGACCAATCAAAGAATGCATTGAAAGAAACTCTGTTGTACTGTGCCACAAAAGCCACTTCACCAAGCATCTGCAAGCCGGACAACGGTTGTCCGTATGATGCCTTGCCGTCAACATTCTCAATGGCACGGGTAGGTTGGAACAGGTAGGCCTCTGAACGCAGATGGAATATGTCATTGATCAGCCAGATTGGTCTGATTCCAACCGCAAAGAATGCATTGGCCGAAAGGTCCGGGTTAAAAATGAACTTGCTGTTTGCAGTGGGATGGAAACTGCCTACCTGCATGATAGTTGAATAGAAATTGTTTGAAAAGTTCCTTGAGGAATAATAACCCTGCAGATATGTGCCTATTGAAATGTGTTTGCTAAACCTGAAATAATGCTCCAGAATCCCCTCTGCCTGCAGCCAGGAACGGTCATAAGAACTGTATTCTGAGTCTAATCCGCTGGCGGGACTATATTCATCATTCTCAGTAAAGATCTGGGCCCTGATCAGTTCACGACGGCCCGATGTCGGAAACACCTGGCTATTCAGGGTGTTGCCGGTAAATGTAACACCTCCGCCAAAAATGTTATGACGGTTCCTGTCATACTTGAATGACTTTAGGTCAATATTGCTTGATTGCGTGTAAAAATCCGTGTGTTGGGCAACACCTATTGAGAAAACCGCCTTGTAATTGTTCAGGAACGGACGTGACATCTTGGCCTTACCAAAGAACTCTGTGCATTTATTCAGAGCCGGCATATATTTATCTGACGTATATATGTATCCTGAACTGAAGTAGTTCATATTATTGTACGCGAACTGCAGCGAGAATGACATAGGGACTTTAGTGGCCATCTGTATCCTGGTAAGGAGTTGCGCGTTATTGTATGATTTACCTACTTGTCCCTCAAGCAGATATGATTCTGAAGCTTCACCTATGTGGTTATACTGTATTGAACCGTATAACTGACTTGTGATACTCGTTGAAAGGGCACCTCCAAGATTAAACGTAGGATAATCATCAATAGTGACATTAAGATTCAGCCCGAACGTCGAATCTGACTCATTGAACTGTGTTGACGGCATAATCTCACTTATGGCCTCATCTGACAGCAACTTGAAATATCCGCTCTTGAAATCATTGAAATCAAACTCTTCACCGCCTGTAGAGTATAGTTCCTTAAGAACATATCGTTGTTGAGCACTGTTGACGCCTTCAACATTTACATTGCTGAACAGCATTTCTGGAATCTTGGACTTGAACTCTGCACGTTGAACGGCAAGTTCAGCCGAATCACGCCTTACGGTTATACGTGACTTGATTGAATCTATCATCAGCATGGCCTTATTGTAACCTATTGCCGATACTTCATTGATTCTCTGGAAATCCAGAAGACTGACATTGCTCAAGTCTATGCTTATCTTGACTCCAAGCCGTGGATCAAGACTGTAATCGCTCTTTTGTACGATCATGCTGCGAACTTGCCCCATAAGGTCAAATTCATCAGGAATCTCCACCTCCGGTGCATCAGAGGTCTGCGCCACGTTTACGCCTACAATAAAATCAGGATGAAAATTATCCACCATGACATCAACGGGGAAATTATCATAAATGCCTCCGTCATAAGCAATTATAGTATCAATCTTAATGGGGCGGAACACAAACGGGAATGACATTGAAGCACGTACGGCAGTACCAAGGTCGCCTTGATTGAGTACAATGGAATTCTTGTTGAATACATCCGATGCCACGGCCCTGAAAGGAACCAGCAGGTTATCAAAGTTATTGCCACATGCAGCCGATGCTCCGGCAAAAACATCGACAAAAGCCAGATTCATCTGCAATGGGTCTATCACACTGTTCACCATAGGTCTGATGACAGTCATTGAGTCACGTATTGCAACCTGGGCAGAGATCATGGCTGGAGTGGGAGGGTTCTGCTTGAAATAGAACTGATAGTTCATGTCTTTGGCACCGGTGTACCAGCTTTTGAACTCATCAGAACGTATGAGTTCCTCCATCTCATCAGGAGAATAACCCATAACGTACAATGAACCGATGACAGCACCCATTGATGTGCCGGTAACATAATCAATGGGGATTCCGTTCTCCTCAAGGGCGCGTATTACACCGATATGAGCCATACCTTTTGCGCCACCACCACTCAACACAAGACCGACTTTCTGTGAACTGGCCGGAATTGAAAGTGATAACAATATGAGTATCAGTGTTATATAAGCCCTTCTGAACATATCTGCATAATGCCGTTTCACAAAAATACATAAAAAAAAGGCACCGAAGTAATCTCGGCGCCCTTTTTCATACATATTTATTGGCTTAAATCAGTTCTACGCTACGGCGTATAAATGCTGCCAAGGCTTCACCCTTAAGCATTCCATTCTGCAACAGAGCCAGATCAATCAGTTCATGAACGATCTTGTTGCTTGCAGCGTACTCTGAATAGATGCCAGATATGGCGTTTTCAGCCTCTGAAATCTTACCGTCAATATCCTTCATCTCATCCTTTTCAGCCTGAGGTACATCCTCATCCTTCTTACCCTCACGAGCCTTGCGCAGTTCGGTCTGACGCTCCTTAAGGCTGTTGAGCTTGTCATCCTCAGGTTTTACCTTGGCATCGCATGCGGCAGCGGCATCATCAAGCACTTTCTTGATGAGTTTATGATCCTTATTAAGAATAACGGTGTACATATCGGGCATGTCACCGTAGAAATTCATGCCGGGCTGGATTGCCGCCATATCTTTCATACGGCGCATATACTCGCTGCAGGTTACCATGACAGGCAGTGAAGACTCTCCAAGACTCTGTGCATCGACATGGAAATCTGCCTTCTCAATCTTGGGCATCTGGCTGCTGAACACCTTTGTTATCATACGCAACTGGCCTGCAGGCAGATCCACCGGTTTGTTTTCCTCCTTGGCAATCAGGTTGTCAACGGAATCACTGTCAACCCTTTGGAAACGACTGCTGTTTCCGAATTTCTGCTCCAACATGCCAATTACAGGAATATCCAACTGGTTGTCCATGAGCAGGACGCTGTATCCCTTGTTCTTGGCTGCCTCAATATAACCGTACTGTTCCTCCTTATTGGTAGCGTACAGATAAATCAGACTCTTGTTCTTATCGGTCTGGTTAGCCTCTATGAGTTTCTTGTACTCCTCAAAGGTAAAGTACTTGCCATCTGTATCCTTAAAGAGGGCAACCTTCTCCATCTTGCTGTAGAAATCCTCTTCAGTGAGCATTCCGTAGTTGATGAACAGTTTGACATCATCCCATTTCTGTTCAAACTCCTTGCGGTCATTCTTGAAAATGGCGGTAAGACGGTCGGCAACCTTCTTGGTGATGTAACCTGATATCTTCTTGACATTAGAATCACTCTGCAGATATGAACGCGATACATTAAGCGGAATATCGGGCGAATCAATAACGCCATGGAGCAGGGTAAGGAAGTCCGGAACGATACCTTCAACAGAATCCGTCACGAACACTTGGTTGCAGTAGAGTTGAATGCGGTTCTTTTGCAGGTCCAGGTTGGTCTTGATCTTAGGAAAGTACAGGATACCGGTAAGGTGGAAGGGAAAATCAACGTTCAGATGTATCCAGAACATAGGCTCTTCCTGCATGGGATAGAGTTCGCGATAGAAACCCTTGTAATCCTCATCCTTGAGTTCGCTCGGGGTCTTGGTCCAGAGCGGCTCGATATTGTTGATAATATTATCCTCGGCAGTCTCAACCTCCTTGCCGTCTTTCCATATCTTATTTTTGCCACAGGCAATCTTTACGGGCAGGAACCGGCAGTATTTCTTGAGCAGGCCCTGAATGGTTGACTCCTGCAGATACTCCTTGCTGTCATCATCCAGATAAAGTATGATATCGGTACCGCGGTCAGCCTTATCACTGTCTGACAACTGGAATTCAGGAGAACCGTCACAACTCCATTTTACAGCCTGGGCACCATCCTGGTAAGATTTGGTGATAATCTCAACTTTCTTTGATACCATGAAAGCTGAGTAGAATCCAAGTCCGAAATGACCGATGATGGCGTTAGCGTCATTCTTATATTTCTCTAGGAAATCATTTGCACCAGAGAATGCTATCTGGTTGATATACTTGTCAATCTCAGCGGCGGTCATACCTATGCCGCGGTCGCTTACGGTGATGTTGTCCTTGTTTACGGTTACATGTACCGTCAGGTCACCCATTTCACCCTTGAAATCACCCTTTGAGGCCAATGTCTTGAGTTTTTGGGTTGCATCAACTGCATTTGATACTATCTCACGCAAGAAAATCTCACGGTCACTGTACAGGAACTGTTTGATAATGGGGAATATGTTCTCAGTCGTTACCCCAATTGTACCTTTCTGCATAACTTATGTTGTTTTATTTGTTTTCTGTTTGCAGGTATAATACAACAAAAATGCCAGACGGTAGCCCGACTGACATTTTGGCTGAATAAGAGTCTTGCTGTGACTCTATGTCAAATCATCTAGTCTCTACGGAGACTATAAGGTCCGTATTGTCTGTATTGGCATCAACCGACAGGTTTGAACCGGCAGGACACTCACCATCAATCAATACCTCGGCCAACTTATCCTCAACATAACCCTGGATGGCACGCTTGAGCGGACGTGCACCGTATTCACGGCTGTAACCCTTGTCTGCAAGGAATGATTTTGCCTTGTCTGAAACAGAGAGGGTGTAACCCATACCTTCAATCCTTGAGGCCAATTGTGAAAGTTCAATCTCAACAATACGGCCAACTGCCTCACGGTCAAGCTGATTGAATGTGATGATCTCATCTATCCTGTTTATGAATTCAGGTGCGAATGACTTGTTGAGCGCCTTGCGGATTATGTCCTGGCGGGCAAGGTCTGTACTTGAATCTGATGTTGAGAAGCCTATTCCGCGACCATACTCCTGAATCTGGCGGGAACCGATGTTTGAGGTCATTATAATAATGGTATTGCGGAAATCAACCGTACGGCTCTCGCTGTCAGTCAGACGTCCCTCATCCATTACCTGAAGCAGAATGTTGAACACATCCTGATGAGCCTTCTCAATCTCGTCAAGCAGGACAATTGAGTAGGGCTTACGGCGTACTTTCTCAGTCAACTGGCCTCCATCCTCATAACCGACATATCCCGGAGGAGCACCTACCAGACGTGACACGGCGAATTTCTCCATAAATTCACTCATATCAACACGGATAAGTGCATCGGTGGTGCCGAACATCTGCTCTGCCAGCTCTTTTGCAAGCAGCGTCTTACCGACTCCGGTAG
>Ga0310690_10009598_pt1 | contig 12120 bp, 19 predicted proteins | sample AusTroGonzalo_MG_2_FD_207661 | JGI IMG/M metagenome (GOLD analysis project Ga0310690, IMG submission 207661) | Bovine rumen microbial communities from tropical cattle in Woodstock, Queensland, Australia - Gonzalo_04 (v2) (version 2) | ecosystem: Host-associated > Mammals > Digestive system >...
AAATGGAAGTCAAAGCTTGCGTGTAGTGGCGAAAATCGCGAAGTGATTTTCGACACGAAACGCTACGAGCAATTTGCTCCGGAGGAGCAAATTGCGCGGGGAGATAGGTTAATTAGATACATCTAGTGTACAAAAAAGAAAGGAAGGTAGGTCAGATGTAGAGTAAATATGGGGAGAAAATTTTGAATATTAAAATTTTTTCCTTAAAGCGTCGTTTCGGTAGGGACGGAGGAATAAGTAGTGGAAATAGGGGTATCGCGCAATTTTCACTCCTTGTCAAGTATTTGACTTAATATTTTTTTATTAATTTTATTTAAATTTATTTTCATTTTTTTGTAATTTTTATAAAATTTGTTAAAAATTTGTAAAATTTTTTCATTTATTTTGTTTTTAGCTATATTACAGGCCACTTATGGACTAACTACGGACCAACTACGGGCCTTACATCGAATTTATATATAATTATATATAATTATATATATAATATATATAGGAAAAAAATGTGTATCATTTTTTGACTACCTTATATAGGGGACTAGGGGGGTAGTCAGAAAATGATATTTTTTAACAATCACAAAAAAATATTAATATTTAAAATAAAACAGTAGAATGATAAGTATAGAAATAGTACTATTTATATAGAAAGAAAATCAATACCAAATATTTGATTTTTTTTAAAATTTATGATATAATATAAAAAAGAAAATGGAGGAAAGGAGAGAATGTTACCTAATACTACCGTTACTGATTTACAAGAACAACAAAAATTAATTTTTCGGCGCGGCGATTATAATATTTTGGATTGCGGCGTGCGAACAGGAAAAACTTATTGGGCAATTAATAACTTAGCCAATTTTACTAGAGATGGTAACTTAAATCGTATTTTGTTCCTAGTAGATACAACCGCGCTTAAAGACCAGCTCCTGGAGGAATATGGAGACAGTTGCATTGAAGCAGATGATATGTGGATTAATAATCCTAAAACTTGGTCTACTGAGAGTAAAAAGATTGGAGTTATGTGCTATCAACGTTTAGGCCAAAAAGTAATTAAAGATGATGTTGATTGGCTAGATGAAATAGATGTTATTTGCTGGGATGAATGTGATAGTATATTTGATTTTGCTACGCAAGCATTTGTAAAAGCAAGAAAAACAGACTTCGCGCGATCTCAAGTATCGAACGCAGAAGTCTTATCTGTGATTCAACAATTTTCTAGTAAAAAAGAATATATGCCCCTTATTCTACTAGGAGAATGGGAAAAATTTATTGAGAATGGCCGCGTTATGTGTATTGGCCTTTCAGCTTCTCCAGAGCGCGCATACCAATATTATAAGTCTTTAGTTAGCGCAAGTTATCAAGGCAAGCTAGAAGTTAGCTATCGTATGGCTAATGATATTTATTTCTGCAACATTATAGAACATGTAAATCAACTTACACCAGAATTAAATAAAGGATATTGGTGTTTTTCACCATTTATTGAGCCTAATCAACGATTGGTTGAAGCAGCTTGTGCGCGCGGATTCAATGCAATTGAATTACATTCTCCTAATAATGTCGAAAAACCTATGACAAATGAGCAGCTTAGGGTTTATAATATGGTAGTAGCAACAGGAATGGTGCCACCAGAATATGATTTTGTAATAGTAAATAAAGCTCTGGCTCGCGGCATTACTATCGTAGATCAACGTTTTAATCATCTTATTATTGATTCTGTAAACCAAGTGGACCGTATACAAGCAGCTCGTCAAACATTCCAGTATCAACGACATTTAAAAGTATTCGCGCCACAAATACCAGAAGAGTATTTGAATACTTGGCTTCCAGTAGAAAAATGTCGAGAATTGGCAGAGTATATGGCCGTGCCAGAATTAGATAAAGCTAATAAAAATACTAATCGCATGATGACTTGGAATAAATTAAAAGATTATTTGCCAGTCATTGGTTATGCCGTAGAACAAAAGCGCAAACGTATAAGCGGCAAATTACAAATTTGCTACTATATTACTGGCACTTGGCACGATGTGGAAGTTGTAGATGGAGATTTTCTCCAGCTTGTAGCAGCTAAAGAGCAGCTTATAGAGACTGCCGAATAGCAGCTCCTGCGGCCCAGCTTATTTTTATTGGGAGAGAGCCTTACAGCTCTTTCCTTTTCTTTAATTTAATTATAGCATAATTTCATAACGAAGTCAATAGGTAGACTTTAGTATGGTAGTATGGTAGTATGGTAGTGTAGTGAAGTATTGTTAGGAATTGGTAAATTAGAATGTCTGGGCAGTCTAATTTACATAGGTTTAACTTGACTTTATATAATTTATATGCTATACTTATATCATCCAATGAAGGGAGTCAGTAAGATGGTAATGAAGAAAACACAACAAGGCGCGCTTTATTATGAGGAAGGCTATCATTTTCCTTTTGAATCAATGTGGAATGATTTTGTTTCTACTTTGGACATGAATGATGAAAGATTTCGTTTGCTTGTAGAAGAAGTTAATTTTATGCGTAAAAGAATCGCAGATTATTATGAAAAAGAAATAAAAGAACTCTAAAATTTAACTTGACTTTTATCTTTCTCTATGGTACAATAAATACATTAAAAGAAAGGAGCAACATAAAATGCATAATTTGTTTCTCGAAACTGTTGGCGATATTACAGATGCTGGTTATTCCTGGCCGCAGGATATTGATTTCATTATTGGTGACGGTAATAAAGAAGTGCCAATTGAGTTATTTGAACTAAATTCTGATCGTGAATATGATGCTGGTTACGGTAGAGCAGAAGTAGACCAAACTCTCATCATTGTGATGAAGGATGGCAACTACTTTGAACGAGCCGAGTATGATGGCGCAGAATGGTGGGAACTGGTGGAAACGCACATTAAGCGACCTACAGAAAAGCTAGATGCCTATGACCCTTTTTATTAAGCGCGAAAGCGCTATTTTTTTAATTTAATGTAAACTAAATTATTCGGGCTATGTAATTTACACATATTTAAAAAATAAGGGCTTTCGCCCTTTCTCCCTTTCATCAAGGTATAAAATTCTCGAAGCGGCAACCAATGCAATTACCACGTTCGCAATAATCGCAAGGGTCGTAGTCGTCGTCGTCCTCGTCGTCCTCGTCATCCTCGTCCCAATCGTCATCCTCGTCATCGTTGTTATCGTTGTTATCGTAAAGCTGAATATCAACATTATGATCAACCCATTCTGTGTCATTCAGGCAGATTTCATAACCCGCCCGCTCGGCAGAGGCGATAGCTTCGCGGATAGCGTCGATATGGTCATCTTTGTTCGGGTCCTCACGATATACCTTAGAAGGATGCGCGGGGCAACTGGGCTTGCTGCAAGACTGGGACTTCTGCCCACGGATTGCGGCATCAATGCTATCGCGCATAGCCTCGAGAACATTTACGGGAAGGTCGGTCACAACGATACCGTTAGAAGCAGAGCCGCACAGCATGGAGTTGAAGTTCATCATCATAATTAAAATTCCTTTCTGGTTTTAAGAGTTTTCCTTCTCTTGATTGATTATATTATAGCAGATTGTTAGTTGATTGTCAAGTTAAGAGTTTGTTATCAGTGAGAATAAATGAGAAAGCAGATGAGCGCGGCGACATTGAAAAGAAAGCGTATCCAAGGCTGTTTTACTCCATTAACTGTCCATTCAAAAATGCCGAGAATGAGCAGAATGATAATAGCTATCTTCATAATTAAATCTCCTTTGGTTTGAAGTGTTGTCCTTCACTTGATGGAATAAGTATAACAGAAAATACGTAAGAAGTCAAGTTAAGAATTAGTAAAATACATATCCCGGTTGTTTTAATTTACGGAAGAATAATAGAGGAATTACTCCTCTTTTACTTCTTGCCAACAACAAAAAGAAGAAAATGAAATAAGTCGTTTTGCTTCCCAAAGTTTACCACAATACCAACAACGCCCACAGATTGTTTGTATTGATTCATATTCACTAACTTTTTCAATGTTAGTAGATTGAATTTCCATAAGGTCATTTCCACAATATGAACATTTCATAATTAGATATCCTTCCTTTAATAAAATGATTTTATATTACCTTTATTATCAAAATAGATTGTTGCGTTACAATAGCTGTCGTCGGTATGAAAAATAATACAATTTTTGCATATTGTGTAAAAGGTTTCTCCTTCCTCTTGTGCTGGTAACTTTTTAAGAATTTTAACCATTTGCTTATAATCATTCATTCTGTAATTGTTCTCCTCTCTTGTTTCTGAATATAGTATAACAGACAATCATTAAAATGTCAAGTTAATAGTATGTAAATTTAAGTTCTCGGGATATGTAATTAACATAAAATTAAAGAGGATTATTCATCCTCTATATCTTTTCCATAAAGCGGGTGAGATGACTCTAATACGTAGGTATCTTCCCAGTAAAAAAATTTTTTACAATTAGGACAATGACCTCTCACAATGTCAAAATATTTGTTGTAGCTCCATTCAGTGTCAATTACTTCAATATCTTGAAGAGTATTATTACATTTTGGGCAAAGATTCATACTAATATTCCTCTTCTTCTTTAATTTCCCTAAGATTTACACCAGGAGAAATAGTTATTGTGCGGTCGTACTCCCAAAGTTTTTCACATCCATAACACCTACTACGAAGAGTTTGAAGTGTGTTATACTTGTCAATGCGGCGAAGTTTTACTTCCCAAGAGTTAGAAAAAGTATCTTTGCAATACGGACATTCCATATAGTTAAGTCTCCTTTTTCATTTCTAGATATAGTATAGCATAGATTATGAGGAAAGTCAAGTTAAATAATTGTAAATTAAATTTCCCGGAGGGTGTAATTTACATAAATATAAAAGGGAGATTACTCTCCCTTTTCCTTCTTCTTTTTTGCCGCTTCGCGCTTGGCCTTATCCTTTTCGGCCTTTTCTGCGCGTTCAGCGGCCTTCGTGGCCTTCTTGGCCTGCTTTTCATTGTAAACCGCAATTTCGGAATCCATGAGTTCCTGCGCGGTGCAATCGTCGCGTTCCTCAGCAACGATAATTCCAATGCGCACATAGCGCGGGGTGTTGTTGGCGTCATTTACGATAACGCCATATTGACGGTCGTTAATCTTGTGATAGCCTTCCCGATTGGCAATGTCAAGCTGGTTTAAAATGGCGGCGCGAATATCAGAATCAACGATGGCCTTAGACAGTTTCGGCATAGTGGTTAGTTCCTTTCTGGTTTGGAGTGTTTTCCTTCACTTGATGGGTATAGTATAGCAGAAATTTTGCCAGATGTCAAGTTAAGATTATGTAAATTACGTATGCCGGATAATGTAATTAACATTTGTCTAATAAAGAAAGGGCTTGTGCCCTTTTCTTACTGAATCAGTCGGTAAGTGTTGGCCTTACCCCGAGCCTCAGTCTTAATGAGTTCTGCGGCCATTTCCCGCTGGAGGATATTGCCGATGCGTCGCGGCGTCATATCAGAGTCAACGGGGAGCCTGTCCTTCGCCGCTTCATAAATTTCTGCGGCAGTCATATCGCGGGTGATAACGTCGCGGAGAATTGGGATGATGGGCGTAACAAGGTCGGTACGCGCGGTAGCAGTTGCGGCGCGGCGAGCGGCGGAAATTTCTGCCTTCTTCTCGTCAGAAAGCCCCGTGGAAAGCTGAACAACCATCTTGCGGATAATCTCAGCGGCAGTTGCGGCTTCGGGGTTATTGGTGGGCAGAGAAGTCAGAGCAAGGGTAAGAGCGTCTTTCTTAGTCATAATGTTTTGCCTTTCTGGTTTGTAAGAGTTTTCCTTCTCTTTTATGTATTTATTATATCATGGGAATTGATTTTTGTCAAGTTAAGAATTTGTTAAAGAAGAAAACGATGTGCTAACCAAACTAACACTACCCGTCAAATTCTCAAAGAGTTCAATGGGACGATTCGAACGTCTCTTTCGTTTCCTTCTCAACTGATAATAGTATAGCAGAAATTCAGTAATTTGTCAATACCTTTTTGTGTTAATTGTATGTAAAATACATGAGCCGGCAAATGTAATTAACATTGACACAATAAGATTAAGGCCCTGGAGGGCCTTAACTTTTTCTTAATATTTACATTCAATTCCTGCATATTCTGCGAGTTGGCGCATCCTGCGAACCAAACCGATTGCATAACTTGAAAGATTTTCTGCTTCTTCCAATTTTGCATCAATATACATTGCCATTGCGTTAAATACTATTTCACATTCTTCTTTTTTTGCTTTCTTGCGTCTCATGCAAAATTCATCAGTCGCGCCCAAATCGCGGAATGGGAAATACTGTATTCCCATAGTAATTGCGTGATGTTCCGCAACTTTAGAAAGAATGAAAGTTTCAATCATAGCATCATCAAAAGCGGTATGACTCTCTATAAAATCATATTTGTCGCACAAATAACGAAAAGTGCTTTCAGCGCTGGTTTTAAAAAATGTCCCGGATTTTGTTAACATAGAGTGTTCAAGACACTTATTTTTATATGTGGGATTATTTAGGAGATGAGTTGTCGCAAGTCCCCACAAATCAAATAGAGGGTAAGCACACCCACGAAAACGAAAAATATCTGTTTCAAACTCAGGATTAGGAATATTGCGCTCTCCGTCCGCAATCCGCGCGGCGCTTTGGCGCTGTATCTGTTCCCACTGAAAATAGTTTGGGCTGTATACTTCATTGATATAAAGTTCTGTAAAGGGTATAGCTTTTTTAAAGTCAAACATACTATTAAAAGCGCCTACGCCGTCCACAATTTTCATATCTTTAATCAAAATTTCCATAACATCATTCCACGGCATGACTCTAATATCCTTTTTATACAACATATCCAGATAAATTGGCCGTTTATCGGCATAATACGCTGTATTAAAAATGGAAGGGACAGAAAAAATTTCTGCAATTAGAAAATGTTTACTATCAATGATAGTGCCGAGTCGGTCGGTAATAATCCATCCAATATCATAAATAAGCGGCTTGGCAATTGCAATGCGCTTTTTGCGTTCAGGGTCATCTCCTGCAATTTCATTTGCAAAAGGCAAAGTCGCCGTTTCACAATCAAGCATTAAATACTTCTTCTTTTCCCGCATAATATCCGCCTTTCTGGTTTGAAATGTTTTCCTTCATTTCTGAATATATTATAATAAATAGAGCAAAAAATGTCAAGTTAAGATTGTGTAAATTGAATTTTCCGGAGCATGTAATTAACACAAACATAATAAAGAATAACCCTTGCGGGTTATTCTTTTATTGCGGTAGTTAAATGAGTCTGATATATCGCTTTAAACTCTTTTGCATCCTGTTCGGTAGGATGACTATTTGCCCTCGCCAAATATTGGATAATTCTACCGAGATTATTAACTTCACAAGTAATATAATTTTTGTCGGGATTTTCTACGCGCCGAACAGTTACAACATGAGTTATACCATTATAAACTCTTTCCATATACATACGTTCAACGCAATTACTTTGACGTTCGCCCTCTTCATGGAAGGCTTCTCTAGTAAGCAACGGACGGACAATAAATTTATCATTCTGAAAATATAACCACGGGCAGTTATTTTTTTCCTTTAATACTTCGTTATAATGGGCATCTTTATATTCTTTTTCAAGATATAAAAGATGAGCATAATTAGAAAGAATATTTGGTTTAACTTCTACTTTTTGATAAAGAGTATTACAAATTTCATAATATCTTAATATCAAATTGATTGTAGAACTAAAGCTATATACAGAATAGAAAGCGTCAACATGCTCATGCTCCATGCGATTTAAAAAAGTTTTCAAATAATCATAAGGAACTTTATCAATTGTACATTTGAAAAGTGACTTAATCCATTCAGATTTCCCCGCAAGAAAATCCGCATATTTCTTTTCCGCAAAATATTTCTGGATTTCATGCACATCATACTGTGCTCCATTATTTTCTTTCAAGAAAGTTACAAGGTCTTTCGTCAAAGATGTTTTTTCATCTAAATAATCAAAATTAGAAGGATAGAGACCGACACTAATTAGCTGTTCAAGCCGATTTCCCCGAGTTTCGTTATAATCAAAATGCCATGAGCCTTGCCATTCACGAAAACGTCGAATAATATAACCAAGCAGAATACCATTTTCGCAACGGGTATTATAACACACGGGCAGATTATTATAAGTAAAACAAGCAGGAACAGACTTAACGGGCTTCCCACTTTTGCCAATAAATTGGCCTGTCGTGATATTCCATGAGCCGAGCTTCAAAACGCCGTCATACGCCACAATAAAATTACGTTCCTTAACAAAAATCATAATATCCGCCTTTCTGGTTTGTCGTTGTTTTCCTTCAACTTTGTGAGTATAGTATAGCACAGACAATGTTAAGAATCAACTACTTTTTTTGTTAAACGTGTGTAAATTAAACTCCCCGGGAGATATAATTAACATTAGTGTAATAAAAACACGCCCCGAAGGGCGTGGAGTAAAGGGAATTAGCGGCGAGAATACATGTAAGCATCCTTGCCATTGTCATGACGCTGTACCTTGTCCTGCCACTTTTCGCGGAGGCCGTACTGCATCTTTGACAGGGTGAAACCTTCCGGGACGGCGTTTTCAACAAGCGGCCAAAGCTCCTTCGCCATCATCGGGCGATTCCATTCCTCAGTAGCGTCGAGAGCGTCCCAGGCTTCCGCGTACATCTCGGAGTTCGCGCGAGACTTCGCCGTAACACGGTCATATTCGGCATTGACTTCTTCGCGCAGGGTTTCAACATTAACCGTGGTGTCGCCGTTCAGATAGTTACGCATGGATTCAAGAGTGGACTTCTTCATAGTGTAAAATTCCTTTCTGGTTTGATGGGTTTTCCTTCCCTTTGATGTATTTATTATAGCACCGATTGGCTATAATGTCAAGTTAAGAGTTTGTTAAAAGGTTTGATTTCTTCTGTCGCGCATAATAGCGACTCTTGCGTGTGCTTATTCCAATCTGAAAGAGGAACCAGTCGTGTGGCGCTCTTACCTTTCAACAGATACAGTATAGCAGAAATTGCGGCAAATGTCAATAGTTTTCTATGTAAAGTTTAAGTAAAATAAAATGTGCGTGTGATTTAATTTACATTATAGTAATAAGATGAATTAGGTTTCCCTAATCCATTCATCTTTATCAAAATTATAACGGTATATGCCTTTTATGTAAGGGATTTCCCAACCCCACGTATGACGAATATATTTTTGTATTTCAACAGGAATATCTTCGGCAATATTAACATATGAACATTTAGAAAACAGCATATCTATTTTGGTGTCATAATATTTATCAGTTATAAGAGGATGAAGCATATTGCGTCTATTTTCATTCCAAAATTCAATATTACAAATCCGTAAGCGTTTCTTCAATAAGTTATCTTCATATTCTGCGCATTTGTCCCGCTGATCAAAAATAACGCCATCACATGCTTCGTACTTAATAATTTCCTTCATTATGGAGCAACTTCCTTTCGTTTTGTTCTGTATATATTATAATTGATTTGGAATAATTTGTCAAGTTAAGAATTTGTAAATTTCATGCGCCGGGCATGATAGTTAATAAAAAATTAACGCAACCGAAGTTGCGTTGGTGGTGCGTCAGGTGGGAATCGAACCCACGACTCATGGATTAAAAGTCCATTACCTTACCGCTTGGTTACTGACGCATAGTGCTCGCCATGTCTGACGAGCGTCCGACAAGTTACAGAACAATCGGCAGTTAAGGAGGCCATCCCTCAACCCCATTAAAGGGTAGTTCTGTTTTTCCCCTTCAACAATTATATTATATCAGAAGTTCGACTTAATGTCAAGTTAAAAGTTTGTTACGGTTTCTCGGAAGCAAGAATTACATTTGAATAATGGGTCAAATAAGTTACTCCATTGATAACCAATTGGATTTCATCTCCATCTTGGAAATCACGCCAGCCAGAAACGGGGCCTTCAATGATTTCACCATTGCCCAATTGGATAATGCCCCATTTAAAATTATAGGCGGTGTCGATGCCTATTTGTCTTGTGCCAATTGTCGCGCAAGCGCACAACGAGATAGCAACAAGAACGAGCAAAATAACGGCGAGAATCTTTTTCATATGGTTTATCTCCTCTCTTTTTCTTGAGAATATTATATGCTATTTTAAGCTAAAAGTCAAGTTAATAGTTGGTAAATTTCTTTATCCGGAGAAAGTAATTAAAAAAGTTTTAACTTGACAAATATTAAAATTTCTGGTATACTTATTTCAACAAGACAAGGAACAAGTCTTAAAAACCAGAAAGGGCAATAGATGAACGCAACAGAAATGAAGGCTACTGCGCGACAGATGACAATTGCGGCAATTATGCCGTCGTTGATGGAAAGCGGCGCGGTGAAGTTTGCTGATGGTTCTTTTGCCATTCGTCAGACTGTTGATGGTCAGGAAGTTTGGACAGAGGTAACTGTTAAGTCTAAGGCATGGAACGACACCAAAATTTCTAAGGCTTTTGATCCCTATGCCAAGGCGCGGGAATGGGAAGCAGACAGGAGAATTAAGGCCGATAATAAGGCGGCACGTGACGCTGAAAAAGCGGCTAAGGTTGCCAAGGCCAAGGAGAAGGCGTAAGCCTTCTTTTTTTATGTTAATTTCATTCCCCGGATAATATAATTAAGAAAAACTTAACTTGACATTAAGAATATATAATAGTATAATATATTTAGAAAATGAAAGTGAGGACAAACACTGTGGCAAAAAACGTTTATCTTGCGTCTCCGCTGTTTACTGAACATGAACGTAACCAAATTATGACTCATGCGCGATATCTTCGTGCTCGTGGTTATATAGTGTATGTTCCAATGGAGCATCAAATTGAAGATGCTTGGAATTTAACAAATGATGAGTGGGCAAAGAAAGTGTTTGAGGAAGATGTTGCCGCAATTCGTAATTGTGATGAAGTTCACTGTTTGTATTATGGTTTATATTCAGATAGTGGTACGGCTTGGGAATGTGGCTTTGCTTATGGCATTGGTAAACCGGTAAAATTGTTTGATATGGCTAATGAAGAAGTATCATTGATGATGGTGCAAAGTGCAGAAAATAAAGATATGTATTCACATAAAGCACAGACTTGAGGCGGGAGCCTCTTTTTGTTAATTAAATCTCCCGGTGAATATAATTAACATAAAATAAAACGGGTTAATCCCGTTCTATTGTATATAAGCACCAGTTTGTATTGAAAACATGATGGAGTTTAAAACCAATATCTTCTAACATATGCCGCATTGCATAATTATCCAACCACGGAGTGCAAATAAGCGGAAAAGTTCTATCTCGGGTTACAGTTAAATATTTGATAATTTCTTGAGCATAGCCTTTCCCGCGATTACGTGCATTTGGTACACAGACTCGTTTGATACAATACTCTTGGAAATGGGCATCAAATACTCTTGCTCCAAAAGCAACAATATTATTATTTTTATCTACTACAACATATAGGTTTTTAGAAAATATATCATTTTGAATATGTTGCGGTGTGATATAATCAATTTTAATATGTTGAGCCATTTTAACTAAAATGGCAAAATCATGTTGTGTTGCTTCCCGAATCATAATACATTATCCTTCCGTATTTATTCTAATAATAATTCGCTGTTTGTCTTTATCATAACGATAAGATACAACTCTTTTAAATCGTAGATTTTTGGGAATATCAGTAGGAAAGCCAACAAACAACGCTCGTTTAACAAACGGATTCCAAATTATTACTACTCGAATTACAACTTGGGCTTGTGCTTGTTTAACGGTATCATGTACGGTCATTTGCGTTGTCTCCTTTCTTTTGTTAGTTATATTATAGTTTATATGAATAAAATTGTCAAGTTAAATATGCGTTAATTGCAGTTTCCGGAAGATGTAGTTAACAAAGATTTAACTTGCTTTTTGTGGTAAAATATGCTATACTATTCTTGAAAGAAAGGAGAGGTAGTATGTCGTATCAGTTAAATGCTTATCGTTATCTTCGAGCTTTATTTGAGTATGTTGAAGATTGGAGCGATTGGGATAATATTATTGAAGCGACTGAAAAAACTTTTTGGAATACTGGGGAAAATGCTACTGTTACTTGTGGTTCTTCTCGTTTGGTAGTTGTCGGAAAAG
>Ga0310690_10009599_pt1 | contig 12120 bp, 8 predicted proteins | sample AusTroGonzalo_MG_2_FD_207661 | JGI IMG/M metagenome (GOLD analysis project Ga0310690, IMG submission 207661) | Bovine rumen microbial communities from tropical cattle in Woodstock, Queensland, Australia - Gonzalo_04 (v2) (version 2) | ecosystem: Host-associated > Mammals > Digestive system >...
TGATGATGTTCTTCGACTCCACTACCAAGCCGCCTATATAACTCTCACCGAGATAGTTCTCGAATCCCGGGTAGCAGGTTGCCTGCTTGCCTTCGAGTATGCCAAGTCGCCCGAGAACCGACGGTGCGTAGCAGATAGCTGCTATGAGTTTGTCATCGGCGTTGTGTTTCTTTAATAGGTTGCACAGCCCTTCGTGGTTCTCCAGATGAGCTGCTCCGCCGGGCAGAATAAGCATCTCGGCGTCAGCGAAGTCGCAGTCCTCAAACAGACGGTCGGCGTGAACGGTGATCCCGTGTGCGCCATTCACCTGAATGTTGCCGCGGATGGCTACGGTCGCCAACTCTACGCCAGCGCGGCGCAACAGATCGACTGTGGTCAGTGCCTCGATCTCCTCGAAGCCGTTGTCAAGAAAGAGATAGTTCATACTTAGTTCAATTTGAAAGTATATGTTATTGTTCCTACTTGAATCTTGTTTTCCGAAGGCGAGAACTCCGCTTTGCGTGCAGCCTCGAGGGCGACCTGCTTCGTCTGGTAGTCGCTCACGTTCGTTCCTTCGCCGATGGTAGCGGAGATGACCTTACCCGCGCTGTTCACTTGGATGTTCACCACGACCTTGCCGCCCTGGTTGAACTGCGTGGAGGGTTTGGGCAACGCTTTGATGTTTCGTCCGGCGAGGCTCCAGCTGTTACCGCCTACCGATCCGTGTCCCACGGGGTTTTGACCGCCTTGCTGCGATGCGCCTTGCGTTGTGCCGCTGCCTTGTGCGCCTTGCTGGTTGTTGCCGAACATGCCTGCCATCAGGTTGTTCGCATTGTCACGTTTGGCTTGCTCCTCGGTAGCCTTGCGCGCCTGCTCTTCGGCTATACGCTGCTGCTCGGCACGTTGCTCGGCTTCCAGTCGGGCTTGCTCCTCGCGCTGCTTACGGATGAGCTCCTCTTGCTCGGCACGTTTCTTTTTCTCCTCCTCACGCTGCTTGGCGAGTGCCAGCGACTCCTCGTCGTCCTGAACCATCAGGTCGTTCTCCGAGGGCGCTTGCGGGGCGGGAGGCGGAGTCTGCGCTATAGGCTGAGTAGGCATCGGTACGGCTTCCGGCTCACTGCCGCCGCCGTCCTCGCTGTCGCCGAAAGCAACCTCAATGCCTTCCTCCTCTGTCTCGCGCGGCGCGTCGATGGCGACGTACCACAGCAGCAGAAACAGCAACGCCATGATCAGCAGCGTCAGCAGTCCGGATTCTATTTTTGCTTTATACTCTTTGTTCATTACTTTTTATTCCTTGTTGCGACAACCAGCTTCATGTGATGCTGGTTAGCGATGTCAAGAACGCGTACGACCTCTTTGTACGCTATATCCTCGTCAGCATGCAGGGCGATATACGCCGTGGAGTCCTGTTGTTGTACGGACGCGAGGTACGGCTCCAGATCTTCCGGCTCGATGGCAATGGGTTTCTCTTTGCCCAGCGCCACGAAGTAGTTGCCCAGCTCGTCAATGCTGACCTTGGCCACCACCTGCTTGGTGTTCGTCTTCGCCTTCGCCTGCGGCAGGTTGATCTTGATGTCGTTGGGTGACGACATCGTGCTTGCCATCACAAAGAACAGCAGCAATAGGAAGATCAAGTCCGTCATCGACGACATTGCGAACGTGGCCTCGACTTTATTTCGTTTCTTTAAACTCATAGTTATGCGGGCTCATTTAACAAATCCATGAATGCGAGCGTACGACCTTCCAACTGACGTACCACGCGGTCGATGCGCGATACGAGGAAGTTATACATGAACATCGCGATGATACCAACGATCAGACCGCCGATGGTGGTCACCATAGCCTGGTACATACCCTCGCTCAGGGCAGACATCTCAATCACGCCGCTGGCGTTCTGTGCCATGTTGTAGAACGTCTGAACCATACCCAGAACGGTGCCCAAGAAACCGAGCATCGGTGCGCCGGCAGCGATGGTTGCCATGATCACGAGACCTTTCTCGAGGATCGAAACCTCGAGGTTACCTACGTTCTCAACGGCTACCTGCACGTCTTGCATCGGACGGCCGATACGGCTTATACCTTTCTCGATCATGCGTGCCGAAGGTGTGCCGGCTTGTTTGCACAGGTTCAGGGCGGAGTCGATCTTCCCCTCGTGGATATAGTCCTTGATGCGGTCCATGAACGTTGCATCTTCCTTTGTGGCGTTGTGCAGCACAATCAGGCGTTCGATAAAGATATAGATTGCCCACGCCAGTAGTACGGCAAGGATAACCATTATCCATCCGCCATACTGTGCCATAGTCAGCAGGTTAATGGACTCTTGTACTGTCTCTTGAATGGGCTCTTCGGCTTGAATCATTGACTCTTCAACCAGAGCCGCGGTGTCATTGATTTGTAATAACATATTTTTCGTTAGTTTAATTATTTTTCTTAGTCGAAAGACCGTCCTTTTAGGACTCAAAGACAAAAGAAAAAGCCTAATTACTCTTTGAGCGTCAGCGGTCTAATCTGCACAGCAAGCGAGGTATCGCTTGATGGTCTCCTCTATTCCCCAATATAACGCGTCGGCGATCAGTTGGTGCCCGATGCTCACCTCATCTATCCACGGGAACGCCTGGAGTAGGGCAGGCAGGTTCTCCGTGCTCAGGTCGTGCCCGGCATTCAGTCCCAGTCCGACCTCACGCGCTTTCTCTGCGGCGGCGCGGTACATCTCGATCGCTGCCTCGGGGTCTTGCTCGTACAGCTCCGCGTACGGGCCTGTATATAGCTCCACGCGGTCTGCACCGGCAATCTTCGCACCTTCCACCATTTCGGGGATAGGGTTCACGAATACTGACACCCGTATCCCGGCTTCGTGGAAGCGCTGCGTCACCTCGGTCAGGAACGCGCGGTGCTTGATCGTGTCCCAGCCGTGGTTCGAGGTCAGCTGTTCGTGTCCGTCGGGCACAAGCGTCACCTGTGCCGGTCTGACCTCGCAGACCATCTCGATGAACTCCGGTTCGGGGTTGCCTTCGATGTTCAGCTCCGTCATCACGCAGTCTTTGAGCGCATAAACATCGCTGCGGCGTATATGCCGCTCGTCGGGTCGGGGATGAACGGTGATGCCCTGTGCCCCAAACCGCTCGCAGTCTTTAGCGAACTGCTCCACGTCCGGAATGTTCCCACCGCGCGCGTTGCGCAGCGTGGCAACTTTGTTGATATTTACACTCAATCGCGTCATACGCACAAAAATCGCACAAAATTACAAAAAAAAAATGACATTTGCAAGTTTTTTGCCATTTTTTTTTATTTTTGGCATCATCAACACTTTTTTCCCTCCTTGTATAGGGGGTGACAATGCTTAATTTGTGTCCGTTTTTTGGGGCTCGTTTCAAAATCACGGGATATATACATAGTATATATAGAGTGCGGTGGGATACGTTACAACCTCGATGCGCCTTCGATGCAGGTTCGAGTCCGGGTCAGTTCCGGCATAACGCAAGGTTATAATAATCCGGTCATATATCAATTTTTTTTTAGCAAAAATGCGTAAAATCGCAAAATTTATTTCTTTTGCGATGCGTATATTCGCAAAATCGCGCGATATTCCCTATGCACAAAATTGATGACCGAGTCAACAATCGGCGGAAAATCCCCGAAAAACAGAATGAGATCAGCTCAACCAGCAGATAAATGTATAGCGACAGTTCAGCGGCGGCGAATAGTTGCCGATGCGTGGAGTGTTGAGTCGCGTGTTAATAGCCTAATACAATCCCGTTGCAAGGCTTTATTTAAAGGGGATTCCGAAGGTATGAGTGGCGGATTTACGGAGGGATTCATTTTTATTTGGGCAATCTTTGGTGCAAGGGCAATCTATGTTGACAGGGCATAGAAAGCCTTTTCCTCTTCTTCAACAAGCCACAACGTGATCCGTAATATACAATTCCGGTAGTAGTTGTATATCTCTTCTCTTCTTCAACAAGCCACAACAATTTCACTCATAATCATTCAAGTTTTGGGATTGTATATCTCTTCTCTTCTTCAACAAGCCACAACTTGCTTTTGCAATTCGTCTCGTGCCAAAGATTGTATATCTCTTCTCTTCTTCAACAAGCCACAACTGTCCGATGCCGCAAAAGTATAGGTATCAGATTGTATATCTCTTCTCTTCTTCAACAAGCCACAACTCATGCCGTGCAATTCGCTGGGTATATATCATTGTATATCTCTTCTCTTCTTCAACAAGCCACAACTACAGTCCAATGTTTAATGTTGGTCAGATATTGTATATCTCTTCTCTTCTTCAACAAGCCACAACCCCTCACCGACCTCCCCTCCGCTCCCCTTATTGTATATCTCTTCTCTTCTTCAACAAGCCACAACCCTTCGGGAGGTCGTGTCAAAACAAGTTTAATTGTATATCTCTTCTCTTCTTCAACAAGCCACAACCAGCCTTCACCTTGAGCGTGACGGTGCCGAATTGTATATCTCTTCTCTTCTTCAACAAGCCACAACCTCCTCGGGGTTCATCTGACTCGGTGTCTCATTGTATATCTCTTCTCTTCTTCAACAAGCCACAACCCAAGCACCACCATCAAGTGGTATATTGCATTGTATATCTCTTCTCTTCTTCAACAAGCCACAACCTATCGACTTGCATCGAGTATTCCGTATCATTGTATATCTCTTCTCTTCTTCAACAAGCCACAACTCACGGGCGTTGGCTTGGTTCGTCAATGCATTGTATATCTCTTCTCTTCTTCAACAAGCCACAACGCAGTAGTTCAATGGTAGAACGTCATCGAGATTGTATATCTCTTCTCTTCTTCAACAAGCCACAACCTTGGCGTAGGTACAGAGCGGAACGATGCATTGTATATCTCTTCTCTTCTTCAACAAGCCACAACCTGTGTAAATCATTGGCGAATTGCTTTGTATTGTATATCTCTTCTCTTCTTCAACAAGCCACAACTTAATATTCACGGAGCACCTGCCTGAGAAATTGTATATCTCTTCTCTTCTTCAACAAGCCACAACTGTACTGTCTTCTTCTACACTTGTAATGTATTGTATATCTCTTCTCTTCTTCAACAAGCCACAACTTTTTGCCGTGTTTTTTCGCGTTCGGCGGTATTGTATATCTCTTCTCTTCTTCAACAAGCCACAACTATCGGTCTTTCGATAACATGGTCTGAGCCATTGTATATCTCTTCTCTTCTTCAACAAGCCACAACTAAAATGGCGAAAAGTAAGCCAAAAAACAATTGTATATCTCTTCTCTTCTTCAACAAGCCACAACTATATCCAAACTGCATCATCGGCTGTTCAATTGTATATCTCTTCTCTTCTTCAACAAGCCACAACGGAGTGCGAGTTGGTACGCTTCGACTCGAATTGTATATCTCTTCTCTTCTTCAACAAGCCACAACCACGGGCTGCAGCACGTTTAGCATCGTCAAATTGTATATCTCTTCTCTTCTTCAACAAGCCACAACGGTACGTGGCTACTTCGAGACGGCGACAAAATTGTATATCTCTTCTCTTCTTCAACAAGCCACAACCTCAACCTACCAATATTGAGGGAAATCGCATTGTATATCTCTTCTCTTCTTCAACAAGCCACAACTTTTGTCACCAGAAGGAGCGTCATCTTTTAATTGTATATCTCTTCTCTTCTTCAACAAGCCACAACTTAAGTCTGATTCTGTATTATCTATTAACGATTGTATATCTCTTCTCTTCTTCAACAAGCCACAACCAATTTTTGTAAGCTTGTTTAATTTTCGTATTGTATATCTCTTCTCTTCTTCAACAAGCCACAACACGCCGCCACGCTGCGATGCTTACGCATTATTGTATATCTCTTCTCTTCTTCAACAAGCCACAACCAAGCCTATCGTATAATTCACGCGCAGCTTATTGTATATCTCTTCTCTTCTTCAACAAGCCACAACGTACAGGGGAGGACGTAGCCATGAATGAAATTGTATATCTCTTCTCTTCTTCAACAAGCCACAACAAAGCCGTATTTTACAATTGTTTCCGCTGGATTGTATATCTCTTCTCTTCTTCAACAAGCCACAACCTCCTGCTTGGCTATCAAAAGACGAAGACGATTGTATATCTCTTCTCTTCTTCAACAAGCCACAACTAGAACTGCAGGTGTCTAATCATCGTGTCATTGTATATCTCTTCTCTTCTTCAACAAGCCACAACTGTAACATTGCGTTCTATTGACAACCGTTGATTGTATATCTCTTCTCTTCTTCAACAAGCCACAACATAATTAAATTAAATTACTGAACATGGCTAATTGTATATCTCTTCTCTTCTTCAACAAGCCACAACTTCCTCGTGTTGTTGATGAAGAGGTTACCAATTGTATATCTCTTCTCTTCTTCAACAAGCCACAACTGCGCGACACGAGCCATTTTGTATCGGGTCATTGTATATCTCTTCTCTTCTTCAACAAGCCACAACTGCGGCTCTGAGTATGGCAGTAAATACGGATTGTATATCTCTTCTCTTCTTCAACAAGCCACAACCGCGCGCGTGCGCGAAAATGTGTCAACTTCATTGTATATCTCTTCTCTTCTTCAACAAGCCACAACTAGTTTATTTCACCTTTATCAAACCCACAAATTGTATATCTCTTCTCTTCTTCAACAAGCCACAACGTTTATATTATATATTGCATATACATAGTGAGTTATATGCTTATAGATACTTCTGAAAATGGCAAGCTGAGAGAGAAATTAGCTTGTTTTATGTTATTTTTCCGCAAAAGGAACTAAAATAGTTCCAATTGCGTTGGTATATGCATTTGTTGTCGTTGGGCACTACAGAAATGCTCCATATCCCCGAACTGTTTGTCTGTCACTCCCAACATACAGACTTCTCCTTGATCCGGCACAATCATCCGCACTCGTTTCTTGTTCGTTTCCATAGCTTCGTAAGAAGCGCAATGTCGCATATATACCGAGAACTGCATCATAGTAAAGCCTTTCTCCATAAGTTGTTTGCGGAACTTAGCTGCTATCTTCCGTTCTTTCTTGGTTGTGACCGGCAAGTCAAAAAACACAAACAACCACATGATATGATATGCATTTAATCGTTCAAAACTCATGGTGCGAATATTGGTAAACTCACATGTTTATCTTCTCCTTTAAATACGCGTAAGAGCGATGCTGCCGTCAACGTAAGAGCAACTTGCAACGGATGTTTGTGCTCATTCAATCGAACATCCCGATACATTACGTTTATTAGCAGTGATTTAGCCTCTGTGTCTAATGGTTTATTCCCTGCGGCTTGCACCATTTGGAATACTATATCATCCACAAACGGTCGATATGCTTCCATCATATCATCTGCCAGCGGGAAGGGATTGTACCTGTTGCGATGGAACACACCAAAAGACAAACTTAATCCCGCGCCTACAAGTGCTCTGGCGGTTGCAGCTCGAAGAATGGCATAGCCATAGTTCAATAAGTCGTTAGGCGTTTCACCATATCGATCACGCTTAAATTCTGCGCCAAACAACTCTTTCCAATACAAACGCGCTGCTATTCCTTCGTAATTATCCGAATCTCCTGATTTGACATTACTATACAAAGGCTTCAGTTGATTGCCATCTTTGTGGAAGTGCTCCAATAGTAAAGCTTGATTCTTGATTTTCGCTTCTATTACTTCTTTCCAAATCTTCTTTATTGTTGGCAGAGACGCTTCCAATTGATATTTATATGCCTCTTGTTGCGTGCTATTAGCTTCCATTGGCACAAGCTGCATAGATGGCATAAAGTGGTTGTCACAAAAGATTACCGCTACATTATTGTTTGCCAACTCATTGAGCAAAGGTATAGTAATGATAATTTGCTGGTTCTCAATAATCACACCTGACAAATCTTCTATCGGTCGGGTTATCGGCTGCGGTAAGTCCTCTCGCTCGATGACCAATTGCTTGAGTCGGAGTGAGAGTTTGCACGGCTTGGAGAAGAAGAGCGTTTGTTTCAACATGTCTTGAATGTAATTTTACCTGTGTCTGATATGTCAAAGTCTTGCCCCTGTACGAGAGCGTTGAATTGCGACTGCGTTAACATGCGGCGTCCGGCTATTGGTTCATCAAATACATAATTACCATTTACTTGATGCAATTCTCCACTTGGTCTCGCTTCTTGGTGATAGTTTAATTTGATTTGAATACCACCTGACAATGCCAAGCCGATTACTTTATATAAATGTCTTACCAATTCTTGTTGAGGCGCATTGTACAACTCATTGGGTGATTTCTCATAGAGCAACACCAAATCACCAATTTTCAGGCATGTTATCAATCGGCTACCGTTTTCGTCAACATTTGCGAACAATGATTGTTTCTTATTTAACATCTTAGCCGCATCCAAATTGCTTATAGCCTTAAATGTTCGCAAACCTGTTTGCTCGTCTTCATATATAGCAATCATATAGTTGGTCTCGTTTTTGACATGAACTTGGCGCTTATATTCATGTTTAGATAAATCGCGGTGCGAACGTATATGCATTGGGTTTTGAACTCTGTCTTGTATTACCCTTACTTTCTTTATTGCAATTCGTTTATCTTCATTCATCCATATTGGTCCGTTTTCTAAAGCCTTGGTGATACTACCATATTGGTTAATGGCAGCTTGTAATTTTTGTTGTACTGCCGCATCAACAATATTCTCCACTTTCAGGCGGTCATCATCAATAGCCATGCGGAGCACATATTTGATTTGTCCTTCTTGTTGAATAGCCCCATAGTTGGTATCCATGTGCAACGCACCACGAGCTGTATCTCCTTTGGCGAATAACGGTTGCTTGTTAGCATCACGAATAATGCGTCCACGGCTGTCACGTAGTTTCTTCTTAGTTTGCTTACCCATCGGGTTGGATGTGTAGTGCGCCACAAGAATCTCTTGCTCGATATCCTTTATGTCCTCTGTAAATGTCTTCCAGGGTTTCGGCATTAGGATGTCGGAGCTATGATACTTATTTTCTTCATCAGCATGATAATATGCAGAGAGTTCATCGTACTCACGTTTGCCCATGCAAGCAATCGTAATGGCATCAATGCAATGGTGTACATGGTTCTCGCGATTCTTCTTTTCGTAAGCCGTTTGAATACCCCAAATCTTGCGGAAGGCAGCAGTCATCGAGCCTTTGACTACATCCACACGATTGAACAAACTGAGCAGATACAATCGCCCGTAACGGCTGATAACGGATATATCTGTGCCCTGTCTGCGGGTAAAGCCTTGTACATCCTTTTCCTCGATGGTGAAAGCTTTGTACTTGTTGCGCCAGAAGTCCCGCTGCATTTCCAATAGATGTCGCTTGGCAATCACACTATCTTTTGCTTCTTTGGTACTCAATCCGGATGTAGCATTTTTCATCTTTCGCAGTTGCTTATCCAGCGCCTCGTAGTTCTCTTTCCATGTTTGGATATTGGCTTGTACCAATTCTTGTGCTTGCTCCGATAATTGTGAAGGCAGACGGTTCTTCTTCACTTCTCTGTTGAATTTTGCATCACAAATCGTTAGATTCTCGCGCGTAGTATCACCGCCCATACTACGAGGAACGGTGTGTTCTACGTCAAACTCTGTACCATTATACATGGCAGATAGTGAGATGCTTTTACCTGTATAAAAGCACTTGCCTTCCTGATCTTTCCAAAGCAAGTATTTGAGTATATCATCATCGCTCGGATTCGAGATGAATTCCTTGATAGCTTCTACAGCATCTTCACGCTCTTTGCGCAAGGCAGCTTGGTATCTACGTAACGCCGCACGCCTATTAGCATCGTTCAATTCACGAGCAAACTCGATATGTACTATCGCGTTTTCGTCAATAGTGCCATCTTTCAGCAATTGGTTGACTACCGCTTTCATGCGGAACAGCGAGCGCATAGCCATCGGATTTTTGAGTGCAGATATACGCGGCGAACCTAACAGATACACGCCGTTTGTAGTGTGCTCCACATGGCGGTACTCCTCAATCATTGAGGGGTGATAGAGTTTCTTAATATCCTTAACCGACAGATTGTAGTGCTGCATCCACTTCACATCCAAGGCTTCTTTTCGCTCCTCGCGCGACATAAGCGGTTTGCCGTTCTTATCTGTGGGAATAGTCAGGTACTCCTCAATATCCGCTTTCAGATAAGCTTCCACATCTTCGTCGAAATCTTTCTCAAACGAATATTCTTTCGTCAAGTCGCGCAGTTTGGCTACAAGCGTTGCGTTCGGGTAAATCATCCCGTGGTCACGCATCAGTGGAACGATGTTCTCCATTGCTTTCAACGAAAGCGAGGCATAGCCTTGTGGCAGACGGATCTTCACAAACGCATCGGCTTGCTCGTCTGTCAGGTTATAGTGCTTGATTGCCCACTCACGGAGTTTCAGATCATCGTCAAAGAAATCCAGAGTTAACCATATAGTATCTACCTGCGCTCTGTCTTTGAGCAGTTCTGCGCCAAAGACTTCACGTAGTTGCGCACTTACAGGACAACCGGCAACGCTGGTATCCATGTAGTAGTTGAAGCGATAGGGCTTATCTTCGGCTGACTTGTAATAGCAATACTTGCCCTTGCCAGCAAGCGTTTTGGCTATGTCTTCAAACGAGAAGTTCGCTTTGGATTTGCGGAACCATAGATGTTTAACTTTTTCTATCTCCTCATCTGTTAGCACACGTAAGTTTGCATCCTCGGGCGTTTGTATCTTGATATTGCGGATAAAACTCCACATTCTGAACTCTTCAAACAGCGGATGGGATATAGGTGCGCAATGCTTCGATGGCTCAAACGGACATTTAGCCACACCGCGACGCTGACTCTTCAGCGGACGCTGTTCAAAGATAGCTTTGCGAAGTTGTTGCACCAACGCTTCATCCAAATGTTGCTTGGTGCATATTGCATCAAACTCTTGTTCATAATGCTCCTTGCGATCGGTATAACAACTGCGAATACGCTCGCCCTTCTGATATAACTGATAGAAATATTGGCACAAATATTCACAACCGGCATCATGAATCTTCTGTGTCAGTTCTTTGATACCTGCCTTAACTGCTCCTGACTCTTTGTCTTTCTCATCCGTCTGGTCTTTGCGGTTACTAAGGAATCCGCGACGCTGTGCGATATGATACAAGGCACGACCAACGAGATAACGGTCATAAGAATTGCTCATGTCTAACTCCTCTTCTACACACTTGCAGCGGGCGGCGTATGGATTAATACCTTTCTGCTCATCAGTTTGCTGCCAACGCATAAATGCAGTATTATTGACAGGATATTTGCCATCCATGCGCCAAGCATGTAATTCTTCTGATGTAAGCGACGGGCACAAACCTGCATTACTCAATACTGCCAGCAATCGAATCTTCCTTACTTTCCTACGCCAATAAATTTTCCGTAAACTACGATGTGATGTGCGTTCAGCTGCACGGGATTTTTCTTGTGTGCCTTTCTCTATGTTTACCCCTTCTTGGAAGATCTGCACACCTTTATCCACCAACTCATATCCACCTAACGGAAGTCGGTCAACTACTGCCCAGCCTAAGGAATTTGTGCCGGTATCTAAACCTAAAATGCGTTGTTTAATGACGTTTTCCATAAAATATTGTAGATTTTTGTAATTTTTCTTGGTAAATATTTGGATATATCAAATAATTGTTGTATCTTTGCATCGTGAAACAAGTTATTCTCTTCTTCAACTTGTCACAATAAGGCCATCATGGCCGAAGGTTGAAAAACCTATGGCTCTACTTCGGTGGAGCCTTTTTAATGTCTCTCAGTTATTCCTCTCAATCAAAATACGTTTCCGGATTCAAATCTTGCGGGCTACGCCATATAATGTTCAGAGTGCGACGTGTCGCATGTGCGATAACTGATCTATTCAATTATCTCCCAGTGACCGCCTTTGTCGGGGCCAATGCGGCGGAGGAGACCTTTCGTCTGCATATTGTTAATCTGCCACTTTATGCCATCATAAGAGATTCCGCATAATTCGGCAAGTCTAACCTTAGTGATTGTATTATCTTGCTTAATCAGTTCTAATATTTTCTGGGTAGTTTTCTGGGTAGTTTTCCGGGTAGTTTTCTGGGTAGTTTTCTGGATGGTTTTCTCCGTACTTTCTACACTAATATCTGAAGCTTGCT
>Ga0310690_10009602_pt1 | contig 12119 bp, 10 predicted proteins | sample AusTroGonzalo_MG_2_FD_207661 | JGI IMG/M metagenome (GOLD analysis project Ga0310690, IMG submission 207661) | Bovine rumen microbial communities from tropical cattle in Woodstock, Queensland, Australia - Gonzalo_04 (v2) (version 2) | ecosystem: Host-associated > Mammals > Digestive system >...
ACAGAATCTGAATGCCGTGATCGGCACCTATCTGTCCGCGAAGGTTGTCAACCTGATGAACCCGCTGAAAGAGGACGGTACTGACGGTTTCATCTTCAACCAGAAGAAACTGTACATCGTTCCTACTGGAGTCGATGCTGGCATGCGGCCTCTGAAGGTTGTGTTCGAGGGCGACGTGTTCTCCACTGAGGCTACGAACATCGATGACCTGTCTTGGGAAATCCGTCTGGATCAGTACTTCAATGCGGCGATTGCTAAGGGCGTCCGTCCTTACATGAGCATGTACGCTGATTCCAGCGTCTGATCCTGCGGGATTAATTAGACCTCGACCATGGGGTAAGGTGACTTTGGTTGCCTTACCCCTTTTTTAATTGAAGGGAGAAGGAAACAACATGAACGAAAAAATGAGACTGAACAATCCGAATGAATTTGATGTTGGTATTATTACGCCGGAAAAACAGTACGGCGTCAATATTCGTGCCAAGGCGTTTACGATGGTAACGCAGGATGAGGTGGATTACCTGATGGCGACAAGCACTCTTTTGCAGGACGGCACTTTGAGATTGTCCGGTGAAAAGCAGAAAGAGATTGCTGACGCGCTGGGTGTTAATATGGAAGACAACGCGAATTTTATGAGCGATGAAGATATTAAAAAGAAACTTTCCGGAAACGCGAATCAGTTGCGCAAATGGCTGAACTCGGATGATATCAAGCCATATATTCTGGACAAGATTGCGACAATTGCGAAAACCATGAACCTGAGTATGAACAAGATTCAGGTGCTACAGGAAAAGCTTCCGGACTTTGATTTCTTGAGCGAATAATAAAATATGAAAGGGTGAGTGCCTGTGACGGATATGGTAAAGCTGGCACAGCGGCTGTATAGACGGATCAAATGGCAGGAGATACCCGAAGAACTGACAAGCACGGATCTGATCGAAATCCTGTGTGACGCCATTCGGATGCTGTATGTGATCAGCGGTCGCACCTTTCAGTTTTCGGAAGACATGTTTACAGACACGCCTGTGAATCCGGACGAAGAACCGGAAACAACCGAAGACAACGAAACGGAAGAATCGGACGAAGAAGTGACCGACGATACTTCGGATGAAGAACAGGAAGAACAAGGATTATGGTTTACGGAAACCCTTGCGTTGGACGAAGAGGAATGGGTTTTGCTGGAAGGCGAGATTTCATTCTATAACATGGCGCTTTCCAATGTGGATGATCTGCAAAGCTATACTACGGACGCGATGGCGGTAACGCATGGCGATAAGCCGTACAAAAATATCAAAGCGACTGTAGAGGACAGGCAGAAGAAACAGGCGGTTGTGTGGACGCGCATGGTGCGGTTCAACCAGCTGGGGGTGTCTGGATGAAACAGGAAATTTGCGTTCGTGTGACATACCGTGACAAAGACCTCCAGCCGACGTATACGAAGACATACACACTCAGTGAGTATGCTGAAAACATGAGAGCCGATCTGCAAGGGTTGGTTGGCGACGTGGAAACGCTTGGATACATCGCCAACAAAAACAAGCCGAAAGAGGAATGGAGCGATGAAAGCTTCGCAATCTTCAACAGAATCAAACACAAGTTGCTGGACAAGGCGGGAGAGATCGGTCGTATCCCTTCCAATATTGTTTTGCGGAACAGTGCGCCGATGTCGGAATATATGGCGCATATTCTGGACGGAGAGGGTGATTTGTAATGGCGAGGGTCGTATGGGATCGCACGACGGACATTAAGAATGCAAAAGAAACCATCCCGTTCAAGCCGAAGGACAGTAAAGAAAATTTTAAGCCACCGGCCAGAATCGAGTCCGACTTTCAGAGATTGCTTCAGCATAACGTGCCGCATGTGAACTGGACGTTTGAGTTAATTCATGACTGGTATTATGTGAATACACAAACAGATGAAAGCCTTAACCATCTGACGAATTACCAACTTCGGAAAATGTATGACGGCGGATGCAGGATCATTCGTATACATTATGAAACAGACGACGAGAACGGCACGGAAAATAAATACTACGCGCTTTCCGCTGACGGCACATACGAACTGACAGATCAATATCAGCCAGAATATATTCGTGCGCAACAGACTTCGATCGACTGGAAATCCAAGATTGCCGGATCGGACATGAGTACAAACTTTAAAACTGATTATACGCACGATATTGATAAGGGTGATTATGTGATTCGTGAAGATGGCATGTTATATATGCTGAACTGGAATATCACGCTTCACGCGAACAATCAGGCGACACAGAGTATTGAGTGTAATGCGATCATTGATATTACCCGGGAATTTCAGGACGAAACAGATGACAAAGGAATGTTGATTGAGGCCGGTGGAAGAAGGCCGGTTGCCGCAGGCCTTCCGATCAACCATGCGGAGTATGCAGGGCGCCCTGACTATAGTGGCGCAAGCGGACAAGCTGGCATGCATCCCGACCACCTGATTACCGTATATTGCCAGTGGAACAAAACAACACGGAAGATCCGTCTGGATGACCAGTTTGTTATCGGTGATTTTACATATAAAGTTGTGAATATTTCACTTGCAGAAGTTCAAATCGATAAAGATTACGGTATCCTGACGCTGAACGCGAAGCGTGTGGCAGGCGGGAGCGTGGATGGCAATGAATAGTTATATGCCTAATTTGCTTGGATTTGATACAGCTGGTTTTATGAACGAATTTGACAAGTATTTAAATATTGCGTTGGATCGTTTGTCATATAGTGTTCAAGAATTAATGAAACGCGAAATTAAGGCAAACGGTAATGGCAGTAAAGATATGCGTGATACTGCCGCGAATCAGGTTCATGAGATATCGCGCAAAATAAATGGCGATGAAGTTGAGCTTGTTGTCGGCATTGAAGAAGATAAGCTCGGCGGATTTACAAGTCAGGTATTTGTAAGAACTGCGGTTGTATTGCATGGCAACGTTGCATGGGGACCATTAATGACAAAGCCCGGACGCATGACATGGAAGAAAAACGTGAATTACATGAGTATGAGTCCAACGACAAACAAAGATGGAACACCCAAAAAACCCAAAGTTATGCCAATGTCATTTATGCAATATGAAAAGGTCAATGGGTTTGGTTCTGAAAGGCATATGCTTGATAATGTGTTTAATAATCAGGTTAATCATGTAATTGATGATTTTTACAATGTATTGGGGCAACTTGTCAATAACATCGATTATTCACAATTCATTACAGGAGGGTGATGCGAATGCCGTTTTCAGATCGATATGTAGAGAAAACGCGCACATGGCAGGATAATTGGAATAACGTCATTCGCAACGTCTTTTATCCTGACGAAAAGCTGAAAGAACTGATGCTTGTGCCGGAAGGAACAAGCATTGTTGACTTTCAAAAAAAATACTTTATCCGTGACGGATCGACAGACGAACTGTTAACGAATGAAAAAGTTCGTGTCGTAACATATGATGAGGAAGGATCGTTTACATTCAACAAGGCCGTTCGGGTGAAGTACAAGAACTTCGATATCTTCTGTAGTGAGGATGTCGAGCATACGGCTGACATTGACAGGCTGAGAAGCCGTCAGGTGTTGGTCGCGGAACGAATTAAGTATCTTCTTCTTAGACAACCGGTAGTAGAACATCTTCGGTTCCAATATGAAGACGAGTACGATCAGTGGACAAAAACGGTCGGATACAAAATGTACAAGATTACGTTCTTTTATAAAACAACGACGATATGACGGTTGACCGTTATAGGAGGAGCGGAAGACATGTCTATCAATATATTAATCCTATAAGGAGGAAAATGCCTTATGCTTTATATCCCAAAGTATAATGGATATCTGGCGGACGTTCCGAACATTGAGTTTGTGCGTTGTGACGGCACTGTTTTCGCCTATGACGAAATCAACTCCGCCAGCATGACGGCTGGTCACAACATGATCACCATCACCGGCGGTCAGGGCAACTTCCCGCTGGCGTATATCGACACTGACTCTACGCTGGAGTTCCAGTTCGAGAGTTCCCAGTTCACTCTGGAAATCTTTGAAATGGCGAACGGCGTGTCTCAGGAAGAGGGCGACTTCGGTATTCTGGAAAGCAATCGGTTCGACGTTGAGTCCGGACTGAAGATCAATATCCCTTACGAGGTCAAAGAAGGCTCCGTGAATATCCGTGGTCTGACCGAGGCGGCTGAGGCCGCTACCGGCAAGTTTGCCGTTACGATTACTCAGGCCACCGCCGCTGTTGAAGGAAAGACTGTTGTCACTTTCTATGAAGGTGATGTGACCGTTGGTCAGACCGTGCGTGTTGCTTATCAGCGGCGCGTTGTTGCATCTTCTAAGGTGCCGGTTAAGACCACGTCCACGACCGCGAAGGGTTCTCTCTTTGCGCATTGGCCGCTGTATTCTGATGGTACCAGCTGTGCTGACGCGGCCATCAAGGGCTATCTGCATCTGTATATCCCGCGTGTTCGTGTTACCGCTCTGCCAGGATTTTCCAACAGCTATAAACAGGCTTCTACTACGAGCCTGACCTTTGCGGCTATGGACCCGAAACTGGGTTCCAAGAGCATGTACGACCTCGTGTTTGAGCCGACCGACAGCGAAGGCAACATCATCACGAAGTCCAGCGTTGCGACGGCAAGCGTCGGCTGGATCACTTCGATCGCCGGTGCCGCCGCGGCAAGTGCGAGCGCCTAATTACAATTGAATAGACGAGGAGAACCTCGTGACATGATCTGACCCGAGGAGGGCGGATAAGGAATTTTGAAGGAAAGGACGGGGTTGTGTTATCCATCGTTAAGATGATACGCAACCCCTCTTTCTTTTTATGTGAGAAAGTGGAGGCGAAAGGAATAATGGCACCAAGAAAAAAAGCAACGCCGGATGGCGAAATAAATATCAAAGAAACCCCGGACAGTGATGTAAAAGTTAAAGACGTACCGGAGGCCGAAGTCAAAATTCGTGAAATGCCGCAGGTTGGCAATCCTGAGAACACCGTTATTATTGGCGGTGAACTGATTGAGATTAAACCCACAAAATTGATATACCAGCGCAATAGGACGGCGGTGTTCTATCATGCGCTTGAATTATATCCACTGCCGGATTTGCTGGCAATGGAAACGAGCAAACAGCAGGACATTTTCGGCGATGGGCGCGACGGTGACAAAGCGCTTCTGGACTGGCTGGTTGCAGTAACGGACAATGAAGAACTCGTGCGCGAACACTATAACGAGATTGACACAGATATGGTGTATCGTCTGCTTGAGATTTTTCGGCGCGTCAACAAAATTGATGAACGAGAGGCTAAACTAAAAAACGCACTGACTCCGGGAGCGAAGGCTTAACACTTGAACGTGCGATTGCCGTTGTAGCAACGCATCTCGGAGTAATTGACGAGGACAAGATTAATAATATGAGTTATATCTTCTTTGAGGAGATACTTGAGGAACTTGGCAGAAAACTGAATTATGATGCCGTTGTGAATTATGCCGGTAATAGTTTCTGTGAAAAGAGTTGGGAAATGATTATGGACAGCAATCCAATGACAATGAATTCACATGGCGTCAGCAGTAGAAAACAGCAGGATTTGGCGACGTTCCTTGGCGGAGCGCGAATAGCTACTCCTGCTGATCTTGAAAAAATGAAAGGAAATAAAGGCAATGGAAAAGCGTAAGTTTGAATTTGAAAAATATGCAGACATGCATGAGGAAAAAGAAGTAACAGGGAAAGACGGAACAAAGGTTACTGTGCGTGATCATATCTCGTATGCTGACAAAGAAGCCATGGCGAACGAGATGGCGGAACAGCTGATCATGATTCATGACGATTCGTGTGTATATGACAGCAGTGAATTCGATAAGATCGAGAAATTTATGATTGCCAAGTATTATACCGATATTGATACAGAAGGCGTTGAACCAAAGGATATTGCAGACTTCTTTATTAATAACGAAATGATGGGCGACATTCGGGAGATCATGTGGCGCGATTATGTCGAAGTCGAAGACATCTTCTGGAAACTAAATGAGTCTGTGACCAAGACATACGAGGATGACAGATGCCTGACAAAAGCGCTTCGTACGAGCTTTGGATTCCTGTTTACAGGCGAAGATGTAACTTCGAGCCTGATCGATGCGGAAGACATTAAAGACAAGTTGTTCGACGCGATCGGCGCTCTGCGGAAAGTTGAATCAGAGAAAGAAGAAACAATCGACAATGGCAAGGTAATGGTCGGAGGCAATCTTATTAACTTCGCGAAGAAAAAATAAACAATCCCGCCATGGGTCGGCGGAACTTGATAAAAAAGGATGTGAGTATTCATGGCGGCTGGTAAAGGCGGAGAAAAGTACATCGGTTCGTTAAAACTTGATATTACTGACGTTACTACTAAAGCGAAGAAAGTAGACGAAACATTAAAGAGTCTTGGAACCGGTGCAAAGATTGATTTAAGCAAACGTTTTGTATTAGATACAAAAGACATTGAACATAAGGTTGATGCGATCAACAAAGCATTGGCAAGCATTGGCAGTAATAAGGGAATAAAAATAAATATTGCCGATGAAGTTAAAAGGCAAATCGACAAGATTTATAGCGAATTACAGTCCGGCGCAAATAAGATAAGCGAAACGGCGCAATCTGCGATTCAGTCTATCAATAGTATTGGTAATACCAAGGCTTCCGAAAATAAATCGCTTAAGGAAACAATCGAACATTTAAAAGAATATTATCGCGTACTAAAACTTGCCGAACAAGCGAAGTCAGAAGGCAATGCGGCGAATGCCAAGATGTTCAGCGATGCCGCTGTTACTGAAATTGAAAAAGTAAACACGGCGCTATTATTGCAAGCGGATAGTTATAAAACGGTTGAAAGAGCGAGACAACAGTATTTTAGCACAAAAAACAAAATCGAAGCGAAAGATACAGAAAAAGAAACTGCTCAGATTGAAAAGGCGACGCAAGCATATATTAAGCTTATTGAAGCAAGAGCGAAGCTTAATCAAACGGAAATTAAGCATGGCAAGGAAAGCGAGGAATATGCACAGGCGGCATATAACGTCGAAAAAGCTCGTGAAGCCTTTTTTGAATATTCGCGGGAGGCACGAATCGCCGCTCGTTCAAGCGATGAAGTGAGACAAGCGCAAGAAAGCCTTAATCGGGTTATGGAAAACACAGAAGCGCAACAACATCAATCCGATAAATTAAAAGAGGCAGAGAACGCTTATAAACAATTAAGTACTGCAATTCGTGAATACAATATTGCAAGCAAAGCTAAAAATCAAGAAGGAATGCAATATTGGCAAAATCAAGCTAATGCCCAGATGGATATATTAAATGGCCTTGATAAAGAAATTGAAAGCCTTAATCTGGATGCACAAATTCGCGAACAAATTGTAGGTTATATTCAGCAGGGACGTACTCAGCAAGATGCTATGAACAAAGGCATTGGTGCTGGCGTCACACAAATGAACGATCTTCAATCCACGGTCAACGGATTGATTACACGATATTTGAGTTTGCTTGCTGTGATTCGATTAATTAAATCTGTGCTTAGTGACATGGTCGAATATGTTAGCCAATATTATGATAAGATGAACGAAATTCAGATTATCACAGGGAAGTCAAGTAGTGAAATTACTGAACTCGGAAAAACATATAGAGACCTTGCAAAAGATATGAGCGTTTCGTCTTTGGAGATGGCAGATGCGGCTATTTATTTTACGCGTCAAGGATTGCCTGCGGCAGAGATTGAGAAGCGTCTTAAAAATGTTACCATGTATGCGAAAACAGCGAATATCGAATTTGCAGAAGCGGCGGAATTAATGACTGCTGTCATCAACTCTATGAATCTTGCAGAAGAAGAAATGGAAGATGGTCGTAATGCGGCGCAACGCGTTGCAGACGTATTCCTCGCAATTGGTGATAATGCCGCTACGAGTGGTTACGAAATTGGTCAAGCGATGCAAAAGGCGGCGGCTTCTGCTGGTACATTCGGTGTTGAATTTGAATGGTTGGCCGCTTCTATCGGTGCTGTTTCTGAAACAACCCGTCAGGAAGCACGTACGATTGGTACTGCATTCAACACAATTATTGCACGGTTGCATCAAATTAAGACAACCGGATATAATTCTGACGACGAGACGAAGCTTAATGATGTCGCCAAGGCTCTTGACAAAATTAATGTTTCATTGATGGATCAGGAAGGAAATTGGCGCGATTATCAGGATATTATGACAGACGTCGCCAACGTATGGGACACTCTTGATGATAAAACAAAGTCTTATATTGCGACGACCATGGCCGGTGTTAAACAACAGAACGTATTCCTCGCATGGATGAACGATATGAGTAAGTCGGTCGAGGAAGGCGGACGTACTTGGGAATTGTATGAAAAGGCTATTAATTCTGCCGGTACTGCCGAACAAAAATATGCTACGTATACAGACAGTGTAACAGCGGCGCAAAACAGACTCACTGCCGCACAAGAGAGATTTTATTCTATATTAAGCGGTGAGCAAATTAAAGGTTGGTATAATACTTTGGCGCGTTGGGTTGACGGCCTCACAAACGCTACAAAAGCGCTTGGCGGAATAAATATTATTATCCCTATACTAGCCGGTTTACTATTGACATTATCGCTTGCGTTTAAAAAAGCAACCGCTTCCGCTGTTGGATTTAGTGCGTCGATCAAAGCATTTACAACATCTCATCCGGTTGTTTTGGGGATTACTCTTATGATCTCCTTGTTTATTGGATTGTCTGCCGCCGCAAGTGGTGCAAAAGATTCCGCTGAGGAAGCCGCACAGAAATATAGCGAAGCTGCCGCAGAATTTGAAAAAGCCAATGAAAGTCTTAAGTCCGCGTTGACGTTGCAAGAGAAATACGCAGACATGATGAATCAGTTTGGTGAGAAGGGTCAGTTCACTAACGAAGAGTTAACAACATATAATTCTTTGTTGGATGAGTTGTGCCAAATCTCGCCAATAGCAAAGCAAGCTATAATGGATTTAAGAGATGGATTAGGCAACCAGAAAGATAAACTTGAAGAAGTAAATGACGAGCTTGAAAAATATGTGCGTCAACAGCAAGACATAGCGGCTCGTAAATTGTTGTCTGAGTTTGAAACTTGGCAACCGGGAAGCGGAGAAGTTTCCGGAACCTCCGAAATGGCAAATTATACCTCAAGGTGGAAGAAGCGGTGGTATACAGATCCCGAAACTGGCGAAGTAAGTTATAAACTAATGTATAATGCGTTAAGGGAAGCATATAAAGCCGCCTATGATGAGGCTATTGCAGGCCAAACAGTATTGGATAGGGCAAGAAACGGTATGCCGGGAAATACTGAATGGCACCGTGGTGCGCAGTCATATTTGCCAGAGAATATATTTGAAGAGATGTCGTTTGCTACACACTATGGCGAAAACATGTCAGATGATTATCTTGCCAGCATATGGAGGAAATATTTTTCTTCTGTCAGTCTCATGAATGACGAAACAAATTCAATGATGATTGAAATGAATGCGCAAATTGATAAGGCTGTTGATGCGTTTGGAAAGCGTCTGTCAACTCTTGAACAAGACATATTAAGAGAATATCTTAGAGGGTCAATCGTTGGTTCAGACGATGAATTAAGTGGCGGGGAATATAAACATATTGGTTCTATTTTGTCTGAAAAGCTTGGCAATATGTTAGAAAAAGGCTTTGATTATCTTACTTTGGGATCTATGGACAACACAATGTTGTTGAATGAGATTGGTGGACGCATATTTACATATGGCGACAATAAAAATATCGATTATTGGCAATATTTGGTAGGCAATGATGCGATTAAACGCGTATCCAATGACAAAGCATTAATGAACGACATTGTAGCGCAGGTAAACGAAGCGTATGAACTCGGATTGTTTGATATGATGGTTACCTATACCGAATGGGACGAAGATGTTGGGGACCTTTCAATAGGAACCAGAAAAACAAATTCGATTGTCAGAAAAGTGGTAGAAGAAATGCTACAAAATGGCGAAGGCCCAGAGGGATTAGCGAATCTGACTGAAATGTTGCAGGATGAGTTTATAACTCGCATGGCAGACGCTTCCGGATATGATATTGAAGCCGGTATATCTGACAAATGGTTTAACATAGATTTGAAAACGTTCAAACAACTATATTCTATGGTTCAAGAGGGGACTCTTTCTTTTCAAGAAATTGATGAGATGCTAACTGAAAGCAGGACTATGGAAGAGTTTTCCAACAGGATCAATGGTGTTGCGTTGAGCGTTGATAACATGTCGCAATCGTTTATAAATAGTTCTGCGGCAATAAGCGATCTATTAAAAAATATCAAATCAACCAAATCAGATATGGATAGTCTTGACAACATATTAAACAAAGTAAAAAACAATGAAGACATCGATATTAGTGATATGCTTGGTTTGAGCGAGACACATTCAGAACTACTTCTTTTGGTTGGCGATTATGATGCATTGAAAGCCGCAATTGATCAAATTAAAAACGCCGATATAATGCAAATGTTTAGTGACACTTTAAGTGTTCTCGGATCAAATAGTTTGATTGGTTCTCCGTTTGAATATCTTATGTCTGATAATGTTAAGACATTGGCTGATGCAGTTAATTCTGCGGATATTCCGGAACAAGATGTTGAGGCTGTCAAGGCATACATGAAAAAAATGGCGACATATATCTTGTTTGAGTCTGGTATATTTACCGGCATGGAAGATATTATTGTCGATTCAGAAATGCAGTCCCTTATCAGTGATTTGAAAACGGAAATTGCAACAAAGCTTCGTCAAAAACTCGGGTCTAATCTTTTGATGGGTCTAAGCGATTTTGATATTGATACTGGCGAAACGACACCCGGCGAGGACTATATGTCTCGGCTAAATATTGAGGCGCTCCAATTAATAGAAACTCTTGCGGAGGCCGGAACGACATCCGAAGAGTTTAATGCCATGTGGGAGGAAGCCAACTACGACGTTGACAAGTTTATCGAACTGATGGAGGCCGCCGCTAAGGAAACAAAACAAGCTGAAGAAGCGACGGTTGACTATGCCAAAGAGATTAAAACGCTGGTATCAGAAATTAACACGCTTGATAAGGTAATCAAGAGTCTGGAAGATGGCGGCGGTATTGACCTTGACGAACTGATGGGTCTGACAAAAACACACCCTGAAATTCTTACGTTGATTGGAGACACCGATGCTTTGATCGACAAAATAAATGAGCTTAAGGGCGAAAAATTTAAAGGCATTTATCAGAATGTAAGGCAAGAAATTCTTACGAACAAGGATTATGTGAATGGGTTTGATACTCGATACAACGCTCGTGCTGCCGGTGCAGCCGGAGAAACATTACAGGAAATCATTGATAATGCCACTGCAAATGGATTGGATGATATTCCAGAATGGGTTGATGAGTATGTGGATCTTATGGCTCTTGCTATGGTTTCACAATCTGACAAGCTTAAAGAAGCAGGGCAAAATGTTATTGGCGAACTGATGGCCGGTATGTTTTATAATGGCAATGTCGATCTTCTGAACAGACCCGTTGTTGAGATGGGTGATGAAATAGCAACCGTTCTCTCAGAAACAATCACTGCAAGCGTCGATGGTTCTAAGGGTATCCACTGGAAAGGCAATGTCGTTATGGACATTACGCCGATCACACCGGACGGTCAAGTACTTGATAACGAAACATTCTATGCTTATATTGATGATCTGTTTGCGAGAAGCACAAATGCCGAGGAGTTGCTGTTGAACGACAAAATTGAAAATGGCGGTCTTGGGCTTATTATCGACCTTGAGGAACTGGAAGACGTCTTGACATCAGATGACTGGGATCGTGCAATCAGCAAACATGAATTAATGACGAACGTACTTCACCTGTTGCAGGAAGCGTATTACGATGTGATTGACGCAGAAAAGTCATGGCTCGAATTGCAAGTTGAGGAGGCGGACAAACAATCCGAACTCAACTGGGCGAAAAGCAATAATTACGTCGAACAGATCGGTGCGCTTGCTTCCGCACTTGAAACCGGAGATGTACAAGGCGCCAAAGAAATGTGGGATTCGTTCAACGAGGATATGCAGAAAGCTGTTGCTGAAACA
>Ga0310690_10009605_pt1 | contig 12117 bp, 8 predicted proteins | sample AusTroGonzalo_MG_2_FD_207661 | JGI IMG/M metagenome (GOLD analysis project Ga0310690, IMG submission 207661) | Bovine rumen microbial communities from tropical cattle in Woodstock, Queensland, Australia - Gonzalo_04 (v2) (version 2) | ecosystem: Host-associated > Mammals > Digestive system >...
GAACCCGATTGACCGATGATCATGTTCACTTCCCCGTCCCGCATTTCGGTACTCACGTGGTTCAACACCACGTTTCCCTCAAAACTCTTTACGATATCTTTAACTTCAATCATAGCAGCAATTTTGATAAGATGAGGTCCAAAAACAAAATCATGATATTGCTATTTACCACCGCGTTCGTACTCGCGCGACCGACATCCAGTGCACCTCCGCGGGCATAATAGCCGTAGTAACTCGCCATACTCGTGATCACAAACGCAAAAACCAAAGCTTTGATGATCGCGTACCATACGAAATAGGGATTGAACGCGTACTGTACGCCGAGCAGATAGTCATGGATTGTGATGATATCCGTGAACGCTCCAACACCCCAACCGCCGATCAGACCGGCTGCCGTTGAGATAATAAACAGGAACGGCATCATGCTCATGAACGCCAAGATCTTCGGCAAAATCAGGTAGTTGGCGCTGTTGACACCCATGATCTCCATGGCATCAATCTGCTCCGTGATACGCATGGTACCGATCTCGGAAGCGATGTTACTACCTACTTTACCGGCTAAGATCAGACATAAGATCGTGCTCGAGAACTCCAACAACAACGTGTCACGCGTCAGCAGACCCGTGATATAGGTCGGCAACAACGGATTCTCCGTGTTCGTCTTCGCCTGAATCGTTAAGATGGCACCGATAAAAACGGAGATCAGCAGCACGATCGGCAGACTCTGCAGACCTTGCTTCTCCAACTCTTTGCTATACTGACGCCAGAACATTCGCTGCCTGTCCGGCAGACGCAATACCTTGCCCATCAGTAGGAAATATTCTCCTGTGTGTTGTAAAATATGCATACTTGTGCAATTTAAAAGTCTGCAAAGGTACGACATTTTTTCCATATACGCAAGACTTTTACTAATTTTTTAGTAAATAATCTGCATTTCCGTTTCATATACAACATTATATCATACCAAAAGAGCACCTCACGCGGAGATGCTCTTTAAAATGTTCCATATCACCAACGGGTGCATCTCGTATGCATCTCGTGGGCAATTCCTATGCAACTGCTATGCAGTAAATGTCTTATTTGACTACAGAACCCTGTGCGTTGTACAGTACGCCGTTCTTCTCGATGAACAACTGACCGTTGCGAACAACTTTCACAGCTTTAACCTCTACTTCGCTATTCTCAATAGCGGTCGGGAACGGTTGCTCCAATTGGATCTTCGTGAAGCCGCCGTCACCGTTGTTACCCTTGCTCTCAAAACCGATAAAGTTCATACCGGACGGGTTGAGCGGGAAGTTGATCGTGGCATTCTTGGCGGGAGTCTTGATGCCCATCTCAATGATGTGACCGTTGATGAGTACCTCAACCGGACGTTTTTCACCGGTACCACTCGTCAGCGTGATATTCTGCGCTGCCGGAAGAGCCATATAGAAACGATCTTTACCCTCGGAGATACGATGGTTGGTTGCCTCTTCTACGTCTTTCGAGAACTTCAGACCCTTGTCTGCATCCCAACCGTAAACGCAGTATGCATAAGACGGAACGCCGTCGAAAATGATCTCTTCGTAGTTGGCTGTCATCGGAGTCAGCGGAACATAAGTGATCGTGTAGGTGTCGGTTTGACCGTCAATACCCGTTACAACGAGGTTGCCCTCTACCATCTCATAAGTCGGCTCGCCGTCTGCCTGCCAGAAGCGTGCGCTTACAAAGCTCGGTTCTGCCTCGCCTGCCAGATACGGAACGTCGATATTGCCATTCAGGATGAAACCGTGAACACCGTTACTGAAGGTAGCCTCTAACAGCGCTTTTCTTGCTGCAGCCTCAACGATGGTGATCGTGTAGATCATCTGGGTCTGACCGTCCTCAGCGGTAACGGTGATCGTGAAGATATCGCCGTTGATGGCGATAACGGGTTCTTGTGCGTTCGCGTCATTCGGGGTTGCACTAACAGCTGTAACCTCAGGGTTGGCTGCACCATAAGCCTTAGTGATTGTATAAGCCAAGGTGTTCGCTTCGAAAGCCGGGCTGAGGGTATAACCCTCCACAGCCAATGCACTCAGCGTAGCGTCCGTACTCATCTCTGCGCTCTTGGCTACCGAAACGGTATAGTTCACTTGCGCGCCATTCTGTGCGGTAACCGTGATAATCTGTGTGTTGGCGTCTGCGCCTGCTGCCGGTACGTTTACCGTGAAGCCGCTGGCGGGAGTAGCCGTTGCCTTCGGGTGAGCCAAGGTATAAACGACCTCAACAGATGCCAAAGCAACGCTTGCACCTACGGTATAACTATATACGCCTTCTACTGCCTCAACAGCCTCGCCGTTGATCGTCAGCGTCTTGATATTGGCGTTGTCGCTTGCTTCGCAAGAACGGGTAACCGAGATATACTCAATATTCGGGTTGCAAGCCGAAGAAGTACGATATACATATATCCATTCAGCATTGTCTTCCAATGTATAAACAGCGGTCAGGCTCTCTGTGTCGAAATCAGCCGAACCGAGCAGTGTCGTACCCTGGTCGGAATAGATGGTAGCCGTGTTACCGCCGTTGAGTTGAGAAGCAACGATCGTTACTACGTCACCTGCCATGAAGTTGCCCGAAGCCAACTTAACACCGAAGAAGTGACCGTTCGAACCTAATTTACCGTTATCCTGCGTGTTCTTTTCTGCCGAACCGCCTACCACACCGCTAACAGTAGCAGTGTTCTTATTAACATGGGTAGCCTTGATCAACTCACCGCAAACGGAAGCCGGATCTGCTACGGTTACTACGAAAGCAGCAGACATCGCAGGAGATACATTGTATTCATTCGAAGCCGCGCAAGTGAAACTGAACTCACCTGCTGCACTCGGTGTGAAGGTGTATTTCTTTGCGGTTGCACCCTCAATGGCTACGCCGCCAAGATACCACTGATAAGTAGTAGCCTTAGCTGCCGTACAGGTCAATTCAATAGAACCGCCAATAAGACATGCAGTCTCACCGCTGATCTCAGCAGACTCAACCGGATCAGTCGAAGGAGTGGCTCCCTCGCGGTCAACGGCGATAGTACCGAATTTGATATCGCTGTCGTTACGTTCTACGCGGATGGTGGTCTGACCATTGATGGCGTCGTCTGCTACAACGGTGTAAGTGATCGTGTTAGCCGTACTTGCCGGGAAATCACCGGTAACGGCTATGCCGTTCAGTTTAACGCCTTTTCCTGATTTGTTGCTTGTGCCGCAAGCTGCTGTAATGGAGATAACATCGCCTTCTGCGAATACGCCTTCATCTGCCAGCGTGAACTCCCATGCAGAAGAAGAGTTGAATTTGTAGAACGTTTGATCTCCGATGGTAATCTCGTTAGAACCGCCCGAACCCATGGCCTTAACGCATTTGGCTGAACCGCCTTCAGCGTCGTAGATAGTGCCATCCGTACCCGCTTCTGTCAGGGTGTACGAGAAAATCGTCGTAGCGCTCATGCTAATTGCCGTGAGCATTGCTGCAACAAAAGTGAAGATTTTTTTCATGTTTTTGTGTTTTTTAGTTAAATGAATAATTGGGTTTTTATTGTGTTTTGTTAACTACACTTTGCAAATCGACCACAAAAGTACTACATTTCGCGCATATGTGCAAATATTTTAGGTGTAAAAATGCCTTTTCTGCAAAATACGTCAATTTTTCCACATGTAAATTTAGACAATACATCAAAAAAGTAATTTTTTTAGCATTTAATTTGTATATGTCAAATAAAAGCAGTATCTTTGCAGGCTGATTGTAAAATTAAACATTTTAAATTTCGCAAATTATATGAAAAAAATCTTTTCTGTAATACTGCTCTGTGGCTTTGTTTTGGCTGCAAACGCAGTGCCGGCACGTCGTGGATGGCAGACGCGCACTCAGGCAGATGGAACAACGATCGAAGTGCAAGTGGTCGGTGATGAGTTCTATCATTATACCATCAACCGGGACGGACAGCAAGTTCGTGAAGTCAACGGTATGTACCAGGTAGTAGGCGAGGCTCCTACCGCTGAGGTAGCGAAAGCACGTCGTGCCAATGCAGTTATTCGTCGTCAACGCAAAGATATCGGTACACAGCCGAACTTGGCGCCCAAAGGTGTAGTCATCTTGGCGAACTTTTCCGATAAATCCATGCAATCGAGTCACACGAATGCTACGTTCGATGAATTGTGTAACTCGCTCAACTGTACCGTGAATGGAGGTTACCCTTCGGCAGGTCAGTATTTTGCAGACCAATCGAATGGCGCGTATCGTCCCCAGTTTGACGTCTTTGGTCCGGTGAACCTCAGCCGCAACGTAGCGTATTACGGTACAGATGGCGAAGAAGAAGGCGATGACCAGCATGCTACCGACGCCGTAGTAGAGGCTTGCCGTTTGGCGAACGAGCAGTTCACGATCAACTGGGCAGATTATGATTCCAACAACGATGGATACATCGATTTTGTCTATGTGATCTATGCCGGTAAAGGTCAGGCTGATGGCGGTACATCCGAGACCATCTGGCCGCATAACTGGGAAGTTTCTTCCGCACGTCAATATGGTTATTGTACCTATTCGGAGTCGCAATGCAGAGTGGGCGGCAAGAAGATCGAGAACTACGCGATGTCTAGTGAGATGTCCGGTAGTCAATTAGGCGGTATCGGTACACTCTGCCATGAGTTCGGCCACGTAATGGGTTTGCCTGATTTCTATGACACCAAATACGGTACCAATTACGAGCAGTGTCTTACTCCCAACGATTGGGATGTTATGGACGGCGGTGCTTACGGCGGTGACGGTCACTGTCCGCCTAACTACAGCCCGTGGGAGAAAGAGTTCTTCGGCTGGCACACGACCATTAACTTAGGTGCGCAAGGTCAGAACGTAACGCTCTATGCAAATGGAACGGAGAACTATCAGGCCTATCAGATCACCTCTAACGGAAACTATGTAGGTCCGACGACCGCAGGTCTGCGCTATTACATCGAAAACCGTCAGGCTGTAGGATGGGATGAGCCTCTTACAGGTCATGGTATGATCATTTGGAAAGTGACCTTCAATGCATCCAAATGGACCAACAATGAGCCGAACAACACGGCCAATAACCCGTATTACACGATCATTTCTGCTTCTGGTTCAAAGATTGGATGGGATGGAAATTCAAGAACGGATTATTGTCCGAAGAATCCGTTCCCTGGTACAGCAAATGTGCATTCCTATAACGGTATCAGCGGTAAACCGTTATTGAATATCGCTGAGTCGAACCAAGTAGTGACTTTGACTTATATCGAAACGCCATCGGTAGATCCGTTTGATGTGAACTTCATGGCGTTCGGACAACTGTTTGAAGCTGTTCAGAGTACCGGTAAATTAGTCCTGCCTGCAACCAACCCTGTCGCTTGTTCTGACGGTCGCGTGTTCGTAGGTTGGTGCAGCCAAGCAAGTTACAGTAGCGAGACTACTGCTCCGACTTTCGCAAAAGCCGGTGACGCAGTTGCCGAAGGGGCTACCTTCTATGCTGTCTTTGCGGACCAAAACGGCGAAGGCAGTGCTGAAACGACCTGGGATCTGGTTACGAACGCTTCTTCGCTCAATGCAGGTGACGTGCTGGTAATGGCTTGCACTTCAAAGGGCTTCACGGCAGGTGATATCTCCAGCCAAATAATGGCTTCCGTAGCATCAACCTTCAGTAATGATCAAATATCTTCGTTGGGAGCAGGTACTGTTGAACTCACGTTGGGTGGTAGTACAGGCGCTTGGACATTGAGTTCTGAAAACGGTCTTTTGGGTGCCACGACAGTTAAGAAATTGGCATGGGGAAGCGGAACAACGACCTGGGATATAAGTATCGCCGGAGGGGATGCTACGATCCAAAGTACGACAGATAGTTATGGACGTTTCTTGTACAACGCAAATAGTCCGCGCTTTACTACATATACATCCAACACTTCCGTTTCGATGTTGTTGCCGCAATTGTATCGTAAGACAGGCGGTGGAGCTTCATATAGCAATTATAGCACATCTTGCGAGCACGGAACGGATATCCAAAAGACTTGCGTAGAGACCCAAGCTCAGAAGATCGTTCGTGACGGTCAAGTGCTGATCTTCCGCGATGGTCGCACCTACAACATCCTCGGCGTACCCGTTGAGTAAATAACCAAATGAAACATTTTCGGCGTTTAAGCCTCATATTCACTCTTATGGTTCTCAGCTCTGTCATCTGCAGGGCTGGGGACTCTATTCATACCCAGAGTATCCATGGGATGTATGACGCAGGAACGTTGGAGGTGACAAATTCCAATATGGTAGGCGTAACGGATTTTGTGACCTATACCATTACAGGAGGTAAAAACACTAAATTTGGGGCCTATGGTGGAGTGATCTGCATTTGTTTGCCCGACAATGGTGATTTTGTGACAACGACAAAGATCACCAATTTGAAGCGTGTGTGGTTTACTTATTACCCATCTACCGATTATCTTTCGGGGGCATATCCTTCTATGCAGATTTTGGTCTCCAAAGACAGCACGGCGTGGTCAAATATCGCGACAAGCGCTACCCATTCGAAAGGGTCGGCAGATGTGCTCCTTCCGTCGGCAGGGGATTATTTTGTGCGCATAAAAAACACCGGTTCTTCCAAACCGATGTATATCAATGTAATGAATTATACGACACAACATTGTAATTGCTTCCGCTATCAACCCTGATGAAGATCGAGAATGACATATTGATTCCTGAATTGGCACGATTGCTGAGCGAAGGGAAGGAAGTGCGATTCACACCTTCCGGCGTCAGTATGCGCCCGTTCATCGAGGGAGACAAAGACAGTGTCATTCTGGCGCCGCTGAATCGTGCGCCGCAACGAGGAGACATCCTTCTGGCACAAGTACAGACCCTCTGCGGCAGAACGACCTATGTGCTCCACCGACTCATTCGTGTCGAAGGCGAACAACTCACCCTCATGGGAGACGGAAACCTTGCCGGAACAGAAACCTGTTCACGTGCAGACGTGATTGGTATCGTGACCCGTATCGAATCGCCCAAAGGACGTCGCAAACCCCTCACCCGCGGATATCTATGGTACATCCTCCGCCCGGTTCGGAAATGGTTATTGAAGATCTATCGACATTCGATTTTAATTTGGAACTACTCGTCATAACGTCATTACGTCATGACGTCATAAAAAAGAATCTTTATGAAAACAATTGAAGGCTTTAAGTTGCGCAAGTTAGGCAACGAGTACATTTTAGTAGGTGAGTCAATGGCACTCATCAATTTCAACAAGATGATCACCCTCAATGAGACGGCTGCTTTCTTATGGAGCGAGGCGGAGAAAGGGGAGTTTGATGTCAATTCCCTCTGCAAAGCCCTTTGTGCCGAATACGAGGTTTCACCTGAACAAGCCATGACCGACATCCAGAACACCGTGGACTCCTGGCTCAAAGAAGGAGTGGTTACCGATTAGGGAATTAGTGATTAGTGAGTTAGAGAATCGAGAATCGAGAATCGAAAATCGAATATCCGTTTATTAAGAAACGGCTATACTATATTATGAATCGCGCGCGTAAGTGTGCGATTTTTTTGGTCATTTCGTAGAAATGTAGTAATTTTGCGCGCTTTTTGGTACAATTATTAAGATTGACATAAAAATTAAATAATTAAAAAATGAAAAAGATTTTCACTTTATTTGTAATCGCCCTGATGGGCATAAGTCAGGTGTTCGCGCAGTTGCCGTATAACACCACTTACACAAAAACTCATTTCAATAGTTCCAGCGTGACCGTTAGTAAGAGCGGCGCTAACTGGGATAACTCAAATGGAGTAAGGTTGGGAAATGCAGCCCTCGGAGGTTTTAACTGGGACGATAAGTACATCGTAATTGCGCTGAATCAGCAGAGCATCCCTTACCAGTTGAGTTTCAAATACAAGGTGTCTTCGACGGCTGTATCCAATCCTAAATGGTATGTGTCGGAGAGTTCTGACAATAGTAACTGGACGGAGATCTGGACAGCAACGCCGGCAACTACATCGATCATTACTATTTCTACCGATTGGGTGGATTCGAATCCCTTGACGCTTTCCAAATCGACCAAGTACATCCGTATCGGTTTCTCGGGTAACTTTGCAGGCTATCTGTCTGATATCATTGTGTCGGATCAAGCCTATGTGAACAATCCGAAAATCGGGGATGACGAGATCAGTTCGTTGGATTTCGGAGCAAGCACGATCAGTTCCGGCGTAGAGGAGAAGACGTTTGATGTAGAATGGTGTAACGTAAACGCCTTGACGGTAACGAGTGACAATGCACTCTTTACGGTTAGCCCGGCTTCGTTCGGTGGCAAAGCAGCGTACGGTACACAAACGGTTACCGTTGGTTACAACCGCAATCAAGAGGTAGGCGAGCATAATGGAACGATCACGCTTTCGAATGGTTCTATCACCAAGACGGTTACCGTTTCCGGTTCGACGACCAAGCGTGAGCAAGCTATTCACTGGAGTGCCGATCTGGTGGCTACCAACTTCACGATGAATGCCGGTGATATGCTGACAGGCGCTGGTTTGGCTACGGCAGATAACGAAGAGGCGGAACTGACTTATGAGTCAGACAATACAGATGTAATCGCTGTTTCTGCCGACGGTAAGACCCTCTATGCCGGAACGAATGGTACGGCTACCATTACCGTAACGGCTACAGGCAATGCGATCTATAACGAGAAAGTGGAGAGTCAGACCTTTACCGTTACTTCGGATCTGAAGCAAGTCATCGAATGGGATCAGAACTTCATGGGCTTGAAGACCAATGAAGACCCGAACACGATTGAACTGACGGCTACCGCTACCAGCGGTGGTGAAGTGACCTATGCTTTGGAAGAAGGTTCGGATAACTGCGTGACGCTGAATGGAAATATGCTGACGATCACTGGTACGCCGGGTGTGGCTTATATCATTGCTTCGCAAGCCGGTGGTGAGATCAACGGTGAAGTGTGGATTGCAGCTACGGCACGCAAGCAGATTAAGGTTCGTGACCCGCAATCGGCTTGCGATGAGTACGCTTTGGCTGACGCGCAATATACGTTCCCCGAAGGCGATAAGTCCGGTATCGTATATACGGTATTTGACCTGCAAGGTAAGCCGACCAATCTGTCCTTCTATGCGAAACGTGGTGGTTTGAAGTACTTGTGGGAGACGCAAACGCCGTTGTATATCGACCAATATGCGAACTTCGGTTCCGGTCTGGAGTGGAGACAGGTAACATCCATTCTGCCTACGCAAGATGGCGGCAATTTTGGTCCGATCGCATTGGAAGAATCGGCAACGAAGATTCGTTTCCGTACCAGTGAATACGCACAGCAGGCCATCTCCAATATCTCTATTCCGCGTAAGAAAGAGATGATCGTTAGTGAAAGCGCTATCGTGGAGACGGCAGAGCGTAATGTACTTTGGTCGAAAACGATCTCTGTATCCCGTTCGAACGTTGATGTAGTGGATGTTTTGGTTGGTGAGAATTGCCCGTTCTCGGTTTCGAAGACTTCGATTGGAACGGACTGTGCCGATCGTGCAGCTGAGACCTTCGAGGTATTCTTTACCCCGAATGTGAAAGATAGCGTTTATACCGGTACGATCACCATTACCGATGGTAAGGCGAATCCGACAACGCACACGATTAGTTTGGAGATTACTTGTACGGGTTATAACCAATCGATTCACGGCTTCGAGTTGCAGGCAAGCTGTCTGACGACGGATACGGTAGAGTTGCCGGTTGCAACGGCTACGAGCGAGTTGGAGGTCGTTTACCTCAGCTCGGATAGCACGATCGCGTACGTGGAGAATAATGTATTGGTCATCCTCTCGGCCGGAACGGTGGATATCATCGCTTATCAGGCCGGTGACGAGCGTTGGAACGAGGCTTCTGTGGCCAAAACGATCCAGATCAATCTGACGCCGGTTCAGATTCTCGAGGCTCCTGAGGCTACGGAAGTGGCAACCAATGCGCCGGTAGGTATGGCATTGCTTAGAGGCGGTTTGGCAGAGGTAGAGGGTACGTTCTCATGGCTCAACCCGGATCAGATCATGACCGAACCCGGCGAGGCTGCTGTACTCTTCACGCCGACACAGAATACGATCTATGCTACGGCTACTGTCATGGTAGATGTATTCGTGACTCCGAACCCGACCACCTTCGGCGAATATACCGCATACTTCTGCGAAGGCGATTCCGTTGAATTCGCAGGCGTTTGGTATTACGACGCTACCGATGAACCGGAAGAAGTGGTACTGGAAGGCGCTAATTTCTATCAAGGAGATTCGATTGTTATGCTGACGATCATCGTTCATCCGCTTGAGTATGTGGAGATGGACGAAGAGACCATGCATACCAATGAAACGCTTGTTGTTGAGCCGAATGTGTGGTATATATTGGATGGCGAGGACGAGATCCTGCTGACCGAGGCTGAGTTAAAGATGAATGAGCCGAAAGAGGTCACGCTCATCCAACATACTACTACTGAGTTTGGCTGCGAGAAGACGATTGTTCGTTATATTACGATAACTGAAGCAACTGACTTTGAGCAAGTTAAGGCAGAAGAATCAGCCGAGAAATTCCTCCAAAACGGAACGCTTTATATCCGTCGCGGTGAGATGATTTATACCATCTCCGGCGAGCGTGTAAAGTAAGATTTGGAGGTATAAGATGACCGTATCAATCTCGGTCTAACCTCGGTCCATTATCGGTCCATTCTCGATAGATCTTTTCTTAAAAGCAACGGTTTGTCCCGTTGCTTTTTTTATTTTCTCTTTTTAAGAAACGGCTATACCTTATTATTATTCGCACGCGCGTAAGACATAAAATTTGCATAATTCGAAGAATTATATTAATTTTGCGCACTATTTTGGAGTAATATGGCGATAGAATATGTGAAGATACTTAAAAATCGTACATTCTGCCAAATAGACTTAGCAAAATAACAAACAACGAATTTAAGGTTAAGAAAAATATGAAAAAATTGACTTTTCTGAATAAGTTGGATAAATTTAGTCACGACTTGCATAGGCATTGCATAGGCATTGCATCCCTGTCGCATACGTCCCGCTACTTATGCGCGCTTCTCGTGTTGTGTGCTCTGTTCTGCGTGAATGAGAATGCGTGGGCAGCAGATCCGACGTATTGTAATTATAACTATACCAAAAATGAGGAGACGACATCAATTCATAATGGTGAAGTTATTTATCGTGCTACGATTAATGGTTCTTATTATGGGTTGAGCAAACTAACCTTTAAGATTTCAATGTCACGTACTGTCTATTTGGATAATCGTAGTAAGGATCTGGCTTATGATATCTATTTGTATAATAAGAGTACAAATTCATGGTCCAAAAGAGAATCGAAAACATTATCGGGTTACGGAGCTACTACGGCAACGGAGACTATTACCTATACTACAGATCTGACGGATATTTCTGCATTTAAAGTGGTTTCTACTACCGATTTCGGAACATATAAATCGTGGGGAACGAAATATGATACTTATCGATCCGTTTCTGTTTCTAATGTTGCATTTCAGATGGCCTCTACGGTTTCGGCAAGCACCCCATCTATTGATTTTGGCACTTTGATTTATGGAAATAGCAAATCTGAGAAGGTAACAGCTACATATACACTTAACTATTCTGGTGATATGACTGCTACCTGCACAGGAGATTATTCTGCTACTGTGACGGCTGGTTGTAATTGTAGTACATCGCAACAGACAAAAGAAATCACGGTTACGTTTACTCCGACCCAAGCAGGAACGCGCACGGGTAAATTGACAATTAAGAATCCTAACGGAACGAGTACAACAGTAGATCTTACCGGTGTCTGCAATCGTGCGAATCCGACGCTGAATATGAGTAACGATGGGTCGGTGAATGTGACGACCGATAAGGCTAATCCTGTAACTTTGGATTTGGCAGGGTTGAAACTTAACGGTAGTACTTCGGGTATTGGCGGTTTTAGTAAGTTTGAACTTCAGTCGGTAGATGCCAGCACGGGTGCAAAGGCTGATGGAGTTACTATCAATGGTAGTACATTCTATTCAACGGTAGGTGGTACTTATACGGTGCGTGCTACAACGGCTCAGAATAATCAATATAATTCTACATACA
>Ga0310690_10009607_pt1 | contig 12116 bp, 8 predicted proteins | sample AusTroGonzalo_MG_2_FD_207661 | JGI IMG/M metagenome (GOLD analysis project Ga0310690, IMG submission 207661) | Bovine rumen microbial communities from tropical cattle in Woodstock, Queensland, Australia - Gonzalo_04 (v2) (version 2) | ecosystem: Host-associated > Mammals > Digestive system >...
CAGCGTACTTTTCCGTGAACTAACGAACGGAGGCCTCCTCCGTCGCAACGCCCACCTGTTCCCCGCCGTCCGCTTCCTGCTGCGGTATGTGGCCCCCTTCGGCATCCTGATACTTATCCTGTCCACCGTGCTATGATCAAAGCTAGAGAGAACTTCGGCAGCCGCTTTGCGGTCATCGCTGCCATGGCCGGCAGCGCCGTGGGGCTGGGAAACATCTGGCGCTTCCCCTTCGTTCTGGGAGAATACGGCGGCGGAGCCTTCATCCTGGTGTACCTGATGGCCTCCTTGATCCTGGCCCTGCCCATCTTTTACGCAGAGTCCATCATAGGCCGACGTTCCCGCAGTGACACCTTCGGCGCCATGAAGAAACTGGCTCCCGGCACAGCGTGGCAATGGGCAGGCCTTCTCACCATCATATCCCCGCTGCTCATCCTCAGTTACTATTCCGTGGTAGGTGGCTGGAGCGTGGAGTACCTGTTCAAGTCCCTCTCGTTCAGCTTCACCGAGGTTCCGGCAGAAAAGATTCCGGATTTCTTCGGCCGCTTCATCTCCTCACCCTGGCAGCCTATCTTTGCCCACACGGCCTTTATGGTGGCTGTGGCGGCCATTGTGCTGGCCGGCGTATCCAACGGCATCGAGCTGTTTTCCAAGCTGGCCATGCCTGCCTTGCTGGTGCTTATCCTGATTATTGTGGGTTATTCCCTCACCCTGCCCGGCTCCATGAAGGGCGTAGAATACCTGCTTAAGCCGGATTTCTCCCGTCTTACCCCCCAGGCGTATGCCGCGGCGGTGGGACAGGCCTTTTTCTCCCTTTCCCTGGGCGTGGGAACCGTCCTGACCTATTCCTCCTATGTCAAAAAGGAGGAGAACCTCATGGTCTCCGGCGTGGGAACGGCCGTCAGCGATCTGTTATTTGCCGTCATTGCCGCTTTTGCCGTAATGCCGGCCGTGTTTGCCGCGGGTCTTCAGCCCGGCGCCGGCCCGGGTCTGGTGTTTGAGACGTTGCCCTATATCTTCAATAAGATGGGTGAAGGGATGCCCATGCTAAGCACCCTGGTTTCCTCCATCTTCTTCGCGGCCATTCTGGCGGCGGCCCTTACTTCGGCCATCTCCATGCTGGAAGTGGGCGTGGCCTTCCTCACGGACGAACGCGGGATGAACCGCCGTCATGCCACCGTGCTGCTGGCTTTTCTCTGTTGGGTGGTGGGTATTCTGTGCAGCCTTTCCTTCGGCTCTCTGTCCGGCATTAAAGTGCTGGGCCTGAGTTTCTTCGACTTCCTGGATCACCTGTGCTCCGACTGGCTGCTGCCGCTGGGCGGCCTCATCTTCACCATTTTCGTAGGCTGGAAAATGTCCAAGGCCGATGTCTACGACGAGTTCACCAACAGCGGCACGCGGAACACACGCCTCTTTGGTGTGGTGTATTTCCTGATGCGCTATATAGCCCCGGTGGGAATCGTGGTCATTTTCCTGACCAACCTTTTCTTCTAAAGATTTCCCGGCGGCTAAAGGAGAGCCAGTGCCTGGAGAACCATTTCCGGAAGAGCGTCCTTCATGAGGACGTTCTTTTTTGCGTCCAGCAGATAGAGGGACGGCAGGGCGCGAACGGCGTAAAGACGGTCCGTGCGGATGACAAAGTCCGGGTCATACCCGTTGATCCACTCCTTGGGATAAGTGCCTTTCTTTGCCTTCCAGAGGTCCAGGTCCTCGTCAATATACACATCGGCCACCTTGATCCTCCCGCTGGCAATGAGGGCCGATATTTCCGGCGAGGCGGCCATCTGTTCCATGATTTCCTGGCAGGCCTTGCAATCGGGGTTGCCGAAGATGAGGAGGGTAAAATCGGCCTTTATCCCATAAAGCGTACGGCGGCGGCCTTCGGTATCCACGAAGGTGAAATCCGCCGCAGGTGTTCCCGTCTGGTTCAGCGAGCACGCCTTTGCATCCCATGCATACTGTCCCCTTTCTTCCTCGCCCACCAGGTCGGAGGCCGCCAGGAGCGACACGTAAGGAAGATAAAGGTCCTCGCTACGGACGGGGGAGTTGGGGTCGTAAAAATAACGGGAAATAAGGGCCGATGTCCGTGAAAAGGTGTTTCCCTCCGGCCGGGCTTTCTGGAAGGCTTCCAGGCGCCCGAAAGCGGCCTTCATGGCCTCCTGGCCCGCGGGAATGGAAATCTGCTGCAGGATGGAGGCGAAAAGGCCCACCTGCTGCTCCAGTTTTTCGGCCGGGACACCGTTCACCGTAATGGAATCGCAGTGATAGAGTTTCTCGGGCTGGGTGAAGGAGTCCCAGAAATGCCGGGCCAGCCACTCTGCACGCTGTGATGGTTGGGTAATCATCATAGGAATCTCTGCCATAGGGAATTCCCGCGTAGCGGGGGCTTGGGGCGCCTGTTTTTTGGGCTGGCCGCAACCAAACGCCAAAGCCAGGGCTATTCCTATGATTAATAGTCTTCTCATACTACGCAAAATTACGGTTTTTTCGCTAATTTTGCACCCAGTTATGAAAAAGTTCGTCTTGTCCCTGGTGGTACTGATGGCCGTTTCCATCAGCGCGAGGGGCCAATTCTATACAGCGGGTACGGACCCGGGCTACCTTCATTGGTATACTGTGGAAAGCCCGTATTACCGGATCATCTATCCCGAAGGGGCCGATTCCCTGGCTCGCAGCTACGCCCGTTTGCTGGAGCAGTTCCGCGTTCCCATGAGTCGCACCATCGACCACGTTCCCCAAAGCGGGAAATGGGGCAAAAAGATGCCCGTAGTGCTGCATACCCATCACTTGTTTGCCAACGGCTCCGTCGGGTACGCCCCCGTCCGGATGGACTTTTTCACCACACCGGAATCCCTTGGCTCGGACCCGGTATCCTGGGCCGTCCAGCTAGCCGCACATGAACCCCGCCACCAGGCCCAACTGGAGAAACTGGAAAGCTCCGGCCTGGCCAAAATCGCATCTTATGTGATTGGGCAGGGTGCCGCCCCGCTGGCCTGGACAATCTATCTAGCCAGCGTGCGCGGAGAAGGCGACGCCGTGGCTGCCGAAACGGGGCTGGCCTATGGCACCAGGGCCCGTACGGCCGATTTCCTGGATTACATGCGCGTGGCCTTCGGCGAGGGAGACTGGAGGGATCTCACCCGTTGGAGCAAGGGCTCCTACAAGTACTACGCCCCCGATTATTACAAGGCCGGCTATATGCTTATGGCAGGCACCCGGTATCTGTATAACCAGCCTTCCTTTACGGAGGAAGGGCTGGAGAATCATATTAAAAAGCCCTGGCTGTTTGCGCCTTACAACTTCCGCAAGGTTATCAGGAATTATTCGGGCAAAAAGCCCGATGACAGTTTCCGGGACGTGATGCAAGCCTTCAACGACGTCTGGCAGGCCGATGCCGCCGCCCGCGCCCCCTTCCTGAGCCTGAAGCAGGAGACTTCGGCCGAAGAGTTCCCGCTCACCTACAATTCCCCCCGCTGGATTGACGGTACGTTGTACGCCCTGCGGGATGGCTATCTGCGCACTTGTGAACTGGTGAGCATACAGCACGACCAAGTCAAGGTTATACGCCCGTTCTCGGCCCATTCTTCCAGCCTTTCCTACGACCCGGTACGGAACCGGCTTTATTGGAGCGAATCCGTCCCCGATCTCCGCTGGACTCTCTCCGGGACATCCCCGGTACGCTACATGGACATGAAGACGCACAAGGTCCTGGACCTGGCCAAGGGGAATCGGTATTTCAATCCCCAGCCCTCGGCAGACGGCAATCAGGTGGCCGTGTCGGAATATGCTACCACCGGGGAGACCTACCTGGTTATCCTGTCGGCCCTTGACGGCTCTGTCATCCGCCGTGTGGAGGCACCCGAAGGCGTGCAGCTGACGGAGAGCGCCTGGCAGGGCGAGGATCTCTATTGTGCCGGTATCTCCATGGGCGGATATGGCCTTTACCGGGCCCTTCCTTCCGGGAAATGGGAGGAAGTCCTGGCCCCTTCCCACCAGAAAGTGATGAACCTGGACAGCGAAGACGGCTATCTGGAATGGGTTTCCGACCGCACGGGGGTTAACGAACTGTACCGGTATACCCTGGCCGACGGCCGGCTCACCCAGCTCACCAGCAACCGGTACGGTGCCACGGATTTCTGCTGGGCCGACGACCGGCTGTACTGTGTCTCCACCACCCGGGACGGACAGCTTATCTTCTCTACCCCCGTCAGCGCCCTGAAGCCCCGGGAAGTGAACTATACGGACCTCCATTCGTATACCATAGAGGACGCCATCACGGAGCAAGAGCGCGCCCTGGGCCCCGGACCTGATTTTTCACAGGAGGTGCCCCTGTCGGCTCCCAAGCGGTATTATAAACTGACGCATCCCTTGCAGTTCCATACCTGGCTACCCGCCTATGTGAATGTGGATGCCATCATGAACGATTCCTTTGACCTCACCTACGAGAATCTTTCGGTGGGCCTTTCCGGCTATTTCCAGAACACCCTGGGCACCGTCTCGGGACAGGTAGGCTATGCCGCCCACCCCAATCCTGACCAGGACAGGGGCTGGCGGAGCGCCCTCCACGCCAAGGTTACCTATACCGGCCTGTTCCCGGCGTTCGAGGCCCAACTGGATTTTGGAGACCGCCGGGCCCGGCAGTACAATTATACGGAGATTGTCACGTCGGCCAACAAGAGCCTTACGCATACCGCTTCGCTCAGGGACGTCCCGCTGCTGAGCGGGCATGTGAGGGCTTATATTCCGCTGGCCTCCCAGAAAGGTGGCCTGCATTATGGTTTTATCCCGCAGCTCAAATATTCCTTCTCCAATAATGTATACGGGCTGAATCCCGTTCAATACACCACTTCCCAGAGGATTACGCAGCTTCCTTCCCTGATTTCCGTTTCCGACATCGAGCGGGAAGCCCATGCCGTGTATGCGCAGAGCCTCTCGACATCGGCCCGTGGTTATGTGATGCTGCCCACTGCCAAGTCCATGATCTATCCCCGCTGGGGTGTAGGTCTGGAAGGTGGCGTAAGTGTGCGGCCGTGGAGTATCTCGCATTTCCGCCCGGTGGTTTTCGGGTATACCTACGCTTACCTGCCCGGCTTTTGGCGCACGCAGGGGCTCAAACTCACGGGAACCGTCCAGCACCAGATAGGGAACGCCCCGTTCGGAGATCTTAGCGTGGCGGTGCTGCCCCGGGGCTTTGACTCGGCCACCAACTCTTATCTGGCCGCCTACTACCGTACCCAGTGGAAGGTAACGGCAGACTATGCCATCCCCATCTACTTTGGAGATCTTTCCATCCCCGTCCTGGGGTATATCCGCAAATTCGTACTTACTCCCCATGCAGACTTCCTGGGGTTGGGGAAAGACTACCTGTGGAGCGCTGGCGCCGACCTGGTGGCCGATATGGGACAGATTTTCTTCCTTTCCACCGATGTCAATCTGGGCGTTTCCTTCTCCTGGCTGGGAGGCAATATCTACGAAAAAACAGAGCAAAGGAGACCTTACTCTGTTTCACTAATCCTGTCGTTTGATCTGTAATCAAACGACTCCCACGCGCTATTTCTGTTTGATATCTGGGGGACTAATCCCCCAGACCCCCTGGGTCGCTTCGCTCCTTAGTCCTTCGATTCAACCTTATCCTTAACGGAAGAACTGGTCTATCCAGTCCTGGTTTACCTCGGCGAAGCCTTCGGCGGGCTTGACGGCGGGGTTTCGTGCCAGGATGCCGCGGGCGTCCTCGTAAACGTTGAATCCCACGTTGAGTACCTGCATCTGGCCTCCTAAGGGCAGAGCCAGCACCAGGTCGTTATCGGCCCCCTCCAGGCGCAGGAAACGCAGCGGCGCTTCGGCGGCTTCGGGGTTCTTGGCTGCCAGCTCGCGGCGGGTGACCCATTTGCACATTTCCAGGACAGTGTCTTCCAGATTGGCGTCCCGGATGTTCACTTTCTCTATGAGGTCGCCCACCTCACGCACCCGGCGCAGCGTGTACCCGTCCAGCTCTTTTACGGCCTCTTCCACGGCTTTTGGCGGCGTTTCGTCCCCCGGGAGGAGCCATACCATCAATTTGGCGTCAGGGTCGTGAAAAAGGGTCTGATAACGGGCCAGGTTGCGGTGGCCGCAGTAGGGGCATTCCCACACAAACAGAGAGCCGTCCTTGACCCGGGCTTTGAGTTCCGGATCAAGGGCGACGTTGATGCTCTGGCGGAGTTCGACCTCCGTCTGTTTTCCGCAATGGCTACAACTTGCGAGCGCCATCGCTAATGACTACGTTATAAATCTTGGGGGCGTGGCCGAACTTCTTGGTGAACTGCTCCACGGCCTCTTTGATAAAGCTGTCGTAGAGTTCCTCCTTCACCAGGTTGATGGTGCAGCCGCCGAAGCCGCCGCCCATGACGCGGGAACCGGTAACGTCGCACTTGCGGGCCAGTTTGTTCAGGAAATCGAGCTCCTCGCAGGACACCTCGTACAGGCGGCTCATGCCGAAGTGGGTCTGATACATCATTTCACCCACGGTCTCGTAGTCGTCACGCTCCAGGGCGTCGCAGACATCCAGCACGCGCTGGACTTCGCCAATCACGTATTCGGCCCTCAGGAAGTCTTCCTGGGAAATCTGGTCGCGGACCTCGTCCAGCCAGAGACGCTTGGCGTCGGAGAGGAAGTCTACCTCGGGGTGGTTCTTCTTGATGGCGGCAGCGGCGCGTTCGCAGGATTCGCGACGCTTGTTGTAGGCGCTGCTGGCCAGCTCATGCTTCACACAGGTGTCCAGGAGAACCAGTTTATAACCCTTGGGGTTGAACGGGAAGTACTTGTATTCACCGGTCTTGCAGTTGAGGCGCATCAGGGAGCCTTCCTTGCCGAAAAGGGAAGCGAACTGGTCCATGATGCCGCACTTGACGCCACAGTAATTGTGCTCCGTGCTCTGACCGATCTTGGCCAGCTCGAACTTGTCAATCCCGTTGCCGTTAATCTCGTTGATGGCAAAGGCGAACACGCTCTCCAGGGCTGCGGAGGAGCTGAGGCCGGCGCCCAGCGGAACGTCTCCGGCAAACACGGCGTTGAAGCCCTGTACCTTGCCACCCCGCTTGATGGTCTCCCGGCATACGCCAAAGATGTAACGGGCCCACTGCTGGGCGGGTTTATCCTCTTCCTGAAGGCCGAACTCCACATACTCGTCAAAGTCGATGGAGAATACTTTCACCTTGTCCGTCCCGTTGGGCTTAATCTCGGCCATAATGCCAAAATTGATGGCTCCGGGGAATACATATCCGCCGTTATAGTCCGTATGCTCACCAATGAGGTTGATGCGCCCGGAAGACATGTAAAGGGTTCCTTCCTCGCCGAAGAGGGACTTGAATTTTTCCTGGATTTTCTGTTTCATATCTAGTGTTATTTTGTGTCTATCGTACAAATATAGTTATTTTATTTGACAGTTTAGCCATATGGGATAGTGGTCGGAAACGCCGCCCAGATAGCGGGGGCCGGAATAGGTACGAAGGGGTTTTTGGCCGGCATGGGCCGTATCGGGAGCCGACAGGAAAGGGGGGCGCAGGATCTTCATCTGTGCCGGCAGGTGAAGGGAAACAAAGAACAAATCTATGAGTTCCCATACGCCCTCATATTTGATGGTTCCCTCGCCTTTTTGGTAAAGGTCTTCTCCCAGATTCTTCATTGTGGGCTCCAATAGGCCGAAAACGGGATTGGCTGGAGTGTCATTAAAGTCTCCCATAGCGATGAGGTTCTCTACACCTTCGTTCCGCAGCGAATCGGCCAGGTAACGCAATCGCTCTACGGCTATCTTGCGACGAGGCTCCGAGACTTCCGTGCCTCCGTATTTGGACGGATGGTGATTAACCAACAGGCCCACGTCCGCCCCATCTACTGTCTTAAACTGTGCCAAGAGGATATCTCGCGTGGCCAGGATGCTAGAATCGGCCTCAAACAAATGACAGGGTCTGGCTCCGATCAATTGTAAGCGGGAACGACGATAAAGTAACGCCACATCTATGCCGCGAGGGTCTGGAGAATCAAAATGCACCACCTGATAATCCAGTTTCCGGAGTGCTGTGTTTTGCAGCAGACGATGCAGCACATAAGCATTTTCCACTTCGGCAAAGCCCACGGCATCCGGAAGGGAGCCTTCCTCTGATCCGGCCCAAAGGATACCCTTGGCCACGGCGTTACACTTGGCCTGGAAACGCTTGCGGGTCCAATGACGCTCACCACGAGCCGAGAATTCGGCATCGGAGGGGCTGCTCTCGCCGTTTTGGTAATCAAAAAAGTTCTCCAGGTTCCAGAACATGACCTTGAGACTGTCCGTTGGGTTCAACGCCAAAAAAAGGCACAAAAACAAAGTTTTCATGCCTCTAAAGATAATGCAAAATTTCGATTATACGTTGAACAGGAAATGCATTATGTCTCCGTCCTGAACGACGTAGTCCTTGCCTTCGATGCCCATTTTACCGGCGGCGCGGACGGCGGCTTCGGTCTTGTACTGGACGAAGTCCTCGTACTTGATGACCTCCGCGCGGATGAAGCCGCGCTCGAAGTCGGTGTGGATGACACCGGCGGCGCGGGGAGCCTTGTCGCCCGCCACAATGGTCCAGGCGCGGCACTCATCGGCCCCGGCGGTGAAGAAGGTGCGCAGGCCCAGGAGTTTGTAGGCGCTTTGGATCAGGCGTACTACGCCGGACTCTTCCAGGCCCATTTCCTCCAGGAACATCTGGCGGTCTTCGTAGTCCTCAATCTCGGCAATCTCGGCCTCTGTTTTGGCGGCGATGACCAGAATCTGGGCGTTCTCGGACGCTACGGCAGCACGCACGGCATCCACATAAGCATTGCCGGAAGCGGCCGATGCCTCATCTACATTGCACACATACAGGACGGGCTTGTTGGTGAGAAGGTACAGGTCCTTCGCCATCTGCTCTTCCTCGGCGTTCTCCGGCACTACGGTGCGGCAGCTTTGGCCTTTCAGCAGCACCTCGCGGTAACGAAGCAACAACGAAAGGAGTTTCTTGGCCTCTTTGTCGCCGCCGGTGGTGGCCATCTTTTCCACCTTCTTGATGCGGTTTTCCACCGTTTCCAGGTCTTTGATCTGGAGTTCGGTATCCACCACTTCCTTGTCACGGACGGGGTCTACAGAGCCGTCTACGTGCACGATATTGCCGTCATCAAAGCAACGGAGCACGTGCAGGATGGCGTCGGTCTCGCGGATGTTGGCCAGGAACTGGTTGCCCAGGCCTTCTCCCTTGGAGGCGCCTTTCACCAGGCCGGCGATATCTACGATTTCCACCGTGGCGGGAATGGTGCGTTTGGGCTGGCAAATCTCCGTAAGCACCTCCAGGCGCTTGTCGGGGACATTGGTGGACCCTACGTTAGGGTCGATGGTGCAGAAAGGGAAATTGGCGCTCTGGGCCTTTCCGGAGCTCACGCAGTTAAACAAAGTAGACTTGCCCACATTGGGAAGACCTACGATTCCGCATTTCAGTGACATAGCTTCTTCTTTTCTAAAAAACATGCCCGGTCAGGGGGCCGGGCATGACTTTATGGGTTGTCCTTTCTATTAATAGAAACGGGCGCGGTTGTCCTTGACGGTCTTGTCCATCATGATGGGCAGGAGCATCTGGTCGTAGTAGTTGATGAAACGGGTCTGGGCGGCCTTGGCGTCGTCCTCAGTGAAGTAGGAACCCATTTCGCGGCCATTCACCTGGAACACATAAGCACCCATGACACCGGCTACAGGACCGGTAATGGCACCTTCCTTAGCGGAAGCCACGGCACCCACGAAAGCGGGCTCGGTGGTAGGGGCCGATGTGGTGGAGAAGGTAACGTCGGAGAGGGTGGACACGGTGGTGTTCAGCTTCTCGGCGATGGCCTCCAGGGAGGAGAGACCCTCGATCTGGGCAGCCACGTCGGCGGCGTGCTTCTCTGTATATTTCTCACGATAGACCTGGGAACGGAGGTTCTGGTAAATCTCGCTAAGGGAAGCGATACCTTCCTTATGAGCTTTCTCCACAGCCACCACGAAGAAGTACTTGTTGTCCACGGGAATCACATCGGAAACCTTGCCAGGCTTGTTGTTGAAGGCCCAGCGGGTCACTTCCTTGGCGTGGGAGATGGCACCGTAGTTTTCGGTGGCCTCGGTGATGTTGAGGCTGCGGGCATAGATACCGGTGGTGTCGCAGATGGTCTTGAAGTTTTCAAGCTTGCCCTGGGAGCGGACGGCCAGCAGACGGGCCTGCTCGGAGATGACGCGCTCGGTTTCCTTGGAGATGGTGGTTTCCTTCTCGAAGATGGCCACCTTCTTCTTGGCAACGGGCTTGGTAGCCTTGGTTACCTCAACCACGTGGGAACCATACTGGGTGTTGAGCACGAAGGGAACGCCTACCTTGGCTTCCAGAACGGGCTCGAAACCCTTGATCATCATATTCTTGGTCATCCAGCCGATGTTACCCAGCTCACCGTCCTGGGCGTTGCCCTTGTCGGCGGAATAGAGGTTGGCCAGGCTGGAGAAGTTGTTCTTGTTAACCACGTTCACGAGGCTGTCGGCCAGGTGCTTGGCGTCATTGCCCACCAGCATGATGTGGCGGACATACACGGAATCCGGAATGTTGGCGCTGTCCATGATACGGGCGGCGTAGAAGGTGGTGCCGGACTGGTAGACCGGGGAAACACCCTCCTTGTTCTCGGAAACGAAAGTGTCGATGTCGCTGTTCACGCTGCGGAGCTCACCAGCCTTGTACCAGGCATCGTCCCACTTGCGGTCGGAGTTCTTCTGGAGGAAGTTGCGCACGTTGTCGGTGGTGGCGAAATCATCGTACAGGCCGACGAACTTGGCGTTGGAATTGGCAATGTCTTCCTGGGAGGCGTTGAGCTCAAACACGGCATAGCGGACGTCGCGGTTGGCTACCTGACGGAATTCCTCTTTGTGGAGGTTGTAGAATTTCTCCACATCGGCCTTGCTCACCACCACGGTGGAGTCTTCCGGATAATACATGCCGGGAGACATGACGAAGCTCACGTTGGCGGTAGCGTTGTTCTCCTCAATGGCGCGCTTGCGCTCCAGGCCGTTCACATAGGTACCGGCGTTGAACAGGGAGATGTACTTCTCGTTGAAACGGTTGGTACGGGCGGCGTCGAAGAGGTAGTCGCGAATCATGCGATAAGACTCGCTGGACTCAGCGGCCTCCACGAACTCACGCACGCGGTCTACGGAATAGTTGCCGTTCTCGTCATAGAAGCCGTAGAAGCTGGAAGCGATCGGGGAGCGGTTGTCACCCACGAACATGTTCTCCTGCTCCTGCTGACCAACGCGGATACCGGCGCTCTGCATGGTAGGAACAACCAGGTAGCGGTCTACCAGGCTCTGCCAGGTCATGTTGCGGAGGTTGGTCTGATCCTCGTCAGAAGAGGAAGAGGAACCGGAAATCATTTTACGGACCTCATCCAGCTGGCGGGACTCGCTGTCAAACTGGAGATAAGAAATAGCTTTCCCATTGATTTTGCCGACATCGTTCTTGGAAGAAGTGGACTGTACCGTCTGGATGATGTCGGACGGGTTTACAAGGAAGAGTAAAAGACCGAAGGCAATGATGAGGGATGCACCAATGCCAAACTTAGTTCTGATGGTCTCAAGAGCTGCCATTTTATTATTTGTTTTTTAATATTTTCGATTTTTTTAGCTTAAGGGCTGCAAAGTTACTAATTTTCTTCTAAATACCACTATTTTTTTAAAAGAGGGCCGATAAAATTCACCGAATCTATGACAACTTTGGTACTGTCGTTGTCAATAATGAACTCGTTGTCGAAAGGTTTGAGCAGAATGGCGTTGCGGGCCATTTCGTCCGAACGCATGCCGTATCCCTGCATATGCCCGGAAGGGGAAGACATCTTGACGTAACAGTTGGTCCAGATTTCCTTGGCCTCTCCGTCCCAGTACAAGGTGTCGGTCTCCATGGTTTCCTTCTTGACAATATTCTTGACTACAACCTTTCCAAAGGCCGACCAAAGCTCTTTCCCGATGGTTTTGTCGTGCCGGGCTTTCTGGGAAACGATGGTGGTTTCCAAAAGGCCTTCCTCGGAATAACCATAAACGCGTATGCCCTTGGGGAAAAGGTCATACGATACGG
>Ga0310690_10009608_pt1 | contig 12116 bp, 22 predicted proteins | sample AusTroGonzalo_MG_2_FD_207661 | JGI IMG/M metagenome (GOLD analysis project Ga0310690, IMG submission 207661) | Bovine rumen microbial communities from tropical cattle in Woodstock, Queensland, Australia - Gonzalo_04 (v2) (version 2) | ecosystem: Host-associated > Mammals > Digestive system >...
ATTCTTTTGAATGTTTTCTTTGCTTTTTAAGTTTAAAGGAATGACATAAGCTTCTTTTTCGTCTGAATCGATTACATATAACTTACATTGGAAGTTAGTTTGTTTTTTACCGGTTTCTTTGTCCTCATATTCAATAACTTCAATGTTACCTAATTGAGGTTTACCTTCAAAGATTTCGTCATCTTCTAAGGATTTTAAAGGACGTTCCCAGAAATCAGTAGGTAATGTTACACCACTATCGTTTTCTTTGAAACTACCTTTTACACCGAATTTTTTCATTATGTCGTCATATGAAGCTTGTTTTACATCTTCGTCTTCTACTTTTTCAATATATTTGGGATCTACTGCCATACTTATCCTTCCATTATTTTATTAATTTGGTTATAACCTTTTTCGCCTAATTTTAACATGTAATCTAAAAAATCAACGATTACATCTTTTCTTGTATCATTATACATGCTTCTTGCACAGACTTGAAGGAAATGGAGGTTTCCTCCACCGATTATTGCCGGTAGAAAGGAAACAACTATTTCGTCTTCAACGTGTAGTTTACCGTCTTCTAAATCTCTGACGATTTGTTCGGCGACTTGTTCGCCAACGGTGTAAATGATTTCTACACCTTGCGGACTGTTTAAAGCATCTCTTAATAAATCTTTGTCCTTGAAACCCATTTTTACCACATCTCATCTTGACATTTTTGGCAAATGCCACTTATCTCAAATTCTTTACGGGAAGTTTCGTCTTTGAAGTCGTCCATGTTGATAGGTTCGCCGCAGAACGGACATTTGCACTGACGGACGTTTTCACGTTCATTCGGGAAAACTTTCTCTAACATCTGCTCCAAGATTGGATTCCTCTCTGACATCGTCAATAACCTCCGCTGCTTGAACGTCTAACATTTCCACTTCGTCTAAATCGACATTAGTTTCCCGGTCGTACTGACTAGGCATAGTCTCCTCTGCCTGAATACCATTGATATTAGCGAAACTTTTGAATACACGGGTTTCTGCGGCTTTGATAATCATATCTGCCGGATATGATGCCCACGCATTCTTGCCAGTGTTGTAGTATTTCATTTGAGCATAGAAACTGTATATTCTACCATCAGTGGTTTCTAATACGCAGTAAGCTCCAATGACTTCGCCTCTATCGATATGAGTATATTCGTGAACTATGTCCTCTAATTTACCCATTCTCTTTTTAATTTGGAATGTGTCGTTTTTGCAGACATAATCGCTGTAATGAACCTTGTAGGTAGGTTCTCTCATTACGATTTTACGGTATCCATCTCTCCCGGACATTATTTGTCCTTTGTCTTTGAACTTGACGTAGTATATCTCACCTAAGAACGGGTCAAGGTCGTATTTGTTTGCTGCGGTTAAAAACATAAATAATTCCGCATAAGTAGCGTCTTGTGCTACGGTATTTTTTATAGCTTCGACCATATCGGAATCCCAGACACCGGTAATGTTACCATGAGTATCCTTGATTTCAATAGGTTTAAGCTCTTCTTTACGTTGTACTCTTGCCATAATAATCACTGTAATATTATTTGCCAATACTGGATTTCAGAATCGGCGGGTATCTGATTAACTCCTTCTGGTAATCTTTTACCGGCAATCTGGCGGACATATAGTATGTCGCCGGATTTGAGAAGTAAGTCATCTCTATTATATTCTACTCCCATTTCATCTGCCGCTACTTTATGTCCGACAAATGATTTAGCTTGTTTAGACATCTCGTTAAATTGACTTTCAGACAACTTAACACCGTTTAACTTAAAGCAATCTAACAGTTTAAACATCTGTAATGAAATCGCATTACAAATATATTCAGACATCTATATCACCGCAGCTATTTTGGGGTAGTGCATAGTACAAACGCCCAACAAGAAAAAGAATAATGCAAATATAAAGCACATAAAAACAATTCCTACGGGATTCACTCTAACAGGTTCAGGTGTTGGATATAAACTCTTTTTCATACTATCACTCCAAAAGTATGATTAAATCCACATTCAACAATCATACAACACCCTCCGCCAAAGCGGAGATATGTTGCACTTCAACTAAATCATGCTTCTTTAATGCAGTTTCTAGTTGATCCAATAACTCGCCTCTTTCAGCGACAAGTTGGCATAGTTTCTGGTATTCGTCATCAGGTATGAATACGCCAGAAACACCTTCATAATTTATTGGTTTCATTAATATTTATCTCCTTAAATTTTCGTTTGTATAAATTCAAGGAAAACTAATAATGATTTTTCATAGGTTCAGGATTACAGAACTTATGAAAACTTTTATATAAAGTAACAAATAGAAAATTAGAATGTATTAGGTTTAAATAAGACTTTTTTTCTAAAAGACTCTTTTGGATTAGACCTTTTACAAAGGAGATTAGTTTTGTTGGGGTATGGGTATTTTTGTGGTGATTAATACCCTCACCTCTGCTCTCTCCATTTCGCCCTCATAAACCTAATAGTGCTTCCAATTCTTTTTGCTTCATTTTAGTTTCCTTTACCAAGTTTTCAAGTTCAACCATCTTTGTAGATTGAACTTCAAGCTCGGATTTGTAGAGCTTGTTTTCTTTTTGGATTTTTTCATAGTCTTTAACGTCTACTTCATGAAGTTTCATGAACAACATTAATTCATCAACGCACATAACATACTTCTCGTATAATGCTTCTTTGTTATTATGGAAGTATGCACGGTGAGTTTTATCCATTCGTCTGCCTTGTAAAACATCAATTTCTTGTTCAGTGAAACCACCATCAATATTTAATAATATTGACGCATTCCATTTCCTTAGCATATGACACCTAAGTTTTGTATGATCTCCAACATCTTCAAGTTGAAGTTTGTTGTTAATCTTACGGAATGTCTGGTCGAGGTGGCTATCTGATATTTTGAATAGCTGATGTTCATAGGTTAATTTTTCTGGCAAAGCAGCTAGTTTATTTTTCAACTCGTCTTTTTGAGTCTCATTGTATTCTTTTAATACTTTCTGGTAGGTAGCTTTGATTTCGGCGTCTCTACCGATTAAGTATTGGATTATATGTTCGGCTGCTTCGGGACTGCAAAAGGTAGTATACTTAGAATCAGTTTTTTGACGTGTACCTTCAAAGCAAGGAATGACGTCTTGATTACGGAGTTCATATAGCTGGGTTAGCAATTCAGTTTCGGCTTTGGTTTCGGGTAGGTAATTACTACAAGCAGATATGAAGGAATCTACTGTAAGGTTAAGCATGTCTACTTTTGCCATTCCAGATGACATAGCAAACAGGAGGATACATTTAACAACATTGTTGGCTTCGTAGTATGCACTAGTCAGCTCATCAACGGTTGGTAAATCATCGAAAGACATTTCGTATGCTTTATCTACTTGTTTACTGTTGAAGGAAGGCAATGCAAGTATTTCTATTTCAAAATGACGATATATTGTTTTTATATCGTTGAAGTAAGTGTTTGCACTGGATTCTTTCATGTTGGCAAATAGATAATTACGGTACATGACAAGGTATTCTTTCAGGTGTCTTTTTTTCCACCTGATTCTTTGTTCCTCTTCATGATCCGCTTCGTCAATTAACTCGGCTAACTCTTTGCCTGTTAGCTTTTCATATAATTTTACGGAAGCTCTGTAATGTCTTTTTGTGCTTTTTGATGAACCTTTGTCTATGAAAAATTTTTCGAGTAAATTATTTTCCATAGTTTCCACCTATACTTTTACTTATGCAATAAATAATTATATATTATTTATCAGACCCCATTTGAAAAGTATTCAAAAACATCAATTAAAAATAGTAGGTTCATGGTATCTAAACATATACTTTTTAATTGATTGTTTGTTTTTGTAGAACACTTATTTGATTTTAATTGTTTCCTTACAACAAACACATGATTTTTAAGTCTTGTTTTGTGATATAAACACATGTTAAATTTAAGTGTTTAGTTTTAACAAATGAGGTAATACTTAATTTGTTGTATTAAGTATTTAAATTTATCTTTAAACTCTTTTTATCCATACGTCGTTTTGCATTATTCCATCGTCCATTTCGTACAATACGTGTAGATTGGACTCTTTCACAATGAAACGGATAAATTGGTTTAATTCCTCTTCTGATATGCGGTTTCCCGTATACCATGCTGTAATGCTCTTCTCAAATTGGAATTTTTTGCGGTTATAATATTCTATTGTAACCTTGTCGGAGTAAATCACTCTGAATAGTTTGGATTTGCCATTGTTAAGTATGTATTCATACTCAAATATTTCGGTTGGCATATCTGTAAACTTGTCTTCCAAATCTAAGAGCTTATTAACTACACTGTCAAAGGTTTCTTTATCACTGGATTTGAGATTGCATAACCTTTGGTGAGTTTCTGGACTAACGGAGATACCAATGTAGTTTTTAGGATAAGTCATAAAACTCCTCCCATTTGTCTAATAGTCTAATTAAAACACTGTTAAATGGCTCTCCGCTGCCATTCTTATGAGCTTTGAGTCGCTGATAAGTATCTCGTTTGATGTTAAGTGTTTTCATAGACATATATAATTGTATACATATTATAGTATTTATACTTTACTATTACAGGTTAGTTGATAAACCTACACCATCATAAACTCATAATATAATATATTATAATAGGTAGGTGCAAACCTACTTACAGTATTTTATCAAGTCAAATACTGCGGTGATAAACTACCATTTAAATCAAAAAGTAAAACAGGAGTAAAAAGAACAAGGGACATTATTCATTTAAAAATCCGTAAATTAAATAATTGCATATTGATTTCACTGGAAATAAACTTATAACTTAACACATGAATTATCACGTCAGAATCGTAGAACATTGCGTTACAACGGTTTTATATTATCTTTTTACAATTGGCATAATTTTTAGTACATACTCCTAGTACAAATTGAACGAATAAAAATAACCGCCTATTCGATTTTTACTCCTGGTTTACTAAAAGTGATAATCATTTACCTTTAATAATACACATATCCAATATATCTATTGTAGGGAATAAACATTTGTTGTTTTCTGCATTCGAGGGATTTTATAGATGGTTCTCAACACATATATCATAAACAGGTAAAAAATGGAATTGGAGTTCTTTTCAATTTTCTGCTCACATTCCATTCTTTTACCACAACTATCTATAAAGTTTTTACATAATACATCAACCTTTGGTTTAAACGATTGTGTGAAGGATATTTCAAAAAAGCAATATATTCGATATATACTATTGTATCATCTACGGATTATGGTGGTTTTTTGTGTTTTTCATGTTTTGTTGTTTCCCCACCATAATCCCATTAGATAGATCTAATTTTTTTTGTGATGAAAATGAGGAACCGAAAATCTGTTTTTTCATGTATTGGAGCTTCCAATCATAGTGATTATGAGAGAGAAGCTAATGATTATTATTCTACTGACCCCAAAGCAATCACATTACTTCATAAACATGGATTGCTTGACGCTGATGTTCCTTACTGGGAAACAGCAGTTGGGGGGGGGGCGGTTAGCTAAGGAATTGAAACGTCTTGGATATACTGTAACCTTAGAAACTGACTTATTTGATAGAGGTTATGGGACTACTGGTATAGATTTCTTTAAATGTAATGAAACCTTTGAAGGAAATTTAATAACCAATCCACCATATAGTTTTATCAATGACTGGATACAACATTCATTAGACCTTGCTTCAAATAAAGTATACATTTTTTGCCGGATACAAACCATTGAAACCATTAAACGATATAAGATATTCAAGGACAACCCGCCGATATATATTTGTCCTTTTGTTAAAAGAATCAACTGCTATCGTAACGATGACTTTGGTTTGAAAAACAGTGCGGTATGTTACAGCTGGTTTATCTGGGATAACACTGTTGAAAATGAAGACACAAAAGTGAAGTGGTTAATATGACTAACACTTGCAAACTTCATTTCACTATAACATGTTACGTTCATGATGAATGTGCAGATGATCTCGGTAAAGACTTAGCGAGATTTCTGGAAGAGTCATGGTTTAATGGTGAGGACGTTTTAGAAGTTGAGTACATCGACCATGATGTATTATTATAATTTTTTTTCTTTTTTTCTGAAATTTTTTTTAGGTATTGATGTATGCAGCGAACCCAACCGAAAAGTATATATAGTATAATAACCTACCTATTAAACAAGTGAGTTGTCATAAATCACCACGCACAAATGACAACTTACAAAATGAAATCCAAAAGAGTTGATACAAAATGAAAACAATACAATTAGATGACTTAAAAGGAGACAATGTCTACACTCTTGAAGAGTTGATAACCTCCTGTGAAGAGCTTGGAAGGTTTAAAATCCAACAAGTCTTAGACGGTGAAAATGAAACAGGTTTATTTACATTTGAGGTGGTATTATGAGAATGCTTATCTCAAAAGAAGATGCTTTAACAATGAAAAATGAACCTATGAACGTCAGTGTTTGGAGTAACAAATACGGACATCAAGTTTTAATGAACGTTCCTATGAATGAAAACATGTACATTAAATATGCTGTAAGCTGTGCCGATGAACAAGAAGCAAAAGCTTTCGCTGCATTGTTTACTAACCGTGTTCCTTGCGGTCATTTCCATGTGATAGCATGAGAATGGGATTCGATGTATTGTGCAGGTTAAACTTGAACTTAGAAAAACCTGCACATTATTACTGTGCTATCTGGGGAAATGAAGATCAGTATAACTTATTAGTTAATCATGTTAGAAATGAACTAGGAGGGTTGAAATGAACCGCACTACCGCTTATGCAATGAACGCAGCAATGAACAGGTTCCTTTTAGATGGAAATGAACTTCCAAAAGGAAATGAAACTCTTACTGTCTGGGGAAATGAACCTAGCTGTGGGAAATCATTTGCAAATGAACTTAGAAATGAACTGCTACATGGAAATGAAAATGAAAATGGATTTAGAAATGAAAATGAATCCAAAAATGAACTGGAAATGAACGGTGGAAATGAACTAGAAATGAACCGTAGAAATGACGTGGAAATGAACATCGAAAAAATCGTAGAAATGAACCGCCGAACTACCACTACCGTCGAACAAGTAATCCATTTAAAAAAGAATTGTGATTACACAAACTTCTTTTCAAGCTTCTGGTATGGCAATGGAAAGTATTGGATAGAAGGTGCTTTCTACAAAGGCAACTATCCAGTATACCAATTCAGAATCAACTGCAAATCAGAACAAGATTGCAGAGCTAAACTAAACCAAATAAGGAGGAACTATCAATGAGATACAGTTACGGAGTCAATGACTCATTCAATCCAAAAAGAGGTAGAACAATCAGCGTACCTCAATTAGCAAGTCTCATCAAGAGAGATGTCGGCTTTGGCAAGTGGAACAATTATCATGGAGGAGTAGAAGATAACTCCGCTGCAAGTTGTAGTTACAAAGCAAACAGCTTCGTATTCCATGAAAGATTATTCATTTACGGAACCGAAAGAGAGTTCAAAGAATTAGAAAAAATAATCAGTGAATTTATCAAAGTAACTCCACGTGTTTTCACTGATAATTAGAAACATTTAACAACTCCAAAAACTAAACACAATAAACAGGATTAAATCCTAATGATTTGTTAAGCGGTTTTCAAATCAAAAGGGTTAATCCTGTGTTTTACAACTCTTGAAGATGGAATATTTAGCTATTCTCTTTGTTACAACTCCTGAATAGCAATTCCATCTTCTCAACTCCTAATTTTTACCTACCAATGTCTTAAAATCACTTACCATAAACTTAAAGCATAAACTCCATCTACCATAAACTTAAAGCGAAAATTTACCTACCAGTAACTTAAAGCGGCAGCGGCGGCGAATTTACATACCATAAACTTAAAGGAAACCGCCCCGATTTACCTACCATATACTTAAAGCGGCAGCGGCGGCGAATTTACATACCATAAACTTAAAGGAAACCGCCCCGATTTACCTACCATATACTTAAAGCGGCGAAAATTCCGCCGGATTTACCTACCATATACTTAAAGGCACTCCCGCACTCGCTCCCGCTCTCCCACGCTCCCGGATTTTCCCGCCGCCGCTCCCGACCGCACCGCCGCCGATGAATCCACGCCGCCGCCTCCAATGTAATATTTATTTTACCTCCTGGAATTGCAGCCGCCGCCGGTAGTGGATCCAGATTTATATTATATATTGCTGCTGCTGTCGTGGAAGTTGTAACCCGTGAAAGATTAAAATATAATTTTCATCAATTGCAGCACCTGGAAAGAATCCAATTATAATTATTATTGTTGAAGTTGTAACCAATGGAGGAGCAGCACCGGGAAAGATTTTTTATATTTTCATCACTTCCGGGAAATGTTACCCGATGAAAAAATTTTATATTTTCACTACTTCCAGGACTTGCAGCAATTGGAAACAATCCGGGAAAATTTTAAATTTATTGTTGATGAATCCACGCCGGGAAAATATAATATATATTGCTGCTGCCGGTAGTGAATCCAGGAGGATATTATAATATAATAAATTGCAATTGTTGAAGGTATCCACGCCGCCGCAAATCCTGGAAAGTTACCCGGATATAATGAAAGATAAATATTAAACTTCCAGGATATAGAACAAACTTTTTAAAATATTGCAGCAGTTGAAAAAATAAGGAGTAACTTATTAATTAATATAAGTAACACTATTAAAATAAATGGATTTATATAAAAATTGTTGAAGTTGTAAAGGATCACTTAAAAAATTATTGCAGCTATTGGAGCAGCACCAGGAGCAGCAATTTATAATATTATATTATTGGTATCCAATGGAGCAGCAATAAATAAATATTTTCATCACTTCCAGGATTATAAAATATTTTCATCAATGGACGCACCACAATAAAATTCTAATAAAATTATGATGAATCAATTTTATAAAAATATAATCCTGGAAGTGTTACCAAGATTATAAAATTATAATATATATTGCTGCTGCTGCAAATCCTGGAAACATAATATAATATATATAATATATATTGCAGCTATTGGAAGCAATGAAAGCAATTTTTTAATATATTACTGCTGCACTTTTTACCCCGATAATTTTTTTTTATGCACGTGGAAACACTACCGAAAAACCGAAAAGTATATATATTATAATAATCTAACTATTATACAAGAAAGATTTAAAACGCAAAGTTTTATAATTTTTCATCATTTAAAGGAGTTGTAAAACATGACATACGAGAACCATTTTAAAAACTTCCTGGAAGACTGGGACGCAACAATTTTAAAAGCTGCAAACCAACCGGAAGCCGCAAGAACCTTTTTAAATAGGTTAAAAAGTAACTGGAATGTTAAAAAAGTAAATGGATTTAAAGCCGGTAATATATCCGGATTAGTTTTAAAAGAAATCCGAGCAAATAAGCAATTTAAATTAATTGCAGAATCCGGGAAGGTTTATTTAATTTATTAAACTTCCCTTTTTTAAAATTTTTATGGAGTTGTAAACAATGGATCAAACAATAAAAAACCAATCAAAAGCACTGGAAGCAATCCAGAGAACAAACCAATTAACCGACATGTTTTTAAAAAACATGCAGGAGTTAATAAAAACCGATGAAAATTAAAAAAGCTATTTAATGGAGTTGTAAAACATGGATATAAAATTTAATGATGAAGAAACCAGGAACAAACGTTCCAGTGTAACCCGATTAATAGAATTTTATAATATCGATATGATATTAAACAATGAATTAATAAACGTGTTACCTTTTGAAGTATACCGCAGCATTGAACCAGACGACGACGAGGACGACGACGAGGAAGATTTATATTTATATGAATCAGACCCGGAAGTTTTTCAATATTACATTATTAAAGAACGTGATTTATTTATAGCTAGTTTATTAAATGAACCAGTTTTTTATAATAGTGAAATCGATTTATATTTAATAGGTATTACACACTGGGGTACATCATGGGATTATGTTTTAACCGATATAGATTTAATTTATGATGAAAACCAGGAGTTAAATTTTAATTTTGAAACTATAAAAGAATATTGGAACCGCTAAGGATCCAATATTTATAAATTTTTTAATGGAGTTGTAACCAATGGAAGCAAAAGAAAATATTAAACAATTAGTAAAAGCAATTAAACCAGATGAAACCGCCGCAGCAGCTGCAAATATTAATTATAGTGAAAAAACCGCCCCGTCTTTTATTGACGTGCCGGAAAAACCAGAAATAAATTTAAAAGTTGAAAAACTTTATAATTTAAACCACACACAAAGCAATTATTATTATAAAGCACATTCTTTAAACCTGGAATTTAATAATATATATTGCTGCACTGGTAAAGAATACCCGCAAGACGCCGCCGGGCATTTTTACGTTAAAGTTGAAGATGAATATTTAACAAAGCAAAATATTATTATCGGGGTATCCTATGAAACCAATATTTTAATATTGGATTTAAAAACCGGCGTTCTATTGATAAACAAAGAATATTATAATTGCAGTGTAACCACAAAAGAACATTATAATACTTTTACCTGGAAACATCGGGAAAATATAACCAGTAAAATATTTTTAAATAGTGAATGTTTTAATATCATGGAGGATTATTTATTTAATAAAAAAATCCTGGTATTTAATGAAAAAATCCAATATTTATTAAGTGCTGCAAACTATGAAAAACCAGTTTTTAATATATTGATGAATCCAGAACAAACCAGGAAAGAAAATATAAATAACTTCCTGGATATGATTCACTTTAATAAAGATATGATTAAAAAATATTTGCGTCATGAATTGCAGTTTATACCACGTGCCGCAAGTGCTCCAAACTTTATTATAAATGATGAAATCCAGGAGTTAAAAACCAGAGAAAAACACGTTTTAACCATTTATAAAAATCGGGTAAAAATAGAGTTAATTTTTAGCTGCCGCAAAAAAAGTAAAACTATAATATCCGATATTAAATTTAATATTCTGGAAGCTGATTATTTAACCAACGATATAAGAACAAACCAGGATAAAATTTTATATAACGGTTACGACATCGGGATCACAAACACAAAAGAATTAAAACCGGTAGAATTTAAAAGACAACCAGGTTTATATTATGGATTCTATTAAATGGAGTTGTTAAATATGTTATATCATGATATTTTACTTAACATTTATAGGAGTTACATTTATAATTATTTTTACTTTTATGAAATCTAACCGGGAAAATAAAAAGGAGTTGTAAACAATGGATCACAAAGAAATTCTATTAACTGCAATACTAGCAATTAATTTAATAAACATGTTAATTAATTTTAATTGGTTTATGTTATGTTAAGAAAATTTAAAAATTATATCCTGGTATCCTTCCAGGATATAAGAATTTATTAATGGAGTTGTAAAACATGCAAAGAAAAATAAAAAACTGGATATTACTATTTATAATAATATTTGATATTGAAGTTTTAACAATGTTTTTAATATAATCCTGGAATCATTACCAGGATTATAAAAATAAAATTATAATGGAGTTGTAACCAATGGAACCCGCAGCAAAAGAAAAATTAAATAAATTATATGATGAATCAAAAGAAAATTTAAAAGAAATAAAAATTTTATTAACCTGGAACCGACAAACCCGAACCGACCCCGCAAAAGATCGAACGTTACAAACATTAATAAAAAAACATGAAAAATTAAACAATGAAATTAACAATTTAAGAAGCTGCAAACACTGCAATTAAAACCAATTGCAGCAGCAGCAAAAGCAAACCAATAATAAAAAAGTGCTTTAAATCCTGGTATCCTTCCAGGATTATAAAAGCACCACAATAAAATTCTATAAAAAACTAATCCAATATATAGGAGTTGTAAAAAAATGAAACCTAAATATAATACATTTAGAAAAACCGGAAGCAAAACCGCCCGACAAAGTGAAAAAGTATATTTAAGAAAATTCTATAACTGCAAAAAATACAGTTATACAACCAGATTTATATTAAAAATATATTCATCTGGAAAAGTCGAACCGATGAAAAACATATTTAACCGCAAGAATAAACACAATTTTTATTATATGAATCCGGCAGCAATGAAAGCAAAAGTATATTAAAA
>Ga0310690_10009609_pt1 | contig 12116 bp, 9 predicted proteins | sample AusTroGonzalo_MG_2_FD_207661 | JGI IMG/M metagenome (GOLD analysis project Ga0310690, IMG submission 207661) | Bovine rumen microbial communities from tropical cattle in Woodstock, Queensland, Australia - Gonzalo_04 (v2) (version 2) | ecosystem: Host-associated > Mammals > Digestive system >...
TCTGCCGTTGCTGTCCTTGCAAGCCATCGGCCGCTCCTTGGTCTTCATGATGTCGCGGTAGGTAATCAGGCCCATGAACTGGCCCCGCTCGTTCACCACCGGCAGCTTCTCTATCTTGTGCTGCTGCAGTATGTCTGTGGCCTCCGCAAAAGTGGTGCCCTCGTGCGTCGTGATCAGCTTCGTGATCATTATCTCGCTCAGCGGTCGCTCCATGTCGCGCTCGAAGCGCAGGTCGCGGTTCGTCACCATGCCTATCAGCATCCTGTTCTCGTCGACGATGGGAATGCCGCCGATGCCATATTCCTCCATCAATCGCAGCGCATCCTTCACCTTGGCGTCCTTGTCGAGGGTCACGGGGTCTATAATCATGCCGTTCTCGGCACGCTTCACCTTGCGCACCTCGTTGGCCTGCCGCTCGATGCTCATGTTCTTGTGCAGCACGCCGATGCCGCCCTCCTGGGCCATACCGATGGCCATCGCGGCCTCGGTAACAGTGTCCATAGCGGCACTCACCAATGGGGTGTTAAGCATGATACGCTTCGAGAAGCGCGACGCAACAATGACTTCGCGGGGGATAACCTCCGAATAGGCGGGGACGAGCAATACGTCGTCGTAAGTAAGGCCTTCGCCAATGAATTTCGTGGTGTCTGTATACATAGTTTTTAAAATATTATCTCTATAAAATATTTTGCAAAGATACGACTATTTTCTCAATCCCCACCACTTTTTTTTCACCAATCCCCCACCATTCCCCATAACTCACTGTGCCACAGCCCAGCCGCTTCCTCTCCGTATCCTCTCCAACTGTTATGCTGTTGTTCACCTGTTGTTTAACTATTTATAATAGTAGAACAATAGGTAAACAATAGTATAACATACGGAGAAGAGTCGAATGGGATAGGGAAAGGCGAAGAAGGGAGTGTGATGTAATTCCTATTTTCTGATTCACAATTACTATTTTTTGTGTATTTTTGCATCGGAAAACAAATATTAAAAAATACAATAAAACATGAAAAAGAGCTTAACTTCAATCCTTTGCGGGATGTCGCTGGCACTGGTGGCGACGATGATTGTCAGCTGCGGTGGCGGTAAATCGTACAAAATCGACGGCATGGTCGACGATGCCCAGTTCGAGGGCAAGATGGTATATCTGGGTTGCGACGGCGACGCCATAGACAGCGCCGTTGTGAAGGACGGTGCCTTCACCTTCGAGGGCAAAGCCGATGAGGCGTGGATAGCCACGCTGTACGCGATGGGCGAGACGACGATTTTGCAGCAAGACGTGGTTGTGGAGCCGGGCACGGTGATTGTGGACTTGCTGACGGAGCGCATAGGTGGCACGCCGATGAACGACAGCCTGCAGCTGTTCCTCGAGGAGGAGGGCGACAGCGAGATTGAGGAGGAGATGGCCACCTATATCGAGCAGTACTACATGGCCAAAGACGCCGCCGAGCGCGCTGTGGCCGAGCACATGTACGACTCGCTGGAGGCCATAGCGACGACGCGTACCTACGACCACGCTATGGCTTACTACTGTGACCACCGCGACAATATCCTCGGTGCCTACGCTATGGCTGTGCTGTGCAGCACCGACCGCATGACCTATAGCCAGCTGAACGAGCTGCTGAGCGACGCCGCCGATGTGGTGAAGAACCACAAGCCGGTGAGTGCCAAGCTGGCTCAGTTGAAGGCTGTCGAGGAGACATCAGCCGGCAAGCACTACACCGACATCGAGGGTATCGACAGCAAGCTGAGCGACATCATCGAGGGCAAGCTGGCGCTGGTGGACTTCTACGCCAGCTGGTGCGGTCCCTGCCGCGCTGAGATACGAGACAACCTGGTGCCGCTGTGGGCTAAATACCAGAGCAAAGGCTTGGTGATAGTGGGACTGAACGTGTGGGAGCGCGGCGACGCAGAGGCCCGCAAGGCTGCCCATGAGAAGGTTATGGCCGACCTGGGCATCACCTATCCGCAGCTGGTGGACAGCACCCGCACGGCCACCGACACCTACGGTGTGCGCGGCATACCGCAGATCATGCTTATAGGCCCCGACGGCACGATACTGGCACGCGACCTGCGTGGCGCCGCCATCGAGGAGGCCATCGTCAAAGCAATGGGTAAATGAAGAGTAAAGAATTAAGAATGAAGAATGAAGAATTCGGCTGCCGCAGTCGGATTGTGCAGTTTTTTTGTGCAAGCCTATTCTTCATTCTTCATTCTACATTCTTCATTTCCGCAACGGCACAGGACAGCAGCCGTGTGGAACTGCGCGTGGAGACGAAGCAGTTCTTCCAGGACAACGAGTGGTTCGGCCTGCATGCCACAGGCTACACGCTGCCGGGCTTTTACCTGAGGCCGATGGTTGCGTGGCATGTGAGCACAGGCGTGACGCTGGAGGCCGGCGTGCACTGGCTGCACTTCTGGGGCGCGCGCAACTACCCGTCGGGCGAGGCGCTGAGCGTGTGGCACCGCGAGAGTGACACGGCCACAGCGGCGCACGTGCTGCCGTGGGTGAGGGCTGAATGGAGGTGGAGTAACGGCAGTGTGGCGATGGGATGCCTGAGGCCACACGAGCTGCCGCTGCCGCTGTACAATCCGGAGAGGCTCTATGCGGCCGACCCCGAAGCCGGCGTACAGCTGCTGCTCGACTACAAGCACTTCGACATGGATGTGTGGGTGGACTGGCGCGAATACATATGGCAGCACAGCAGCCGACAGGAGCAGTTCACAGCAGGCTTTAGTGCAGAATTATTGTTGGAGCCGTTTCATGAAACGGCTCTACAGCTGAAGGTGCCAGTACACATCATAGGCCAGCATGTCGGCGGACAGGGGCTCGCGGAGCACAAGCCTGTGCAGAACCGCTTCAACGGCGCCGCAGGACTGTTGATCAAATACAAAGCAATACAGGCAGGCTGTTACACCATGGGCTTCACGCAGAAGAACATGCCGACGGTGCTGTACAAGCGTGGCTGGGGTTTCTATCCCACGGCGAGCGTCACCGTAGAGCCGTTTCATGAGACAGCTCTGACAATCGACGCAGGCTACTGGCAGAGCCACGGTTTCGTGCCGCTGCTGGGGAGCGCGCTGTTCAGCAACGTGGCATACGTGGACGGCATCACCTACTTCGGCATGAACCGGATGATGAACATCGGCGCAAGTTGCCGTTGGAACATGGGCGGCGGCGAGCTGATAGTGGAGGGACGCTGGTACTACTATTTCGAGAAAGAGAAACCGTCGCAGTACTCGGTGGGGGTGTTCATAGACCTGGCGCCGAGGATTACAATAGCAAAATGAAAATGGAGATATATAGCAAGGAAGGTCTTGTCGAGCACCTGAGCGAAGAGACTGCAGTAACGGTAGGCGTCTTCGACGGTGTGCATCGTGGACATCAGCAGCTTATAAGGCAGTTGAAGGCTGTCGGCGAAGGACAATCGGAGGCCAGTCTGGTGGTGACGTTGACGGCGCATCCGTCGTTTGTGCTGGGGCGCAGAGAGAACGAATACTGGCTCGACGACCCGGATGAGCATCTGCGGCTGCTTTTCGACGCAGGGGCAAAGTATGTGGCGGTGCTGCCGTTCACCAGAGAGGTGGCGCAGCTGTCGGCCTGCGAGATGGTGCGCCGGATGTATGATGAGTTGGGGATGAGGACGTTGCTGGTAGGGTACGACAGCCGCTTCGGCAGCAAGGAGAACGATGATTTCCGTGACCTGCCCATGTTCTCCATAGAACTGGGCTTCACGCTGCAGAGAGGACATCCGTTCAACTTCGACAGCGAGCCCATAAGTTCGAGTCGCATACGGCAGACGCTGCTCGATGGGCGGCTGGAGGACACCGCAGCGCTGCTTGGGCGCAACTACACCGTGAGCGGCAAGGTGCAGCACGGACGCGGCGTGGGCCAGACACTGGGCTTCCCGACAGCCAACATAGACATAGCGCAGACGCGCAAGATGCTGCCCAGAGAGGGCGTGTACGCAGTGCGCATAGGCGACTGCAAAGGGATGGCGAACCTCGGCGACGCACCCACCTTCGGGGTGGACAAGCCGATGCTTGAGGTGCACCTGATAGACTACAAAGGAGATTTATACGGAGAAACGGTGACAGTGGAGTTCCTGCACCGCATAAGAGACATAGAGCGTTTCGGGAGTGCCGATGAATTGCAGAAGCAATTGAGCAAAGACATCGAGGAGGCTCGCCGATGGTGATAACGCTGTTCCAACAGGACATACGATGGCACGCGCCGGAAGAGAACCGCCGGCGTGTAGAGGCTGTTCTGGCAGCTGCACCGGAGAGCGACATCTTCGTGGTGCCGGAGACCTTCACCACAGGCTTTGGAGAAGGAATGACCGACCTGGCCGAAGAGCCTGAGGGACCCACACTGCAGTGGGCACGCCGTATGGCGGCAGAGTACGACAGGCTGATGGTGGGCACATGGATTGTGCAGGATGAGGGGCGCTGCTACAACCGTATGCACTGGGTGAAACCCGACGGTAGCTACGGCACATACGACAAAGCCCATACATTCCGCGTCAGCGGGGAATACGACGTGATAGCGCGCGGCAGGAAACGTGAGGTGTTCGAGTGGCACGGATGGAAGATAAAGCCTGCGATATGCTATGATTTGCGCTTCCCGAAATGGCTGCGCAATGACAATATGGATTACGACATGCTGCTGGTGTGCGCCAACTGGCCAGGCAGCCGCCATGAGGCCTGGACAACACTGCTTAAGGCACGGGCCATAGAGAACCTATGCTACACCGTGGGGTGCAACCGCTGCGGGGTGGACGGCGTCGACGGCAGTTACAGCGGCAACAGTGCCGCGATAGACTACAAGGGGCTGCCAATGGCAGAATGCACCGGCGAGGAGACGTTGACCGTCACCCTCGACAAAGAGCGGCTGCAGATCTTCCGCCAGCATTGGCCCCTCTATCTTGACTTTGACTAAATGGACAACATAGAGCAGAAACTGGGATTCGACCGTATACGGCAGATGGTGGCTGAACAGTGCACCAACACCCTTGCCGCACGTATGGCCGAAGAGATGCGCTTCATAACCGACTACGAGCCGCTGAGCCGCGAGCTCAAGCTAACGGAGGAGATGCGACAGATAGTGCTCATGGAGAGCGACTTCCCTCAGCAGGACTTCATAGACCTCACCCCAGTCTTCGCCCATCTGCGGGTGGGCAACACCTTCATACCGCTCGAGAGCCTGTTTGACTTGAAGCTCTCGCTGCGCACCATACGAGAATGCTACTATTTCCTCACCGCCGAAGAGCACATGCAGTACGAGGCACTGCGCAACGTGGCCATAGAGGTTGAGCTCGGCTACGGTGGCAAGAGCTCGCAGCTGAATGTGATTAACTCACTGTTGGGAAAACTCATCGACGACCATGGTGAGCTCTATGACAACGCCTCCCCTGCCCTTGCCGAGATACGGCGCACCAAGGCTCGCAAGGCCGCCGAAGTAGACGCACAGGTGAGCAGTACGCTGGCGCGCGCCAAACGCGAAGGATGGGCGCCGTCGGACGCCGAGGTGACGATACGCGACGGACGGCCCGTGATACCACTGTTGACAACCCATAGGCGCAAGATAAAAGGACTAATCCAAGACGAGAGCGCCACGAGGCTGACGGCTTTCGTGGAGCCTGCCGAAGTAGTGGAGCTCGGCAACGACCTGCGCGAACTGGACTTCGACGAGCGGCACGAGATACAGCGCATACTGTTATCATTCAGCGACAGGCTGCGTCCGATGCTGCCGCAGCTGGACGAGGCCTACCGCTTCCTGGCGAAGATAGACTTCTTGAGGGCCAAAGCCCGTGTGGCTGTGGAACTCAACGCCAGCGTGCCGATACTGCACAAAGAGCCGCACATCGAATGGATGGATGCGCGGCATCCGATACTATACCTGCAGAAGAAAGACGGCGTGGTGCCGTTCAATCTCAACCTGTCCAACGATTCCCGCATTCTCATAATATCGGGTCCCAATGCCGGCGGCAAGTCGGTATGCCTGAAGGCTGTGGGTCTGATACAATACATGCTGCAGTGCGGTATGCCAGTGCCTCTGAGGCCTACGTCCGAATGCGGCATATTCGGCAGCATATTCATAGATATAGGCGATCAGCAAAGCATAGACAACGACCTCAGTACATACACATCGCACCTGCAAAACATGAAGGCGCTGCTTGGTTCGGCCAAGGAAGACACACTGTTCCTGCTCGACGAGCTGGGCGGAGGCACCGAGCCGAGAAGTGGATGCGCTATAGCAGAGGCTGTGCTGGAGAAGCTATACGACAAAGGCTCCTACGGCGTGGTGACGACCCACTTCGCCGACCTAAAGCTGCTGGCCGACAGTTTCCCCGGCATTTTCAACGGCGCCATGCTTTTCGACACCGACGCCATGCGGCCACTGTACAGGCTGGCCGTGGGACATCCGGGCTCAAGCTTCGCTTTTGAGATAGCCGAAAGCATAGGTTTTCCGAAGGAGATACTCGACAAGGCCGGTGAACTGGTGGGTCGCGAACAGCTCAACTTCGAGCACCAGCTGCAGCAACTGGAACTCGACAAGCAGGAGATTGCACGCCAGCGTGAGGAGCTACGCGTAGCCGACGACTTCCTCAACGAGGTGACACAGAAATACCAGCGGCTGAACGACAACCTGCAGGCTCGCCGACACGAGATTATCAGCGGTGCACGACGCGAGGCGCAGCAGATACTGACCGACGCCAACCGCACCGTGGAGCGTACCATAAGCGACATCAAGAGTGCAAAAGCCGAGAAGGAAGCCACCCAAGCAGCCCGTGCCAAACTGGCCGAAGCCACCGAGCAGGTGGAGAAAGATATAAAGAACGCCGAAGAAAAGCATAACAAAAAGACGGAGCGGGTTGACAAAACAGACATATCCGAACTGCTGCCAGTAACCGTGGGCAGTATCGTGCGCATCGACGGCGAAGAGACCTTCGGACAGGTGGTTGAGATAAAAGGCAAGAAAGCTGTGGTGGAAAGCAACAGCGTCCGCATGACAATACCGCTGAACCGCCTCACAGGTACCGCCAAACAGAAGATACCGACCGACAGGAAGCCCGTCAGCGTGAGCCGCTCGATATACGACGAAATGAACGACAAGCGTAAGAGTTTCAACCCCACTCTCGACCTGCGTGGCCACCGAGCCGAAGAGGCTATCGACATGCTGCACCGCTTCCTTGACGACGCACTGCTACTCAGCGAGAAAGAGGTGCGCATACTGCACGGCAAGGGTTACGGCATCCTCATGCAGATAATATCACAAGAACTACGATCCATGCGCGAAGTACGCACTTTCCACCCCGAGAAGGTGGAGCTCGGTGGCGTGGGCGTGACAATAGTAGAACTAAGATGAAAGGTAATGAACTGAAACCGCGCATAGGTTTCTTCGGCAGAAGAAATGTTGGCAAGAGCACGATGATAAACTGGCTGACGGGCCAGCAGATTGCCATCGTCAGCGACACTGCCGGCACCACTACCGACCCCGTGCGCAAGAGCATGGAGATTGGTGGTATCGGTCCTGTAGTGCTGATAGACACCGCCGGCATTGACGACGAGGGTGAGCTGGGTCTGCAACGCGTGGAGAAGAGTATGGCGGCACTGGCAGAGGTGGACCTGGCGCTACTACTATACACCGAAGGCTGCTATGGTGAGCCTGAGGAGCGCGTGGAACGCTGGTGCATAGAGCACGGCACGCCGATAATCAAGATTCTTACTAAGGCGGCGCCTCTTGATAAAGAACAGTTGATTGAACAGATAAAGAAGACGCTGCCAGAGAGCGCTTACCGTGGACGGTCGCTGCTGGGAGACGTAATCTCGCAGGGCGATACCGTAGTGCTTGTCACCCCTATCGATTCATCGGCACCAGAAGGGCGCATGATACTACCGCAGGTGCAGGTGCTACGTGACCTGATGGACATTCACGCACAGGCTTTCTTCTGCCAGCCTCAAGAACTTCCCTCCACACAGGCGGCGCTCAAAGAGCCTCCGGCTTTGGTAGTCACCGACAGTCAGGCTTTCAAACAGGTGGCCACTACAGTCCCCGAAGATGTGCCCTTGACCAGTTTCAGCGTGGTACTGGCGCGCCAGAAAGGTCTCTTCAAAGAGTATCTTGATGGTACCCGCAAGATTGGCGACCTAAATGACGGCGACCGCGTGCTGCTGCTGGAAAGCTGCACACATAACGTCACCTGCGAGGATATAGGCCGCGTAAAACTGCCTGCCGCTCTTCACAAAGCCACAGGCAAAGAGCTGCAATGTGAGGTCATAGGCGGACAGTCTCCCCTACCCACAGACTTGTCACAGTACGCGCTGGTAATTCAATGCGGCGGCTGCGTCATCACCGCCCAGCAAGTGAAAGCCCGTCTGCTACCAGCATTGGAAGCAGGTGTGCCAGTGAGCAATTACGGCCTTGCACTGGCCTGGTGCAACGGCATATTTGAACGTGCAACAAAGATATTCCAACAATGATAGACATAAACAAGAAACCGAGACTTAGTATAATCGTAGCACAGGCTGAGAACCGCGCTATCGGTCTCAACGGCGACATGCCGTGGCACCTCAGCGGCGACCTCAAGCGTTTCAAGGCACTCACCATGGGACACCCCGTGGTGATGGGACGCCGCACTTGGGAGAGTCTGCCGAAGCGCCCCCTCTCCGGCCGCCGCAACATTATCTTCTCACAGAGCAACGACTTCGCACCCGAAGGCGCCGAAGTGGTGCGCAGCGTCAACGAGCTCTTCTCCCTCCTGCGTGACTGCGACGACGAGGTCTTCATCATCGGCGGCGGCCGCATCTACAACATGCTCTTGCCGTTCACCCACCGTCTCTACATCACTTGGGTGCACCGCGATTTCCCCGAGGCCGACACCTTCTTCCCATCCATAGATCTCTCGGAGTTCTCCAAAATTAGCGAGACCGAGATAATGACTGACGAGAAAAGCGGACTGCAGTTCTGCTACGCCGAATACGACAGAAAATTTACACTATGCAAGTAACTATCATCAACATAGGCGACGAATTGCTCATCGGGCAGGTCGTCAACACCAACGCCTCCTCTATGAGCCGCCTGCTCACCGCAGCAGGTATGGATGTACGCAAAACCGTGGTGGTGGGCGACGAACGTCAGGCTATATGGAACGCCGTCGCCGGAGCTATGCACACCTCCGACGTGGTACTTGTCACCGGCGGCCTCGGTCCCACTAAGGACGACATCACCAAGAAGCTCCTCTGCGACTACTTCGGCAGCGAGCTCGTGGAGAGTCCGATGGCACTCGACAACGTGAAGCGCATCTTCGAGAGCCGTGGTTACGAGCTCACGCCTGTCAACCGCGCACAGGCGCTGGTGCCTAAATGCTGCGAGGTTCTCAACAACGACCTCGGCACCGCCCCCTGCATGTGGTTCCCCGGAAAGACCGTTTTAGTGTCGCTTCCAGGAGTGCCTTTCGAGATGGAATGGCTGATGCGCAACCGCGTCATTCCCAAGCTGCAGGAGACCTTCCACACAGACCTCATCGTAACCAAGAATATCCTTGTGCAGGGTATCGGCGAGTCGTTCCTCTCCGACCTCATCGAGCCGTGGGAACTATCGCTGCCCGAGAACGTCAAACTGGCCTACCTGCCTGTAGCCGGTCTAACCAAACTACGGCTAACCGTCCACGGCAACTATGACCATGCAATACTGAAAGGTTTGTATGACCTTGCTGGTAAATATATTGTCGGCCAAGACTGCGAGACGCTGGATGAGCTGGTGCACAAGACTCTCACCAAACGCAGCCTGACGCTGGCAACGGCCGAGAGCTGCACGGGCGGCAACATAGCACGCCTGCTCACTGCACAGGCCGGCGCCTCCTCTTACTTCCGCGGCGGTGTCATCGCCTACAGCAACGAGGTGAAAGAGTGCGCCCTCGGCGTGAAGCACAGCACGCTGGAAGCCCACGGCGCCGTGAGCGAAGAGACGGTGCGCGAGATGGCCGAGGGCGTCCGCACTCGCCTTGGAGCCGACCTCGCCATTGCCACCACAGGTATCGCCGGTCCCGACGGTGGCACCCCCGACAAGCCCGTCGGCACCGTATGGATTGCCGTCGCCGACGCCACCCACACCGAGGCCAAACTGCTACAGTTCGGCGCTAACCGCCGCCAGCAGAACATCGACCGCAGCACAAACCAAGCCTATGCAATGTTAATACGACTGATATGCCAAAAGCCTTAATCACCATACTGCTGCTCATCGTCAGCAACGTCTTCATGACCTTTGCCTGGTACGGCAACCTCAAGCTCACCGAGCTGAAGATCAACACCAGCTGGCCGCTGATACTCATCATCCTCACCTCATGGGGTGTAGCCTTCTTCGAGTACTCCTTCATGATACCCGCCAACCGCATCGGCTCACAAATCAACGGCGGTCCCTTCTCGCTGATGCAGCTCAAGATACTGGCCGAATGCATCTCTCTAACGGTCTTCACCATCATCGTGGCCACCGTCTTCAAAAGCGAACCCATCCGCTGGAACCACCTCGTCAGCTTCGTCTTCATCCTGCTTGCCGTGGTCTTTGCCTTCTGGAAAACCAAGTAATATGAGAAAGATATATCTGTTACTGCTGCCGTTGCTATTGACGGCCTGCACCACCAAACCCTACCGTGTTGAACTCACCGACTGGCAGTTCGAGTACAACGGGCAGTGGTACTCGGCAACAGTACCTGGTTTCATCCACACCGACCTGATGGCCAACGGCCTTATCCCCGACCCTTTTGTGGGCACCAACGAGGACTCCGTACAATGGATTAAGGACAGCGTGTGGCACTATAAAATCGGCATCGACCGCTCCCAACTGCCCAAGGGCGACTCACTGTGGGTGGTCTTCGAAGGGCTCGCCGGACACGTGGAGATAGAGGGAATGGAGCGCGAGGAAGATACCATCTACTGCAACAACTCCTATTACTCTGACAATATGTTCGTCGAGCAGCGCTACTACCTGCCTCCGACGTGCGACACCATCCACCTCTTCTTCCTGCCACTCAACGACTCACTGGGCGAACGCAACTACGGCATTCCGCTGCCCGACCGCCGCGCATTCTCCCGCATCGCTCCTTACCAGCAGGGCTGGGACTGGGGCCCAAAATTGCAGACCTGCGGCATCTGGAAACCCGTCTACATCACAAACAAAAAAACACTAACCGAAAAATCCGAAGGAAACCGAATTCGGATTGATTCGGATATTTCGGTTAGAGCCTTAAATATTGAACTCCGGCAGGAGAAAGACAGCATCGGCCAGTCCTTCACCTTCTACCGCAACGGAAAACCCCTCTTCATCAAGGGCGCCAACTGGATTCCCGTCCACTCCTTCCCTGTTCTCGATGAAGCGCAAAAAGCCCGCTACCGCCACCTGCTCTGTTCAGCCAAGGAGGCGGGATTCAACATGCTGCGAGTCTGGGGAGGTGGAATCTACGAACACGACTATTTCTTCGACCTCTGCGACTCTCTGGGTCTTATGGTCTGGATGGACTTCAACTTCTCCACCATGCTCTACCCCGACAACCGAGAGATGCTGGAAAGCATCAAAGAGGAGGCCGAACAAAACATCCGTCGAATCGCCCGTCACCCCTGTGTCGTCCTCTGGTGTGGCAACAACGAAGTAAAAAACGGCTGGGAAGATTGGGGCTGGCAAGGGGTTTACAAATGGACTCCCGATCAGCGCTCTCAACTGCAACATGGCATCGACACCATATTCGGCGAGAACGGAATACTGGCCCAAGCAGTGCACAACTTCGACCCACTGCACCGTCCTTACATCACCACCTCGCCGCTCTACGGCTGGGGCCATCCTGAATGCGTCACCCACGGCGACAGCCATTACTGGGGTGTCTGGTGGGGAGAAGAACCTTTCGAGATGTACCGCGAGAAGACCGGCCGCTTCATGTCCGAATACGGCTTCCAGTCTTATCCTATGCTACCTACTTTAAAGCGTGTCGTCCCCGACGACCAACTCTGCATCGACTCCCCCGCGATGAAGAACCACCAGAAACACCCTCGCGGCGTGCAGATTATCGATAAAGCTATGCGGCAATACTACGGTTTCGACAGCCGCACTCTCTCCCTTG
>Ga0310690_10009610_pt1 | contig 12116 bp, 6 predicted proteins | sample AusTroGonzalo_MG_2_FD_207661 | JGI IMG/M metagenome (GOLD analysis project Ga0310690, IMG submission 207661) | Bovine rumen microbial communities from tropical cattle in Woodstock, Queensland, Australia - Gonzalo_04 (v2) (version 2) | ecosystem: Host-associated > Mammals > Digestive system >...
CTGGTAATGGGGTATCGAGCTGCCGAGCACTTCGCGGTCGTATGCGGAGTTGATGATGCCGTCGGGCTCTCCGTCAGGGCCGCTGAGGTCCTTGTACTCCAGGTTTCCAAGGCCCACGTTGTTGTACAGCTTTGCGGAATTGGCCACCTGCTCTTCGGTCAGGTAAAGGCCGTTGCAGCGGTAACCGTACCATGCAAGGTACTCATCGCCTTCGCGCACGATCTGGGCTCCGAGGCTCTGGTATCCGCCGAGGTCTCCCATGATGGAGGTGTAGTCGGAGAGGTTGGCGCTGATGGCGTAGCTGAAGTCACCCTTGCGGTCGTTCCATCCGAGCTGGATTTCCCAACCGTCGGTGTACATCTGGCCGATGTTGTCCTCGGGATCGCTGTAACCCAGCACATCGGGGATCTTGCGGCTCAGGAGCATGCCGTAGGTGTCTTTGTGATATACGTCTCCGGTGAAGTTGAGGCGGTTGTTGAACATGGAGATGTCCAGACCGACGTCCCAGGTCTTGGTGGTCTCCCAGGTGATGTTGTAGATGGCATATGCCGTCTGGGCGGCCGTCATGGCAGAGGCGATGCTGGTGGGGGAGTCGTACATGGGCACGCTGCCGAATGCGATGAGGCTCTGGTAAGGATAGTTGCCGATGCGCTCATTACCCAGGGTACCGTAGGATGCACGGAACTTGGCAAAGTTCAGGACGCCGCCGACGACGCTCTTCATCCAGGGCTCTTCTGTCACCACCCATCCGAGGGAAACGGAAGGGAAGAAAGCTCCGCGGTATTCCTTTGCAAAGCGGGAAGAACGGTCGTAACGGGCGTTCGCCTGGATCAGGTAGCGTCCCTTGTAGTCGTAGGTGATACGTCCGAACACGGACTGGTAGGCATTGTCGGATGCGTTGCCGCTGACGCTAAGGAAGTTCTTGTTGGCCAGGTTGAGGTAGGGATAGCCTCCGAGTTCCATCTGGTCGGTGCCGGCTCCCATGCTCTCTGAGAAATTGTAGCTGTCCTCGTAGCCGAGCAGATAGGTGGTGTGGTGATCCTTTCCGAAGTCTGCGCTGTAGTTGATCAGCAACTGCTTGGTGATAGTCTTTGCGTCAGTGCGGCTTTCGGTAAGGGAAGTGGATGTACAGCCGCTCAGGGGGTTCTCGCTGAGTATGCCCGGTTCGCGGTAGTAGTATGCTTTCTGAACGTAGCTCTTTTCTGCACTGTGGCGCAGCGAAGGGGCAAATACTGCGGAAATCTTGAAATTCTTGAAGGGAGTGATATCCACAGAGAACTTGCCGTAGAAGGCGTCACGCTCGGTGTTGTCGAATCCGCCGGCGAGCAGACGGGCGTAGGAGTTGGTTCCGTTGTTGCCCGGACCCATCGTGCCGTCGGACCAGACTGCGCAGTAAATGGGGTTGTACTTGAACGCGGCCTGTACGGGGTTGATCTGGTTGTTGTTGGAGAGCTTGTGGTTGAAGGTCATGTCCACCGATGCGGAGATGAACTTGTTGAGCCTGATGTCGTTGTTCAGGCGGGCGGTGTACTGCTCCACGTTGCGTCCAACATAAAGGGCGTCCTCGTTCTCGTACGAGAGCATTGCACGGCTCTTGATGATCTTGTTGCCGTAGGTGATTCCCACGCGGTGCTTGTGCTGAGGGGCCCACTTCTTGATCATCAGGTCGTCCCAGTCGGTAAGGGGATAGGTATCGGGGTCGAGCTCATGGTTGGCCATGTAGTTCTCGATAAAGTCCTGCTCGTACTGATAGTAGTCAGCACCTTCCGGGTTGCCTGCATCGTTCCACTGGCACTCGTTCTGGAGCTCCATGAAGCGGGTGGGGCTCACCTGCTGGGGATGACGGGTACGCGTCAGCACGCTGAAGGAGCCGTTGTAGTCGATATGCATCTGGCCTTCCTTTGCGCGCTTGGTGGTGATGAGGATGACGCCGGCGGAAGCACGGGCACCGTAGATGGAGGCGGAGGCCGCATCCTTCAGCACGGTGATGTTTTCGATGGCGTCCACATCTACGTCGTTGATGGTGCCCACGGGCACGCCGTCAACTATGATGAGCGGGTCGGAGTCGCCGATGGTGGTGATACCTCGGACGCGGATGGTAGCTCCAGCGCCGGGGAGGCCGCTGGTACGAGTGACCTGCACGCCGGGCATGGAGCCCTGCAGCGCCTGGCTCAGGCCAACTCCCTGGATGGCGGAAAGCTTGCCGCCGTCCACGTTGGCGATAGCTCCGGTAAGGTCTTTCTTCTTGACTGTGCCGTAACCGATAACAACTACCTCATCGAGGAGCTTGTTGTCATCTTCCAGGATGATGTCGATAACCTTGCGGCTGCCGACGGTCTCCGCTACGGTCTGGTATCCGATGCAGGAGAACTCCAGCACGGAGTTCGCAGATGCCACCTGGATACTGTACTTTCCGTCTGCGTCGGTTACAGCTCCGTTGAGCGTTCCCTGCTCAAGGACACCGGCTCCGATGACGGCAAGTCCGTCCTTGTCGAGGACGGTTCCCGTTACCTTTACCCCGTTCTGGGCGCTGAGTGCCAGCGTTCCCAGGGCAAGGAACAGGAGTGTGATCAGAATCTGTTTTTTCATTTGGTTGTTAATAATATGTGAGTAATAAATTATCCGAGGAAAGCTCCTTGCTCCAGCAGTTTCTGGCGGACCTCTGCGGCATCTATGCTGCGGGGCCTGCCGTTTCCGGCGGCTGCCAGTGCGGCTGTTATTCCGGCGGCGTGTCCCATCGCCATGCACGGCGGCATCACGCGAACCGCACCGGCTGCGTCGGAGGTGGCGGAGATGGCGCGGCCGGCAATGATGAGGCCGTCTATGTCGAGCGGTATGAGGCTGCGGAGCGGCAGTCCGTACCAGCGGCCGTTCTCTATGGTCTTGTATTCGGTGGTGTTGGCTCCGTTGCGGCCGTGTACGTCCACGCTGTTGGACGCTACGAGTATGCTGTCGTCGGGAACCACTCCCTGCAGCAGGTCGTCGGCGGTAAGGATGTATTCGCCTTGAACGTGGCGGGACTCCCGTATGCCGAGGGTGGAGGCGGAACTCTTTATGGTGGCGTTCTCGCACCCGGGCACGTACTTGTGGAAGAAGTTCATCATCTCCTGCACCTGGCGGCGGCCTTCGATTTCAGCGGCGGTCAGGCTCTCGGTGCTGGTGGCGTCCACGCCGGCGATGCGGGTGCAGTTTACCGCCCATTCGTCCTCCCGCACGCCGCGGTAGATGTTCACGCTCTTGCGGTTGATGTCCCATTCGCCGGCGGCCTCGGCCTCCTCTACGCGCCAGTGCAGGGCACGGTAGCTGACTCCGTTGACCTTTCGGAACTCATGCAGATGGGCCTCCACGTCCTTGATTAGCTTCGGCGAGTCCACGTTGTTGATATGGAAGAAAAGGGTTGACGGCTGGACTTTGCCAAGCTCCGGGTTGCCGAAGGAGCAGGGGACCCCGGCCCTTGCGGCCACGTCGCCGTCGCCGGTGGCGTCTATGACGACCTTGGCGCTTATCCGTGCCAAACCTTCGCGGGCCAGCACACGTACGCCGGTGATGGTGTTCCCTTGAAGCAGGGGGGATACGAGGCTGGTATGGAAGAGGGTCTTGACTCCCGCTTCTGCGCACATCTGGTCGAGCACGAACTTCATCGCCTCCGCATCAAACGGCGTCAGGTGGTCATGCCCCTTGGTAATCCAGGCGCTGAAGGGGGTGCCTGCACGCACCTCGGAGGGATGGATGGCGCCTCCTATGGCAACCATCCGGTCCACAACTTCAGCGAAGAGGCCGCGTATGACCATGATTTCGCCGGTGGTGTCGTAGCAGGTCATGAAGGGGGCGACGAGGCCTCTGGTAGCCATGCCGCCGAGGCAGTTACCCTGCTCTATAATCAGGGTGTCGGCGCCGCAGCGGGCCGCTGCGATGGCTGCGCACACGCCGGCAGGACCTCCGCCGACTATAAGTACGTCGGTTTTCCCGAAGTCAAGGTCGTTATCTTTGTTGGAACAAGATGAAGCCAGGCTCCCGGCGCCTCCCAGAAGCATGCTTCCGGCTACTGCTACACCGCTGGTTTTCAAAAAGTCTCGTCTTTTCATCGGTTATTGTTTGTGTGTGCGCGCGTGGCGCGCGATATGTATTAGCTGTCAAATATAATAAAAAATACGTTACGCAACGTTTCGGTTGAATGTTTTTTAACTGACGGTTCGCGCATCTGTTCTCGCCAGATTGCCGCAGGTTCGCGCAACGGTGCCCGCCTGCACACCGTTGAGCGAGAAAACGCCCCTTTTCTCGCGCATGGGTGCTTCAAAATGCACCGTTGCGCGAAGAGAGGGGGCGAATCTAAGAGAATTCGGATAATAAATGCTTAATACCTGTAGAATCCCTCGAGCTTGTCTTCGGTGACGCCGGGGCTGAGGCGATAGAAGGCGCAGCCGTGGGCGGGGACGTTCACCTCCCAGCGCTCTTTCCAGCTTACTTTGCCCACATCCTGCTGGCGCCAGAGGTCGCGGACGGTCTGTTCGCCGTAGAGGCCGAGCTTGAAAGGCGTGAATCCCATCGTACGCTCTTCCTCGGAAAGATTGAAGAGGGCTACGGCAACGGATCCGTCTTCCAGAGGCTTTACGTATGTGACGTGCCCCTCGCCGGAAGCGAACCTCACGCCCTGCACGCCCAGCGGATCCTGGTTTACGTCGAGCACCTCGTTATTGCACAGGAGGCTCAGGGTGAACGGGTCAAGCGCCGCCATGTCGCAACCGAGCAGCATGGGGGAAGATAATATGGACCAGAGAGTTATGTGCGTGTACTGCTCCCACGGGGTGAGCTCGGTCCAGCGCATCTTGCGGCCCCAGCCCACCTTGCCGAGCACCAGCATGTCGGCATCCGGCCAGCGTCCGGGCTTGCGCCATCCGGCCCAGCTGTCCTGCCCCTCGAAACCGATGGTGGACATACTCTCCCAGGTGTCGCGGATGTCGCCGGTGGTGCGCCAGCATTCGGCATATTTGTCCAGAGCCGGGCCCAGGACGGTGCGGGAGTGGTTGGAGATGCTGTACACTATGTCGCGTCCGGTAGCGTCAAGCGCCTCGCGCATATCGCGGAGCCACCATACGTCGTTGGGATTCCAGTCGTACTTCAGGTAGTCCACGCCCCAATCGGCCCACTGCTGTGCATCGGCGCGGGCGAAAGAATACGTGCCGAAGCTGCGCAAGGTATCCCTCTTTATCTTCTCGCGGTCGGTCTTTTCAAACTCGTCCACAAGTCCCTTCTCAACCCACCAGTAACTGCCGTCCCTGTTGTTGCAGGAAGTGCCGATGTGGCCGGCGTACGTGGTGATCCACGGGCCGGAGTAGATGCCGAACTTAAGTCCGCGGGCGTGCAGGGAGTCGCCGAGCGCCTTCATATCGGGGAACTTCTTGTTAGGCATAATACCGTTGTACTTGCCTCCGCGCAGACCCTGCCAGCCGTCATCTATGTTGATGTAGCACCAGCCGTAGTCTGCAAGGCCCTTCTCTTCCATCGTGCGTCCTGCCTCCAGCACTATATCCTGACTGATGGTGTTGCCCCATACGTTCCAGGAGTTCCATCCCAGCGGCGGTGTGAGGGCGATGCGGTCGCCTATGACTATACGCAGTTCGCGGGTGTCGGAACCGAGGGCATTGGTGGCGGTAATCTTCACCTTGTAAGTGCCCTTGCGCGCCTTTGCGCGGCCTTTGATGATACCCTTTTCCTTGTCCAGCTTGAGGCCGCGCGGCAGGCCCTTGGCGCTGAAGGTCATGGGGCGCACGCCGGTGGCGGGTATGCGGAAGAGGAAGTCCGCCTTGCGGTGTGCTCCATAGATGCGGGGGCCGTTGATACGGGGCGTATCGGGAGCGGGCGGCGTGAGGATGTAGGCACTGTAGTCGGGTGCAGAGATGGCTGCAGCGTCACGGACAATCTGGTCCCGGGCCTCGGTGGCGGTCTGGGCGGATGCGGCGGCCGTCAGCAATAGGGCGGCAGCGGCGAGGATGGTTTTTCGTGTCATTATTCAGGGTAATTAATATCCATTTCGAAATTGGGATTGCCGCTGGGCACGGGGGCGTGCGAGGCTTCGGCCGCCTCCCACATGCGTGCGACTATTTCCGGGTGCTCCGCGGCGAGGTCGGTGGTTTCTCCGGGATCGTCCGTCAGATTATAGAGTTCCATGACGGGAGCACCGCCTTTGACGTTCTGTACCAGGCCCTTCCATGGTCCCATGCGTACTGCGACAAGCCCCTTGCCGCCGGGGAACTCCCAATAGAGGAAGTCGTGCTCCGGCTGCCTGCCGACCTTCAGCGACGGGACGAAGGAGATGCCGTCGTTCGCAGGCGCCTCCGTCCCTGCAAGCTCGGCGAAAGTGGGCATGAGGTCGGTGAACAAGCCCACGTAGCCGCAGGTGCCCGGTTTGACGTTCCCCGGCCAGCTGACCACGAAAGGCATACGTATGCCGCCTTCGTGCAGCGAACGCTTGCCCCAGCCCTTACCGCACTTGAACGGTCCGCCGCTGTGGAAGTACTCTATTGGAGAGTTTGAATTGCAAGCGGGGCCGTTGTCGGAGGTGATTATTATCAGCGTATTGTCGTAGATGCCGAGCTCCTTCAGCTTCGCGACCAGACGCCCCAGCTGGGTGTCGATATGGGTAATCATTGCGGCGTAGGCCGAATGGGGATACAGCACAGGGTAGTACCAGCCGCCGTCGGTGATGGGCGTCTTCTCTTCCTGAAGCTTGTTGACGTAGTACATCACTTCTTCTTCCGGCGCCTGAACGGTGCTGTGCGGCACGGTGGTGGTCCACATCAGCATGAAGGGGCCGCCGGCGTTATCCGTTACCCAATTCTCGATCTTTTCGTACATCAGGTCGCAGGAGTAGTGCTGCTGGTTGAACTTGTCGTAGCTGCGTATGTCGTAGGGGTCGGCGCCCGGGTCGAGCCGCCGGCCGATGGGCATGAACTCGTTGCCCGTGAGCACCTTGGTATCGTTCTCCCAGAGGTAGTCGGGGTAGTACGAGTGGGCCAGCATCTGACAGTAGAAGCCGTAGAAATAGTCGAAGCCCATGTCGTTCGGAGTGGAACAGGACCCGGGGCCTCCGAGACCCCATTTTCCTACCATGGCGGTGCGGTAACCGGCGGCCTGCATCATGGAGGCGATGGTGGGCGTGCCCGGAGCCATCGGCCACTGGCCTTCGAACGACGGATCCTCCTTCATGCGCTCGAAGAACCAGTCAGAATTATTGGGTTCGAGACCGTCGGGACGAGGCACCCTCTCGTCGTTGGATCGAATCTGACTGTGGCCGCTGTGCTGCCCCGTCATGATGCAGCAGCGGGAGGGAGCCGACAGCGGGCAGGCGGTGTACATATCCGTGAAAACGATGCCCTGTTGCGCGAGGGCGTCGATATTGGGGGTCTCGATCTGCTCCTGACCGTAGCACCCCAGGTCTCCGTATCCGAGGTCGTCGAACATCAGGAAGATAATATTGGGGCGCTCGGGGGGCTTGTTGCTGCAGCCGGAAAGGGCGGCGAGGGCCGAAAGTGCTGCCACTGACGGAATAACTGCAGCCGCGACGGACGGCAGATGAGGTTGGGACGGATTTCTGAGGGATGCCATATCGCAAATATAGTAATTATGGCGGATATTTGCGCCTCTCTTCGCGCAACGGTGCATTTTGAAGTACCTATGCGCGAGAAAAGGGGCGTTTTCTCGCTCAACGGTGTGCCGGCGGGCACCGTTGCGCGAACCTGGATTAATAGAAACCGTTTATCAAACGGCTGACCTCATCTGGCTGGAGCCTCGATACACGCACAAGCTGGCTCTCGTCAGAACTGAAACGCCGCTGTACCTGTCGGAACAGTTCGGCCTTCTGTCCGTCATTCAAGTCTTCTAGCTCAGCCTTCCTGAAAAGGGAATTGATCAGACTATTCATTGCCGCTTTTACAATGATATCGCTGAAAGAAGGAGCTTCGGCCTTCTCCAGCCGTTGCTTCGCTTTAGATGATGTATTCAAGAAGTATGTATAACGTTTAGGAGTTCTGAAGAGCGACTCCACATACTTCACGGGCACATAACTGCAAGGAAGAATATAGCTTCCATCGCCAATGGTATAATCTGCCGGTAGTTCCACCCTGCTTTTAAGGAGCTTGCGACGTGAATTCTGGGACATCTCGCCAAGCTTCTGTCCATATTGTGGCTTTGCATTGAAGAATAAGTCACCCGTTCCCCACGCATAAAGCACAGGAGCGGCAACCAGATTTGCCGCAACGCAGTTCATAATAACATAGGCGATGGCTCTAAACAGAGATTCATCCTCAATGAAGACTTCCTGAATGTCAATCCCTAACAGACGCAGAAACTCACTGGTTCCATATTTTCGGCAATAATACTTACTGTAAAGGGTCTTGTATTTGTCAATAAAAGATTTTGCTTCATTCCGGGAACAATACAACACGAAATGAACGTGAGAGCTCATTAGAATGAAAGATAGAATCTTAACGTCAACAAGGTGTGCACTGATGGCAACTATGTTCATTCCGACCCGGAAGTCTTCTTCATCTCCGAAGAGCATCCCGCTCTTAAGATGATTTGTAGAAATAAGATAGAACTTTTTCATAATAGTTAGGTTATTAAGCCCGAAGGCCAGCGTTCACAAATATATGGAAATAATTCAGAAGAATCATCATTTTGCGCACCTCCCCCTCGCGCAACGGTGCGTTTTGAGGCACCTATGCGCGAGAAAAGGGGCGTTTTCTCGCTCAACGGTGTGCGGGAGAGCACCGTTGCGCGAACCTGCGGCATTTGGATTGGCATACACGCGAGGTCGCGGCATTCGGATTGGCACACCGTTGCGCGAACCTGCGGCATTCGGGCGGGAGCTTTTGCGCGTGGGGGACCCCTTAACGGACCTATTTCAGGTACAACGTCATTGTGGCGGGATTGGTATGAGTCTGAAGGAAAGAAAGGAGGTCTTCGAGCTGGGTTTCGACGACGGAACCGATGTATGTACCTGTATGGCCGTCCGTCAGGGCGATACGGATAGTGCTGCCATTCACAAAAAGAGCGCCGGCTTTGTCCTTCCCTTCGTAGTTGCTATCATCTACAGGAACCAAAGACTTCACGCGGCTGATAAAATAATCAAAAGATGAACCAGTTGAAGTGGAATGACCTTTTATCTCATTTCTTGAAGACGGTACGCTGGCAAGAATCTGGTATTTGCGATCCTTCAGAAGCCGCTTAAAAACTTGTGCGGCCCCTGAGTCTATAAGGTTGAAGGTGAATTCTGTATCAATCATTTTTATCGTGAGATGCAGGTCTTCCAGGCAGCTGTATTCCAACTCTTCAGTCTCAGCCAAAGGATTCTGGATGCCTCTGTAGATTTCATGCCAGTCAGCCCATTCGGTTCCCTCGTAATTCGTGGATCTGGAACCCTCCACCCTGACAGTCACCGGAGAGTAGCTGTCATTTGCCATAATAGGGATAGATACTTTTGTGTCGCGTTTTATAGTTCGGCCGCAGTAGTACCAATCGTCAATGAATACGCGGTAACGGTAATACTGGTAATAATCAACATAATCCGGGTCAAATGTGAAGCGTGTGACGACGGAATCAATTTCGTAAGACAAGTTTAGAGTCAAAATCGTTCCTTCCTGCGGAATCATGTCTGTTTCTCCTTGCGGCACAAGAATTTCTTCACCAGCTATACCGTAGTAGTTGAAGTGGTATTCCGGAGGGGTAAGCCGGATGCAACCGAAAAATAGCATGCTTATGCACAGCAGGAATACTAAAGAAATGGCAAAGTGGTTCCTCATATACAATAGATATTTACAGACACTATATAGATGCATTGGAGCGATAATCTGTTGCATTTGTACAAAAAGACATGGAATCAAAAACGAAAAAAAATAGTTGCATAAAAGAAAATTTTTAGTTTACTTTGCAGCGAATAGTTATTAAAAGTTAGTATGCGAGCAGTTGAATTATCCATCAAATTCATAGCCATGGTGCTTGCTGTGGCCGGTATCATGGCTTGCTCGCAGGAGCTGCCAAAGACAATCACGTTCCCGCATTATGCCGTACGCAATGTTGACAATCAGGAGATTACGTACATAGAAAAGACGGATACCGCAACCGTGGTAAGCATGAAATCCTTCTTTATCCCCGGCTGGTGGATAAGGATTGACCCCGGTATTCACCTTCTGGCGGACGGAAAAAAGTACCCCCTCATTGGAACGGAGAGCATCACGCCCGGCAAGAAATTCAAAATGCCAAAGAAGGGCGAGCCCAACGAAGGAATCGCAGAATATAAACTTTTTTTTGCTCCCCTGCCGTATGACGCTGAGGAGTGCAACCTCATAGAAGGCAACGCCAGGAGCTCCTTCAACTTCCTGCACATAGACCTCACAGGCAAACCCGCTAAACCGTCGAAGGCCCCTAAAATCAGGACGAAAACCCTTCCGGCACCCTCTTTCGACTCGGGAATGGCCAGGGTGGAATTCGTGCTCGGGTGCAGCCTCAAAGGCCTGCCAAAGATGGACGCCACCTTGTACTGCCAATCACTTTTCCCTTTAGAAGTGGAAGAGTATTCTGCCAAGTTTGACGACACCGGTACAGCGGTTTTTGAGTTCTGGCTCAACGGTACAGGGAAATGCCGCGGTTGGATAGATGAGGACAATGCGCGTGCAAGCTTCTTCGTAGAACCGGGCGGCACGGTGAAAGTGATTCTGGACGGATCTTCAAGGAATAAGACGATTGAAAGGTTCGGATTGGACGAAAGTGCCCCGTCCAGGCCGGTCTTCAGCGGCTCATATTCAGACCTTAACAATTTCATCTCAAGCGATTCCGATTCAAAATACTCCTTCAATTTATATGACGTCATATTTTCCTCCGGCGCCAATAGCGGAGAAGAATTATTTATGGCGGTGAAGGATTCTTGCGAGAAAAAGATGGAAGCAGTTGACGCGGACGCCTCTATTCCACCAATTGGCCGAGCCTTCTACAAGTCTGCCATAATAGCGGAAGCGTTTAACGCCATCCAGGTAGCACCGTACATCTTGGAAACCCAAGGAAAGGAATCATTGACCATCCCCGTGGAAGCATATAAATGGCTGAGTGGGTTCGAGTTGGATTCTCCAGACAGGGCATTCAGCGGACATGTTTACGCAAACCTGGCCGACCCTTCCGTGCTGGCTTATTCCTGCCCCAAGGGAGAAGGCTACCTCGCGGAAATAAAGTACGCCCTGCCATTGATAGCAAAGGTGCGCTCCGGCGAGAGCCTTACGGAAGAAGAGCTTGCGAAGGCGAAATCTTTTAAAACCCCTTTGTTCGCAAAAGGCATCTTCAAAGCCATGGAGGACTATGCCGGAGCAATGCAGCAATTACCGGATAACGTATCTTCGTTCCCCGACCTTCCTCCGGAGCATATTCTCGACACTATACTCGAACGCTATAAAGGGAAGACGGTGCTTGTTACCGTGTGGGAAACGGGCTTTCCATTCAGCACACAGGCAATCAAGGCAATAGAATCAGACAAGAGTACACGTTATATAGATGTGACTTTCGTGTACATAACCGGCACGGTATCGCCCCGCGACAAATGGCTCGCGATGATACCGGAAATCAAAGGAGAGCATTACTACCTGAACGACGGGCAGATGGAATCAGTGCTTAATGAATTCGGACCGAACAATTTCCACGCCTACATGGTAGTCGCGCCGGACGGTAGCAGGGTATATACACGCGTCGGTTGGAACGACAAGGTCCGGGACAAATTGGAGAATACACTTAAAAAGTACAAATGATATGCGCAAACTCACCAAGAAAGAAGAGCAGATAATGGAACTCTACTGGAACCGGGGCCCCATGTTCATCCATGAGCTCCAGGCCCTCTACGATGAGCCCAGGCCCCATTTCAACACCCTCTCTACGCAGGTGCGCACCCTGGAGAAAGACGGCTTCATCGGCCACCGCCCCTTCGGCGGCACCTTCCAGTACTTCGCAGCAATCAGCCGGGAAGAATACGGCAAGGGGGGCATCCTCGGAATCGTAAAGGATTATCTGGGAGGCTCTTACCGCGACGTGGTCTCTGCCTTCGTGCGCGATGAACACCTGTCGCTCGACGAGCTCAA
>Ga0310690_10009611_pt1 | contig 12114 bp, 4 predicted proteins | sample AusTroGonzalo_MG_2_FD_207661 | JGI IMG/M metagenome (GOLD analysis project Ga0310690, IMG submission 207661) | Bovine rumen microbial communities from tropical cattle in Woodstock, Queensland, Australia - Gonzalo_04 (v2) (version 2) | ecosystem: Host-associated > Mammals > Digestive system >...
TGTCACGATTCCTGACGATATGACATCCATACTCTTGTTTCTCCTTGGGCAGGTTGGTTTGCTCTGACGGGGCGTTGAATGTTTCGTTTATTCAATTCGAGGTCGAATCATTTGCTTTTTTCGAGGCAGCTGATGGAAATGGTCGGTTTTACGGTGTCTGACGGCGGGACGTTCTGTTGTTTCCTGATCTGATTAACCAGAGACTGGACCATTTGATAGCGCGACTCGCACTTTACGTCGAGCAGCCCTGTCGCCTTGATAAACTCGTACAGGACCTCGCTGCCCCAGTTCTTTACGGCCAGGTCCACGGTTTCCTTCGTGATCTCCGGCAGGACCAGCAGCTTGTTCACCACGTCGGATTTTAAAACGATTTCAATGGAATCCAGCAGGAATCGGTTTTTGTCCAGTGCGTTTTCCCGCTTCAGGAACCACTCGATCGCGGGCAGGATCGCCGAACTCGTGCACAAATCCGCGAACTGTTTTTCGTCCGCCGCATGCGTCGAAATACCGTTCCCGACGAAATACTGATAGTACGGCCCATCCGTCACGCTCCGGAACGTTTTCGCGTAATACAGAAAGAAGAATGTCTGAAGCACGTCCGCGGCTTGCGAAACTTGCAGGTCCGGCATCGTTTCCGCTGCTGCACGGCAGACTTCCCGGCGGTAGATCTTGTTCCAGATATTATGCGGGAAGCGGTGGAGTGCATAGCAGTCGTACAGGATGTTAACGCCATCGGAACTCAAATCTTTTGATGCGAAGTTTTTCTGCCAGCCGGATGCGTCCATGCCGGGGGGCACATTGACTTTGATGCCGAACTGAAGCACATCCACGCCGTAGTTCTCGATCAGACGCACCAGGTTCTCGCACGCGCCGGGCAGCAGCATGTCGTCCGAATCCACGAACATCACGTATTTCCCTTTTGCGTTCAGCAGAGCCAGCTTGATCGCGATCACGATCCCGTAGTTCTTTTCAAACGAATACACATGGAAGCGGGCGTCGTGCGCCACGTGTTGCCGCAGTATTTCCACGCTTCCGTCCGTCGAGCCATCGTTAATGCAGATCACCTCGATGTCCCGCAGCGACTGTGTCACCACGGATTCCAGACACCGTGCCAGGGTGGACTCGGCGTTGTAGATCGGGATGATGATGCTTACGGTCGGTTTGTTCATGGAACTTGTTTCTTTCAGGAGGGCATGATTATAAATTGTAATAAGCGCGGATAACGGGGGACAATTCCCCTTCCAGCGCTGTCATGAGGGCCGCAGGAGGAAACAGCCTCGCGATCCGTTCAGTAAATCCGCGAACCGTAGCGGCGATTGCTTCCTGTTCCGTTGCGCTGAGGCATTTTGCAAAGAGCAGCATCCAGTAAAACATCGACCGGTAGCACTGCGCGAAATATTGTGCCGGGCTCACTTCCATAATCTCGTCCCGGCCGCTTTTGCTCCGGCCCAGGGCCAGGACTCCGAGCAGAGGGAGCTCTTCCGTGCATGGGTAATTCCATTCGTTTTTCCCCTCCCGGCAAGCGCTCCACGTCGGCATCCGGCGCAAGTATACCAGGTCCGGATCGCTGAAATCCATCAGCGCCATGTCGTCCGAAATGCATTTCCCTCCTTCTGCACGCCACCGTGCGCAAGCCGTGCTTTTCCCGACTCCGCTTTCTCCGAAGAGCAGGAGTCCCCCTTTCGACGTCTCCAGCAGGCCGCAATGGCACAGCACGAACTTCTCGCCGCGCTGGATCGCATGCAGACAGGCCATTGCCAGCGTCATATACCATAGGTTTCGGCTGATCAAATGCGTCTCTGACCGGATCCGAGGAGCCCGCTTGCCGCAAACCAGATACGGGGCGCCGATTTGTTCACGACGCACTTCCAGCCAGTAGTTGCGGAATATCTCTTCTGCGTCCGTCGGCATGGCCTCCAGCGGGATCAGCATCGAATCAAATGTGGGACCGCCGGGAACAGGAGCCCCCAGTCCCATCAGTGTGCCGAGCCCGTCGAAGGCGAGTTCCCCCTCTACAAAAGGAGTCTGCATCACGATGACTCCATCGTGATGCAGACGGATGGATAGTTCTCTTGTCACGATAACGTGTCAGATACCGCCGGTACCGGGATCGTCTTCATCGCTCGGGTCAGGAGAACCGGTCGGATTACTGCCTTCAGCGCCGTGGATGACCTCGACGGCATTGATGGCGTACAGAGCCGGAGCCTCGTAAGGCTCCAGCTCGATCATTTCGAGTTTCTTGTTCATGTTTATGATTTCCTTTGGGTTAGGTTGGTTGTGCGTTGATTAGGCAAGCTGGATGGTGAACGTCTTCGCATCCTTGTCATAGTCAATGTCGAGAGCAGCAGCCAGGTTGATCTTCGTCGTGGTTGCGGTACTGTTGGTGACATCACCGCCGATTCTGACCCAGTCTTCCATGGTCACGTTGTTGAGCGTCCAGCCGACATTGTCCGTCGTGAAGGCGGACAGGTCGACAGTGTCGCCCGTGAAGTCGAACGCGAAGTCGCCGCCGACACCAGTGGAACCAATGACATTTCCATCATCATCGAGGATGTCAAAATTGGTGTCCTTAGCGAAGCTCCATTCCGTGACTTCAGCATTGAACTGTTTGTTGGCGTTGACGAAGCTGAGCTTGTTCGAGCCTTTGAATTCAATCTTGTTGAAGCCGCCGACCGAGTTGAATTCGAGATCGCCGGTGAAGCCTTCGAACGACAGGATACGGTCGCCGTTGACATTCGAGACGATCGAACCATCAGCCACGTGGTAGTCGCCGGTGCTGCCGCCCCAGAGAGTCTTACCGGACACGCTCTTCTCGCCGGTCAGAATCACCTTGACATCGCCGGTGATGTTGCCGTTATCCAGAGAACCGGCCGAAATGATACCACCGGTCACCTGGAGGTTGCCCTTGCTATCCGTATAGGTCGCGGTATTGAACGCGAGAGCATTGGTGGTTGCATCCAGCGTCAGCGTGATGTTGCCGAGAATGGTGGCGTACTTGCCAAGATTCGTCTTCGAGGCCGTGTCAAGGTTACCGCCGAGGACGTTGTAACCGTTGAACGTGCCGCCGGAGATCGTCAGGCTGATGTCGCCGTCGAGCTGTGCGGTGCCGATGGACTCCGTATTCTTCGTACCGGTGCCGACGTAGTACATGCCGCCGACGATGTAACGGGAACCCTGGGCAGTGTTGTTGAACGTGCCGCCTTCGATGCTCAGGCTGACGTCGCCGGTGCGGTAGAAGGTAACCTGGGTTTTACCAGAATCAAGATCCACGACATCGCTGCCGAAGATATGTCCGGCGAACGAACCGCCCGAAATGGTCACATCGGTGTCGGTTTCAAAGTACTTCAGGTTCAGGATCGCAGGAGCACCTTCGTATGCCGCTTCCTGAGTGGCCCTGACGCCGCCTGCAAGAACCATGGTGAACGAACCGCCGCTAACAAGCGTCGTAAAGCCATGCATGTAAGTGGCATCATTTTTGCCAATAAATTTGCCGCCAACAATCTCGATCACATCGGGAGTATACATCTGGGAGTCAAAGCCTTTCCATGTGTAAGCAAGCGCGTTGGTCACTCCGGTCGCTCCGGTTTTACCGTTGGCCTTGTACACGTTGCAGGCAGCCTTGATCGTCCAAACGTCATTGTTTTCATCAACGAGGAAATACTTGTCGAAATTGTCCTCGCCACCGCTGACCGTGACAAGGCTCTTGACATCGATGCCGTTACCGTCGATGACAAGCTTGCCCGCTTCAAGCGCGGTGGGGTCATCCATCGACATGGCCGTGAAATCGGTCACGTCGATGTCGAAGACTTTTGCTTCAGGCAACTCGCTGCCTTCGCCGAAGCGCACCACGGAATCCGTGTCAAGATTGATCTTGCTGCCAACATCAGTAGTAAGCTCGCCGAGGATGGCGGTCACGCCGGAGACGTTAAGAACGCTCGTTTTAGCCAGAGTGGTGGAGTTTTGAACTGTGGTAGTACCATCCGCAGTGACGGTCGAGTAGGCGCCGATGGAGAGAGAATCCATTCCTGCACCCTGTGCGAAAGAGACATCGGACTGGGCTTTCGCAGTGCCGGTCACGGTCACAGCGCCGCCGAACGTGGCAACGCCGGTGATATCAACATCGGAGCTGGTGATGGTCGCATTCGCATCGCCGAGGAACGTGGCAGCGCCGGCGAAGCCAACATCGGAATTCTTGATGAACACATCGCCGCCGAACCTGGCAGCGCCGCCGAAGCTGACACCGAAGAGGTCATCATCACTGGCAGGGACGCAGCCGCTGATGGTCGTCGTACCGCCGTCGACCGTGACATCACTGCCGAAGGTGACAACGGAGTTGGTGATGTTCGTATTGCCGGTGAAGGCCGCCGCTTTCGTAATCGCAACGGTGGACGCGCTGATACCGGTAACGGAAGCATTGAACGTGCCCGCGACCTTGACATCCGCGCCGTCCTTGATGGTGACGCTCTTGTTGTCGGCGAAGGCAGCGTTGCCTTCGAACGTGGCCTGCGCAGCGGAGATGGAGACCGTCGTCACCGGGGTCGGGGTATCACCTGTACCCAGCTTGCCGGCGGTAACGTCGTTGGTGAATTTGATCTTTCCGGCGACGCCAGCAGCATCCTTTGCGGACGTAATGGTCAGACTGTCGAAGAGGACGGGCGTGCTGGCCGGAGTGCCGGTAGCCTTGATCACTTCAACCGTAAGACCCTTGACAACATCTTCATCGTTGCTGTCATCTTCGTCTTCTGTCTTGCCAGCCACGAAGCCCTGGTCGGCGGACAGGTTCAGCCGCAGGTTGCCATAGGAAGTACTCTGGGACACGAGAGCGATCGTCTGCGTGGTCTTGTCGATCCTGGTGATGGCGGAGGCGTCTGCGAATGCATTCAGGCCATACACCAGGTCATCATGTCCGACGAAGTCGACTGTATCACCGGGGTTGTATTCGGTGGCGAGCTGATCGTACACGAGAATCCAGTCAAGCTTGGCATCGCCCGGGTCGCAGCTGAAGAGGTACACGCCCTTCCTATCGCCTTCGTTCTGGATGATGATCCCGGCGTGATCCTTGATGTCATCGGAGAGGACAAAGCTGCCGGTATTGTCCAGCGTGCTGCCCACGGAGATGACCTTGATGGCCTCTCCAGCGGAAGCGGTCAGATCATCGAGATCCCAGTCGATCGTGATCGTTCCGCTGTTGGTGAACTTGCCGGTGACGGTCAGCAGGGACCCGTCGATCGTCGCGTCGGCGCTGTTCGTGAAGGAGCTGACGGTCAGAGCGGATTCGATCGTGGCAATGGCTTTGTTCGTGAACGCGCCGACCTTGCGGGCCGTGACGTTCAGGGTGCCGCTGTTGGTGACGGAGGAGGCGATGGTGGACGTGGCGGAAAGGTCGGAAAGGGTGGCTTCCGCGCCTTCCGCGACGTTGAGCGTGCCGCCCTTGGTGACGGCCGCATTGACAGCGCCAACCAGATTGATCGTGCCGGAGAGCGTGCCGATCTGCAGCGTCGTGGCAGGATCTGTCGCGGCCGCTTCCGCATTGCCAACCGTGAAGGTCTGGTTCTTGGCATTGGTCACCGTGGTGGCATTCAGAGCCGCAGTGACGGAGAACGTACCGGCGTTGTTGTAGACTTCATCAGCCGTAAGGGTGCCGGCCGTGAACTCGCCGTAAACCGCTTCCGCTACCGGATCAGTCGTGGCGGCGGTGCCGTTCGTGACTTTGCCGGTGAAAACGGAGCCGCCGGAGAGGGTGGCGCTCACGACTTCGAACGTACCGTTGTTCACGATTTCTTTGAGCGTGGCGGTAGCGATCTCGGCCTTAGCGCCCTTGTCGTTCGTGAAGACGCCGCCAGTCAGCGTGCCGGTGACCTTGAAGAGATCATTTTCGCCAACAGCAGAGTTCGTAATCGCATACGTGACTCCGTACTTGTCTGCGCCCATCGTCAGATCTGCGAAGGTAACAGAGCCGGCAACGTTCTTGACCGCGCCATTGGCCGTCACGGCCGCCGTCGCAGTAAGCGTTCCGGGCGTAACGGCAGTTCCTTTGACATAACCGTTCGTGATCGCGCCGGTCGTAGCAACGCTGTTGAGCTTGAGCGAACCCTTGTTGCTGATCGTACCGATTGTGAGACTAGTGCCACTGAGGGTCACGTTAGCGGCGGCGAGAGAGCCACTGGCCGCGTTCACCGTGACATTGCCGGTCGAAATGCTGGCGCCGCTGATCGTGGTCGTAGCGCCGGCGTTGGTCGTGATGCCGTTAGCAGTGAGGTTCAGACCTGCGGCCGAGGAGATCGTGCCGCTGTTCGTGATGGTGCCGGTCTTCGCAATCGTGCCGGCAAGGGTGAGCGTGCCGTTGTTCGTGACGATGGAAGCAAAATTGCCATCAGTAAGGGTAGCGGAGACGCCAGTGCCGACTGCGATCGTACCGCCTTTGGCGATGTTCGCGGTGAGGTTGGCGCCACTAAGAAGCGTAACGGTACCGGTAAGAGCAGCCGTCGTATCGGTGAGGGTAAGGTTGGAGGTGCCTTTGACCTCGAAGGTCCCGTATGACGTATAGGTCTTGGAACCAATCTTCACCGACGCGGAATTAATGACCTTGGCCGCTACCAGCGTGCCGCCGTCGATCGTGATCGTGCCGCCAGGGAGAGCATCCCCGGTTTCCTGATTAATAAACGCGTTCGTGATGGTCGTAGCGTTCAGCGTGCCGTTGACCGTGATTTCGTCCTTGTTCTCGATGGCGCCGGCGTTCAGCATACCTTTGGCAGTGATTTGGCCGTCGTTCGTGATGTCGCCGGCGGTCATGGTGGAACCGGATTTGACCGTGATGCCGCCGTTGTTCGTGATGGCGCCGGCGGTGAATGCGCCGGCAACCTTTTCCTGGCCATCCGCTTCAGGAATGCTGTCAACGACAAGGCTGCCATCGTTCTGGATCGCGGAGGTGATGGAGTTCACGCCGGCGAGGGTCACAACGTTGGCGACCGCTTCCGTCGCATTAGCCGGAGTGTAGGTCGCATCGATGATGACGGTGCCTTTACGCGTGGCATCGTAGTCCGCGATGCTGCTGTCGGTCAGCGTGGCATTTTTCAGCTTGACAGAGCCGCCGACGATCTTGGTGTTGACCTTGCTCGCGCCGGAAATGGTGATCGCAGCGCCGCGGCCGTCAAGCACGGATCCGGCGCTGACCGTGGAATCCTGGATGAGGATGGTGCTGGCAGCCTGATTCACGGTGGCGATTTTCGACGAGATCGTGGCGCCGTTCGTCGCTTCGATCGTCGTGCCGCTCAGGACCTGCCAATCCCAGTCGGTGGACTTCAGCTCGGAACCGTTCAGCTCGATCTTGCCGCCGGTGATGGCGCCGGTATTGATCACGGAGCCGTTGCTGGCGGAGACCAGGCCCGCGGGAACCGCATCAGCGACAGGATCCGTAGTGGCCGGGATTTCGTTTCCGTTCACAATGCTGCCGGCCTTGAGGTCGGAACCGGTGAGCTCGATGCTCGCGCCGGCATTGTTCGTGACAGCGCCAGTCGCGGTAATCGTGGACTTGACGATGGTATCTTCCGCATCGTCTTCGCCAGGAATGACCAGGGCTTCCGCCGTGATCTCGCCGGAGTTATCAATGGTGGCGGCGATGAGGTTGGAACCGGTGAGTTCGATGCTCGCGCCGGCCTTGTTCGTGACAGCGAGAGTGTTTCCTTCTTCTTCGGACGTCGTGATCGTGGAGGCATCCGCCGTAATCGAACCGGAGTTGGTGATGGTCTTGGCTTTCAGCGTGGAGCCGTCGAGGTCGATGGTGGCGTTGGAAACCTGGAAGTCCGGATAAGTATATTCTTCGAAGGTTGACGCAGTTGCCGCATCGTAGGTAACGCCGCTCTTCTCGACACGGGCGACCACGGTGTACTTCCCATCAGCGATCGACGCCGTACCGAAATCGGCGACCACGTTCACATTGTGCGAGTTAGTGACCCAATGAACATTAGACGTGGTAGATGCGACCTCAGTCTCTCCGTCGAAGATCGAAACATGGACAACATGGTCGGCAGTGTCGGCCAGAATGTCAGTCAGAACAAGGATCACACCCTGATTGGTCAGGGTCGTCGTCGCGGAGACGGTCGAACCGCCCTTGACGCTGATCGAACCCTTATTCTTAATAGTGTTGGCACCGAGTGTGGAGGCTTTGTCCGTTTCAGCCGGCTTAGCGATCTTGGCGTCTTTCTGAACGGTGATGGAACCGCTGTTGGTGAGGGTTGTCCCCGTGGTGAAATCCGAACCGTTCGCAAACGTCATTGCCACAAGGCCGCCGACGGTTGCAGTTTTGGTAACATTCAGTTCGCTGGTCTTCTCAAACGTGAAGGCATCACGATAGCCGGACTCGCCACTGGTCAAAGTGTTGGAAATATTCCACTTGGTATTGGTGGACTGAACGTCGGTCGCGCAGTCGGAATTGTTGTGATTGTCGCTGATTTTGAAGGTCTTACCTTCAATAACAGTGTCGGCGGTCTGAATATTGCCGGAAGTGAACTCAAGGGCGGTGGCGGCGGAAATCTGAGCAGTCGTCTTTTCCGGATCGCCGGTGATTGTCACGAAGGAATCGTTGAAACCGGGGCGGAAGCAGATTTGACCTTCCGTCGATTTGATGCTGCCCGATTCCGTTACCTGCACTGCGCCGCTGAGCCAGATCTGTTTGTTGCTCAGAACGTTGCCGTTGACAACGATCGTACCGGCATGCCAGTAATAATCCAGCCAGATTCTTCCATCAACCGTCTGAATTGTGGTGTCGTCTCCGATCGTGAAGATGGTGCCCTGATAAGGCGTCAGGCAGAGGTCTGCCCCACTGTTGTTGAAGTCAATCGCAACGGTCTTTCCATTCGGGCTTTCTACCGACTTCAGCGACGTGATCGTGACGTTGCCGCGCGTGTAATCCGCTCCCTCTTCCGTACCACCGACGGAATTACCGATATAAATGAAATCTTTATAAACAACGGGGTCAGCTGTCGGATCCACAGCCCCGGAATCCTCAACATCGGAGAGGAGCGTGATGCTCGTGGGAGCAGTTCTGCCCTTCACCGTGAGGAGGGCATCCTTGAAGCTGGTGAACGCGCTGTAGCCCTTCACGAGCGTGAGCTTGACCTTGTCCGCGCCTGCTTCGGGCGTATACTCGAAGGTGACTACATCGCCGACCGCGGCAGTATCCCAAGCCTCATTGCCCTGCAGGACATAGATATTGTCCTGACTTGCGCCCTTGATCAGGAAAACGCCGGTATTAAGGGAAATCAGACCATAACCGGTAGGCACGGCCGTGTCGCCGCCCTTGACCGAGAGGACGCCGTCGGCGACGTTGCCGTCGATGAGCGTGTACACGGCTTTGCCTTCAGTTGCCGTAAAGGCGGAGAAATCGAGCTCAATGCTGCCGGCAGTGATGCCGTTGTTCGCTTTGAGCTGCGTGGTGCCGTCGACCACGAGCGTAACCTTGTTCTCTGCCGCGATGAAATTGGTGGCATCAACGGTGATGGCCGTACCGGCTCCGAAGGTGGAGTTGCCGAGGGTCGCGCCGTCTGCGAAGGTGATCGCACCTTCGAAGGCGCCGATGTTCAGCTGGGTTCCCGCGGCAGCAACGGTGAAGGTAGCGCCTGTACCGTTGGTGATGCCGTCTGCGGTCAGGATGCCGGACACGGAGAGATTGCCGTTGTTGGCGATGTTGGCTTTGAAGGTGTTCTGGTCGGTTTCGCCGGTGGACTTGAACATCACATCTCCGGTAACCGTAATGGATCCGTCAACGCCAAGCGCGCCGATATTGCTGTTGGTAAGCGTGTTGGTATAGCCGCCGGCGCTGCCAATGGTCATTGCCGCATTCAGGGTGCCGATCTTCAGAGAGCGGGCATCGGATGTGCCGCGGACCAGGATAGACGCAGCCTTGAATTCGCCCTTAACATCAACATTGGTCGAAGTCAGCTCGACGCCATAGTTATTGGCGTTTTGAGGCGTGTAGGTGCTCTCAATGCTGGCGGCCTTCAGGTTGCGGTTTGCTACACCATTGGCGAGTTTCAGCTGAATCGCGCTTGTGAGTTTGCCGTCAACAAGAATGCTGGCGCCGCTGCCAAAGGAGGCAGTGCTGCCTTCTGCGAACGTAAGAGTCGTCGCCGAAAGAGTAGCATTATTTGCAAGCGTGAGGCCGGCATTGTTCGTGAATTTTTTCGCAACGGTCAGATTGTCGTTAATCGTGACCGTTCCGTTGTTCGTAACGGATGCGACATTGTTGGCGCCGGAGAACGTGAGGGTACGATCCGCAGAAACGCTGATCGCGCTGGAGACGTTGGAATCGATGAGAGTCGCCGATCCGCCCGTGCCCTGCACCACGACAGTGGCAAGACCCAGCTTAGTGCCTTCCGTTTTGCCGTCCAGCGTGACAAAATCTTTAATATTGACAGTCTTGGCAGAGCCGGTGTCGGCTTTGAGCACGGCGGCGTTTTCTGCGCTATTGCCGCCGAACACGAGGATGGCGGCGGATGCGGATTCGATCTTATCCGCAGCCAGCGTGCCGTTCACGGTAATGGATTTCGTGGTAGAGATATTGCCCGCGGTGAGGCTGCCGCCCGCATACACGGTGAACGCGGTACCAGCGGTGCTGTCAATGTCGCCGACAGTGGCATCGCCGTAAACAAACAGCTTGCCGGAATTGGTGATGCTCGCATCTCCGGTCAGTGTCGCATTATCCGCAACCTTGAGGGTGGCGCCGGAATTGATCACGATAGAGGCATTTTCAATGTTGTTGGTTCCGGAAAGCGTCAGGACTTTGCTCGCCTGAACGTTCAGAACCGCATCGGCCGCATCGTCTTCCTGGCTGCCGGCGATATCGGAATCTTTCAGCGTGACAGTACGGACTTCGACGGTACCGTCAAGAACCATGGAGGTGTCGGCGGTGTTTCCGGTAAGGGTGTTGATGCCGCTGTTGAGCGTGAGCTTTCCGGTGGAAGCGATCGTGAGCGCATCAGCCTTGATGGTGTTTCCATCCGTTGTGTCCGCAAGCACGAAAACGTTATTCGCGTTGACCGTGATTGCGCTGCCGGCGAGACTGGAAGCGTTGATGTGGAAGAATCCACCAGCAGCGGTACCATTGATTTCGATCGCACTCGTGCCGGTGATATTGCTCGCGTAAATGCTGTTGCGGGTATCGGCGGTATTGGCGGCGCCTGCCAGGAAGTTGAGTTTGCCGCCAGAGAATGCACCAGTCACTTTGTTCTGACCGTCAAAAGTGATCTCGCTCGAATTCGAAACGCTGGTGGCGGTGAACGTGGCGCCGTTCAGGGAGAATGCGCCGGCGTTGTTGACGCTGTTGGCGGTGAAGCTGGCGTTCGAAACAGAAACAGTACCTGTGTTGGTGAAAATGTTCTTGTTCTCGAACGTAACGGAGCTGGCGGCGCCTTCCTTCGCGATCACGATGGAATTGGAATTCTCGATCGGGCCGGAGAACGTAACGCTGTTGTCGTTATAAGTCTTATCTCCTTCTCCTTCGGAGAACGTTTCATCGAAGATCTTCAGCTTGATCTCGTTGGGAAGTTCGAAAGAAGCGGAAGCGGAATACTCCCCGGAATAAACAGTAAACGTATCATCCGCAGATTTCGTTTCAGTTTCGCTTTTCCAATAGTAGGAATAAGCATCCTGAATGTTCTGGAAATATTTTTTCCCAAGAAGCCATGCGGCATCAATTTCTGCATCGGTGAAATTAGAGTTGATGATGTAGTTCAACATAATTTGTCCTTCGTTGTGAGTAGTTAAAAAGTGGAAAACGTTTTGTTGTTTGTGAATTTCGTACTTACAGACGCGGGGCGTCCAGAGGAAAGGAACGAGATTTGTTGACCTCCTTGGTTGAGATTGGTGGAAACGCGGCGGGGCGAACCGTCGGGCGTGGAATGAGAGAGTTGTGTGTAAGCTCCTTTCCTGATGTTATTGTTATTATTTAAATAGGTGAAAAGATAATGCGAAAACACAACAGGAAATCTCTTCCCGGCCGAGGACAGGGAAAAGACCTCTTGTTGAGCTTTCGCATTGGTGGTGTTGAAGGAGAGAATGTGTGTCATCATAGCCGCAGGGCCCTCCTGAAGTTGAAATGAACCGGACGCACGGAAA
>Ga0310690_10009612_pt1 | contig 12113 bp, 6 predicted proteins | sample AusTroGonzalo_MG_2_FD_207661 | JGI IMG/M metagenome (GOLD analysis project Ga0310690, IMG submission 207661) | Bovine rumen microbial communities from tropical cattle in Woodstock, Queensland, Australia - Gonzalo_04 (v2) (version 2) | ecosystem: Host-associated > Mammals > Digestive system >...
TCGGAGATACGACCGTCCACGCTGAACTCATCGAAATCCCGTTCGAGGACTGGAGACGCGTGGACTGCCTCGAAGGCTACCCCAGGCTCTACGACCGGAAGCTCATCCAGACCACGCTCGCCGATGGTAGCGTGGACACCGGCTGGGTATACATCATGAACAACCTTCCTGCTCAGGCGAAGGTCATCCAGTCCGGGGACTGGAAGAAGCGGAGGGAGGCCGAATGAGAGCCATCAGAATCGATCCCGCGAACAAAACCATTGAGGAAATCGAGCTCGCCGTCGACCCGAACCGGAGCCTGGGGGAGCTCCGGTCTCTCATCGGGACAAACTGTTTCCAACTCATCCCACTTGATCAGGGCATCTGCCTGCTTGCGGCCGCAGTCAATGAGCAGGATGCCGGATTCGGCTTCGTGGGAGGCGACCTTGTCATTCGTGGAGCTGCCGTTGTGCTCGGTGGCAGGTGGAAAAGTCTGAGGGCTTTGGACGAGGGGCTGCGGTCGTTCGAGCTGGCTGTCGAGTGGCGATGAGTGAGTTTCGTCCAGTTATGCCTTTCCCGGAAACTCAGCCCGTTTGAGCGGAAATCATCCCCTCATTCAAACGGGGCCGTCTGTCGCGCGATGCCGGTTTGAAAAACGGGCAACCTAAATGCATAGGGTATGATCAATTATGCCAAACGTCGCTCGCTTTCGGGGCAACGTGCGTTCTTGCAGGTCGGGTAGCACCCCGCAAATCGCAGGGAAAAGATGATCGCAGGGGAAAGGGGAACGAGCGGGAGATGGAATACTGCAAGCGGTTCAAATTGTTTTCACAAAAAACAGGAATGATGAGGTTGAAAAAAACATCTTGCGCGATATATTACTATTGGGTTTGCACAGAACGTTCCCTGTTCTATAAGATTTTATTTTGCCATTAACTTTATTACGTCCAAGGAGGAGAAGAACAATGGCAAGCGAGAAAATTGATATTATCAACAACTGGACGTTACAGAAAGTCTTTGATCAAATAGAAAATGGGAATATGAAGATTCCCCGATTTCAACGAGGTTACGTTTGGGAAAGATCGAAAATCGTTAAGTTGTTGAATAGCATATATGCACAGCACCCCATAGGAACTTTTTTTATTTGGGAGACATCTGATCAATACGGGGACTATTGCAAGAACATGGATGAACTTGGTCTTCCGCAAAAACCAGAAGATGGAAAGATCCAATTCATCATAGATGGTCAGCAAAGAATTACCTCTCTTTATGTTGCGTTAAGAGGAAAGAAGCTTGGAACTATTGATTACTCGACAATATGTTTTAACTTAGACAAAAAGTGTTTTCAGGTTCCGCGTCTAAAGACAGAGCCTAATAATATTCCTGTTTGGAGAATCTTTAATTCAAATGAATATGGGAATCTACTCTCAGACTACATATCCAAAGGAGCGGATTATGCTCAAAGCATAATTACATGCAATCAGATTCTTGTCAACTACCCTATTTGTATAATCAAATCGCTAAATGTAGACTTAGAAGAAGCTGTTACAATATTTGAAAACATCAATCAAGGCGGAAAACGTTTGACCTTATTTGATTTAGTTCATGCATCTGTTTGGTCGCAGGATTTCGATTTGCGCCAGTTGGTTGAGGAATTCAACGACTCAAATGAGATTAAACGGTTCGGCAGTTTGAGCGAGGAAACTTTTACACAATCCCTTTCCCTTAACGCTAAAAACAACTGCCAAAAGATTAACCAACTTCATCTAACCAATAGTGAGTGTAAGAAATACTGGAGTCGAACTACAGATTGCCTCAGACTTGCAATTGATTTTGTTAGGAGTTTAGGTGCAGTTCGATCCGACATACTTCCATATGAAGCGATGTTGCCGGTATTGCAGTATTACTATTTCGTATATGGGAAAAGCAGTATAGATAGCGTTCATAAGCAATTGATAACTGATTGGTTTTGGTCAACAACCTTTTCTAAGCGATATTCAAGTTCAACCCTCACTCGCCAAAAAGAAGACGCTGACTGGATTGCATCTATAATTGAGGGTAAGTTGACTTCAAGAGTATTTGCTATAACAACAAACATAAAAGAGCTTTATGGTATTCAAATGAAGCAACGGTCTGTTGTGAAAAATGGAGTCCTCTGCATTTTTGCAGCTAATAATCCTGTTGATTTCAATAATGGTCAAATTGTTACAATTGACAAAACAAACGCATCTCGTGCAAATGCAAAAGAAAACCATCACTTTTTCCCGTTTTCACGACAGGATGTTTTTCATATAAGCAATAAAGAAGTTAATTCTTTGCTTAATTTTGCTTTTATCTCAAAATCACTCAACGGCGAAATATTAAATAAACTCCCTTCGCAATATATTGCTGGGTATATGGAAAAAGCCACAGATGTTCCCAAATGGCTTCTTACTCATTTTATTGATGAAAAAGCCTTGAATGCTGCAAAAAACAATGACTTTTCGAGCTTTGTGGAGGCGCGAGGCGCTATGTTGATGCAAGCAATTAATGAGCGCTGTAGGGTAACCTCTCAGTCTGACTTCATTAGGAATGATGATGACTTTGATTTGCCATTTTTTGATGATGTTGAAAACGACGAACTTGACGATAAAATCTAAAGCTCCTTATTGTGAGCAACAATAGGAAGCCAGTTCCATCTGGCACCTCTTTCATACGACGAAGCGGGTTCGCGCATCGGGAAACCTAAATGCATAGGGTATGCTCAATTATGCCAAATGTCACTCATTTTCGGGGCAACGTGTGTTCTTGCAGGTCGGGTAGCATCGGCTTGGTCGTGGGCAAAGATGATAGCATTTATGCGTCTGACTCGGCAAAGAGGCATGTACGGTCAAGCGAAAGACCGTATAGATTGTTGCGTCAATAGTCTACCATGGGCTATAAGCTTTAATAAAAAAACCATACAGACACTTGCAATCCAAACATGGAGGATATATATTAGACTGCGGCAAGGTCCTCCCCTCCCCAAAAAACAGAACTGGGCAATGAAGTATTTAGAGACATAAGGTTAAACAAATTATGGATATTGACCCCCAAAAGATGGCAATCATCAATCACACGGATGGCCCATTGCTTGTTATTGCTGGCCCAGGAGCGGGAAAAACAATGGCGATAGTAGAACGCGTTGTTAAACTGGTTGGAGATCTTGGTGTCACACCAGAAAACATCATGATTTCCACCTTTACCGAGAAAGCCGCGAAGGAACTTATTACCCGTATTTCCAATAGGCTGAGTGAGCAAAACATCAAAATCAGTCTGAACGAGATGTACATCGGGACACTTCACTCAATTTTCTTGAACATTCTGAAAGAATATGCCGAATTTACCCGTTTAAAAAAGAATTACAAGACATACGACGACTTCGATCAGACGTATTGCGTTTATAACAACATGTATCGCTTTGAGCGAATTCAGGGGATACAATCGGTTATTAACGTTCAATCCCGCTGGGATAAGGCGACTCGTCTTTGCCGGTATCTGAACAAGGTCCGAGAAGAAGCCGTCGAACCGGAACGATTACTTGCGGCTCCAGAACCAGAAATAAAAGCTCTCGGAGAAGCTCTAAAACTCTATCAGGTGATTCTTGAGGAGAATAACGCCATTGACTTTTCCGCAATCCAAACAGAGATGCTTCATCTTATTCAATCCCAGCCGAAGGTGTTGTCGGAACTCCGGGAGAAACTGTGTTACATCATCGTGGACGAATATCAGGATACGAACACTATTCAAGAGATGATACTTCTCCAGCTGACTGGAGAGAAGGCGAATATCTGCGTGGTCGGTGATGAAGACCAGAGCATTTACCGTTTCCGCGGTGCGAGCGTGAGAAACATCCTGCAGTTTACGGAGAACTTCCCCCCTGGTGTCTGTAAGACAATCGTACTCGACACCAACTTTCGATCCCACCCAGACATCGTTTCGTTTTACAATACTTGGATGGATGAGCAGACCTGGGAAGACGGAGAAAAACGCTTCCGATACGACAAGACCATCGTTCCTCGGTCCGATGTCGAATTTGACAAGTGCCCTGCGGTAATTCGCGTGGATGGCGCCGATTCCGACGCTTGGAACGAGGAGGTTTATCGCTTTATTTCCAAGATGAAAACCGAAAATGTCATCACGAACTATAATCAGGTTGCCTTCCTGTTTAATTCGGTAAAGAATCCTGATGTCAAGTCTCTTGCCGATTATTTGGAGAAAAGAGGCATTCCTGTTTTCTCCCCTCGATCTGCACAGTTCTTTGAGCGCGACACTACGAAACTGGCACTCGGCCTAATGGTCTTTTTGTTTCCGAAATGCCTGGAACTCCTTCAGAGCAACGGGAGTATTAAAATGGATGTCTGGGACTATTATCGGGAATGTGCTAACTTTTTTGCCAGCACCATTAAAGCAGATATGGCCACCCATAGAGAACTCCTGGCCTGGGCCAATAAGCGAGCCGCTGAACACAAGGTCCTGGCTCATTCCACTGACTATTCGTATTTATCGTTGTTTTACGAGGCTCTCAAATATCCAATGTTCTCAAAATATCTGTCCGTGGATATTGACGGGACTCCAGAGAAATCTCGGGATGCATTCAATCTGGCGCTATTCAGCCAGCTGCTGGCAAAGTTCGAGTTTATCTATAACGTAGTTGTCATCACGCCAAAACATAAAGATAGGGAATTGATTCACTTGTTCAACCAGTTCTTCAACTTCCTGTGGAAAGGCGGACTAGAGGAGTTTGAGGATTATGAGGAGACGGCCCCTTCCGGATGCGTGTCCTTTATGACAATCCATCAGTCAAAAGGTCTGGAGTTCCCAGTTGTGTGCGTTGGATCACTGAAGCGCAATCCCCGGAAAGCAACGACAACTATCGACGAGATTTTAGAAAACAGATATTTCCACAGAGACCCATTTGAACCGCTGGATGACCTGAAGTTATTTGACTTCTGGCGGCTGTATTATGTGGCCTTTTCGCGGCCACAAAATCTGCTGGTACTCACCGGTATTACTGATGAAGATGGGCAATTGGGCAGGACTTTTGCAGAATTGACGGCAGAAGTGCTCCCCTGGAAAGATGTGCAGTTCACATATCAGCAACTTCATTTAAAACCCGTAAAAAAAGCAAACATCAAAAACGCTTATGCTTTTACCTCCGACATCTTGCTTTACGAGAACTGTCCAACGCAGTATATGATGTTCAACTATCTTGGTTTTGCCCCAAATCGAGTGGAGGGATCAATGTTCGGGACGTTGATTCACCAGACAATTGAGGATATTCACAAATCGTTTCTGCGAGGAGAGCCGATTACAATAGATAAGATCGAGGGCTGGTTTTCCATGAATTACACTAGCCTTTCGCACAGTCTCAAGGCCTATTTGGATGATGTCAGGCAAGATGCCGCATTAAAGCAGATTATTCGATATTATGAGCGAAACAACACGACCTTTTCTAATATTATTGCATCTGAATATGACGTTTCAATCCCTACCGACACCTATATTCTGAGGGGGGTGATTGATCTGCTCCGAGGCGAGGGTGACACCGTGGAGGTCGTGGACTTCAAATCCGACGAGAAGCCGAATTTATTCGACAAAGAAGCAATGATTCGTGTGAATAATTACAGGCGACAGCTAGAAGTCTATTCACACATCGTCGAGGAGAAATTCGGAAAAAAAGTATCAAAAATGCACCTCTATTATACGCGGACTGAAAACGAAAATCCCTATGTATCCTGGGGCTATAATCCAGAATCAATACATGCGACGATGTCCGCCTTCGATCAGGTGGTTGCTCGGATCGAAGCTCATCAGTTTTCTAACGCAAAAGTTAAGAAATGCAAGTGGCTTTGTGGCGGCTGCGACATGCGTTTCTTCTGCCACTATAAATAAGGAGACTACCCCATGCCTGACAAACTGAACATGCACGTCGAAAAGACGATGACCACTGTGGATCACTATGAATTTGAACCTATCAAGGGTTATCCGATGCTCCGGTGGGCCGGCAAACGCCCCTTTCGCTCAACACAATTCTTTCCCGCACAACTAAGGGAGAACTATGGTGAGCCAATTAAAGATTGGATGAATCAGATTTTTTGGGGAGACAATCTTCAGGTTATGTCACATCTTTTAAAGGAATATCGAGGAAAGATTCAACTTATATATATTGATCCACCTTTTGATTCCAAAGCAGATTATAAGAAAAAGATTTCTTTAAGAGGAAAAAAGATTACAAACGATCATACATCTTTTGAGGAAAAGCAATATACAGATATTTGGTCAAACGATGAATATTTACAGTTTATATATGAGCGCTTGATTTTAGTAAAAGAACTTTTGGCCCCAACAGGCGGGGTCTTTCTTCATTGTGATTGGCACAAGTCACACTATCTGCGCTTGATATTAGATGAGGTATTTGGTCAAGAAAATTTTGTTAATGAAATAATATGGTTCTACCCAAGCGGAAGCGATCCTTCTAAATGTTTTAATCGCAAACACGATAACATTTTTTGGTATGCTCGCAGCAAGTCAGAGTATTTCTACAATTTTGATGCCGTGGCCATTCCTTATACAGAAGACCAGGCTCGACGTTTTAAAGAGATTGATGAAAACGGGAAGCGTTTCTACTGGAATGTCAATCCAAGAGGCGAACGTGTCCGAACTTATATGAAGAGTGGTATAGGGGAATATGATGTTTGGAATATTGGTATTGATGCAACTTCTATTAAGAACATTAATTATCCAACCACAAAACCGGAAAAAGTATTAGAAAGGATTATTAAGGCTGCTTCAAACTATGGGGACATTGTATTTGATTGTTTCATGGGGTCGGGAACAACACAAGTTGTTGCCATGAAATTAGGACGTCGTTTTATTGGGGCCGATATAAATCTTGGCGCAATTCAAACATCAACAAAACGACTGATTGGAGTTGCAAAAGAACTTGTTCAAGAGATTTCTGTTCCTGGGGAAGAAAAGTTTACTGGTTTTTCTGTCTATAACGTCAACAACTACGATGTTTTTCGAAATCCAGTAGAAGCGAAAGATTTGCTGATTAAAGCTCTTGAAGTTCAGCCTTTGCCTGGAAACACCCTGTTTGACGGAGAAAAAGATGGTCGTTTTGTTAAACTCATGCCTGTTAATCGGATAGCAACAAGAGCTGACTTAAACATACTGATTACAAATTTCGATTATAAAGCATTTGAAAAAGCAGCGATAGATAACCCTGGCAGGGCAGTGATTGAATTGACTCTCGTTTGCATGGGACATGAGCCAGACTTGGCGGCCGCATTGCAAGAACAGGTTAAATACAAATTGGATATTGAGATCGTGGATATTCTTCGGGACAAATCGGCGTTAGAGTTTAAGCGTGATTCCGAAGCAGAGATTGTTCGCGAAAACGGTAAACTTATCATTAAACAGTTTTATCCGTTAAATCTTTTGCAAAAACTGAGCCTCCAAAAAGAAACTGTGGGAGAATGGCGGGAACTGGTCGAATCAGTCATGATCGACTTTAATTATGATGGGGGAGTGTTCGAGCCAACGCTCCTGGATATTCCTGAAAAAGATGAGTTCGTTTCTGGGAAATATGAAATTCCCTCTGGGGCTGGAACTATACGCATCAAAATTACCGATCTCCTCTCCGAATCCCTCGAAATGGAGGTAAAGTAATATGCCCAGGAGAACAGCTAACCTTGTTGAGCAGGTACCGTTCTATCGGTATCTGTATGAGTTTTATAGTCAAAACAGGAAGAGAATATGGTCTCTATACACACCGCTTAGCCGAAAGTTTCTCAGATTTAACGACCCCAGTTCTGGCACGGCATTTTTGCGCCGACCACAGTTTGAGGCTTTGGAGATTTATGTATTGCTAAAGGAATACTTCAATAACGCTTTTGTGGCACAGGTTTTTAAGGACTGGCATGAACGGAAAAATGGTTTTGAGAATCGTGCCAACTTTGCACTCAAGATTGGTGAACTCGATATGTTCGAAGCCCTAAATGCCGAAATATATGAGGCATCATTCAAGCGAATGCAACAATTCAGTAGCATCTATCCAAACTATATTTATGCGTTGACAATGGGACTCGGCAAATCGATTCTCATGGGGACTTGTATTTTCTATGAATTCCTTTTGGCAAATAAGTATCCACAGGACAAGCGATACTGTCACAATGCTCTTGTTTTTGCCCCCGACAAAACGGTTCTGCAATCGCTTAAAGAAATCCAAACTTTCGATAAAAGCAGAGTCGTCCCCCCCGAATACGTCGCATGGCTGGATGCTAATCTAAAATTCGCTTTTTTGGATGACACCTCTTTATCTCTTCAAATTTTAGAGAACTCTGAGTATAATATTATTATATCAAACACACAGAAGATTATTCTGAAACAATCGCACAAAGACAAAACGGCCGTAGATCTGCTTTTTTCAGCTGGCAACACTTACAAGCATGAAGAGGAATCAGACAATAGTAAACCAGACAATGCTGGTGACTCGTTTGAAGATCTCTATGATTTCGACCCTGACGTGGAAACAGAGGAAGACCTAATCGCAAATCAACGATTTGAGATGCTGAAGCGACTAAACAACCTTGGAATTTATGTTGATGAAGCTCATCATGCCTTTGGAGATAAACTTGAAAGCGATTTTTCTGCAAAGAAGACCACTAGTCTCCGAAAAACCATTAATGAGTTGGCCGTTTGCCTGAAGAATGCAGGAACCAGTGTTGTGGCTTGCTATAACTATACGGGTACACCATATATAAAGAATTTGCTTCTTCCAGAGGTGGTTTATGCTTATAGCCTAAAGGATGCCATCGATAATTCCTACCTTAAAAAAGCTGTCGTTAAGGGCTATGCCAACACGAAGTCTGTTGAGTTCGTGAGGGCAGCCATCCGGGATTTCTGGGATAATTGTGGAGAGCATCTGGTTGATGGTCGCCTACCGAAAATGGCTCTTTTTGCATCAAATATTGATGAACTGGATACAGAACTCAGGCCCGCAGTGGAAACGGTTTTGTCAGAATTAAATATATCCACAGAGAAAATTCTTGTCAACGTTGGAGACGATAGTTTAACGTCAAACGATGACCTCCGAGAGTTTATTAATTTGGATTCTTCAGATTCGGAAAAACAGTTCATCCTTTTGGTTAACAAGGGAAAAGAAGGATGGAACTGTAAGTCCCTCTTTGCAGTTGCCTTGCATCGAACTCCAAGATCAAAGATTTTTGTTTTGCAGGCCACCATGCGCTGTCTACGAGCCATAGGGGCGGTTCAGGAAACAGGCAGAATATATCTTTCCGAGGAAAATAAAGAGATTCTTAACGATGAACTGAAAAATAACTTCCGATTGAATCTCGATGAATTTACGGAAGCCGGAAAAACAGAAAAAATAGCCGTTGACGTCAAAATGGTCCCCCCGCCAATTAAAGTAACACTGAAGCGAGTTTGCAAATTATATCAGATGAAAGAAAAAACGCTATCGAAGCAGGTCGACTTCGGCTTGGATAAACTCGATTTTGCAAAATACACTATTACTGAAACGACATCGAACATCGCTAATTTGGAAAAGGATAACCTTCCAAAAACGAATCGGAATGATCTAAAAGAAAGGCGGAACTTTTCTGAGATTACTCTCGTCGCAGAAATTGCTCGTTACCTCAATCGTAGTTGCATTCTCATTCAGTCTATATTAGTGAACTCAAAAGAGGGAATTACCACACTTCTGCAGCGAGTAAACGAATTCAATGAACTTCTATATGACCATATTATACCAAGGCTCTTTAAGGAACTCTATGAAATTGTGGAGTTTGACCATCCTGAAGAGCATACTCTGGAACTCGTGAAAGTGCCAGAAGATGGAACTCCTTTCAAATTCAATGTCAAACCCGACCTTCTGGCAAGCATGGATTCACCGGAATATCGAGCCTTCAAACCAAAGAGTTTCCACTTGGACAACTATTGTTTCGACTCGAGACCGGAAAAAGACCTATTCTGGAATATGCTCCACGATGGGAAAGTGAAGAATGTTTATTTCACGGGGATGCTGACTCACGGCCAAACAGATTTTTATGTAAGTTATATTGATCCAGAATCGAACACACTCAGGAACTATTATCCTGACTTTTTAGTCCAACTTCCTGACGATTCTTATGTAATCGTCGAAGTAAAAGGCGACAACAAAATCGATGATGCGGTCGTTCAAGCTAAGGCTGCATACGCAACACAAATGGCTATTGCCAGTGGAATGAGGTACAAGATGATTGCGGGGTCGCAAGCCATTGCGGGGCTTATGTTATAAGCGTTGTCGTTGTGCATATCGAGCCCACAGAGATTTAATTAAGGCAAAACATGAATCAGGAACGAATATCGGATAAATCTTAGGAACAGATTTATCTTTATGTTGTTTTACTTCTATTGTTTGACAGTGTTTTTTTACATCAAAGCATCCTCCCAAATTGGGAAGATGCCTCGATGGTGATATATTATTCTTAAAGCGAAGTGATCTTCTTGAAGATGTCGTTTAAGGTTCTGATCACGTCGCCATAAGGGGATGCAAACGCAGAACGATTTGTCTTGTATTCTGCAATGATGTATTTTTTGATATCCTCTCCCGCATTGATGATTTCATCCGCGTTTTTCGAGAGAATCTGCCATCCACACGGAATATCCAAATCGGCAGTATCGAAATAGAAAACCTGGGATGTTCCATCATCGAAATAAACATCGGCAACAGCATTAAATTCCCATCCTCCCCCGCAAGGCCCAGAATGGGAGATTGCATTAACCTTGAAGAAGTTATAATGTATAATCTTCTTCTTGCCAGTTTTTGACGTCGTGGTTTTGGTCTTTTTGGTTATTTTGGTTTTCGCGGTAGCCATGATTGACGCTTCCTTTCTAGTTTGAACGGCGTTATTTCTTATTATTTCAGGTTTGTGTTTACTATTTCACATCAAAGCACATCCCCAAATTCGGGAGATGAATGATGGTTTGTCTGACTTTTTTCCCGGTTGCGGCTTCCACAGCCTTATGGTAACACCGCAACTGCCCGGCACAGCCCGCGGCATATTGTTCGGCATCGGACGCTATTGGATGCGACTTGTGGTCGATGACCACATAACAGTCCGGAAACTCCAGTAACATGTCGATGAACCCCTGATAGAGAGTTCCGTTTTCATCGTGGTATGTTATTGGAACCTCGCAACAGATCTTGGCATCCGGATAGGTTTCAGCAATCCAACGGTAAAGATTGTCCGTGCATTCCAACAGGGCTTCTGGAGATACGGCCTTTTCCACTGTCCATTTTTTCAAAAGCCTTTCGGCAATCTCGCGGCGATTCTGCTGAGGATTCAATGCGATGAAACTATGGAAAGCGTTGCCGAGAAGACTGTACTTTTCATCCTCGCACTGGATTGTGTTCTGATAATCCCATTGACAAAGCAAAGTCGCGGTGCCGTCCTCACAACTTGTCATACTGGGGGACAACCGTGCCGGAACGGTCTGAATTCCTGACATGTCACGCTGTCTGTCGGCAAAGACTGCCGGGGACGGTAACGGCTCAATATCATCAGATGGAGAGAAAGATTTTGTTTCTATCTCAAAACATTCCGTTCCCACTTCCAGATCATCCCCGACTTCTTCGGGGAATTTCAGCAAAGGAACAGGGGCAAGGGAATCCAGCCATGTGGTCAGCGGAGTGCCGGTAGCGTTCGGATTCTTTTGCTTTTCGGCCTTCGTCGGAGCCTTGCTGTTCAAGGCGAAGATCACCTGATCACGTGCTCTGGTCAGCCCAACGTACAACAGACGTTTTCCTTCTTCCCGTTCCTGCTGCTCCGCACGGAGCTGAATCGGATTACATGAAAGCGCGCTATCCAGAGCATCCAATTTTTTGCTGTTTCCAAAGGGCCACGGCCAGTAATGAATCGTTCTGTCTTTCAAGGGGCAATTCATATCAAACTTCTCTGCTTGATTGACGCGAACGTCAAATGCTCCGCTTTTACCTTCCGCATCCAATGACCCCAGGATTACAATCGGCCATTCAAGCCCCTTGGATTTATGGTAGGTCATCACGTTGACAGTTTTCGGGCCGAATCCGGCGGCTTGCTGGGCATCCA
>Ga0310690_10009613_pt1 | contig 12113 bp, 20 predicted proteins | sample AusTroGonzalo_MG_2_FD_207661 | JGI IMG/M metagenome (GOLD analysis project Ga0310690, IMG submission 207661) | Bovine rumen microbial communities from tropical cattle in Woodstock, Queensland, Australia - Gonzalo_04 (v2) (version 2) | ecosystem: Host-associated > Mammals > Digestive system >...
CCAATGTATATGTATGATTTTCTTTTAATACACTCGCAGCAATAGCTGCTCCATTATAAAATATATTTTTTGCTCCAGTACTATTTACATTTAGTTTTGCGCTTGCTGCGTTAGTACTAGGAAACTTTATCTAAATCGCAACTCCTGTTGCGTTTGCTAATTCAAAATTACTTAAAGTTAATGTATAATTAGCTCCACTATCACTAGTGGCGGCGGCACCATACAATGTTGGCTCAATTAAATAATTGGTATTGCCTATTTTTATATCATGAATATGAGCCATTTATCTCACCTCTTTATGGTACAACTACATCAATTGAAGTTGGATTTACACTTGGTAATGTACCAACACCAGTAACATTTGGAATAGTTTTTGGTGTTACTGTTAATGAAGGTTTTGTTCCCACTCCAGTTACATTTGGAATAGAAAAAGCTGTTCCTAATGTTGGTGTAGAACCAATTGTTATTAATAGAGTACCATTTGTAACTGATGCATCGGTTACACTTCCAACTGCAGTAACATTAGGTACAGTAAAGGCGTCTCCCAATGTTGGTGTAGAACCTGCATTCCATCCTGATGCAGAGCCAATACTAAAAGCATCTCCTAAAGTGGGTAAACTACCCTAAGAAAATCCTAAACTTTTAATTGCTTTATCAGTACTAGTTTTTAATGCATATGCACTTTCATCACCTAATAATTCCCACTTACCAGATGTTCCATCAGCGGTCCATACATATTCTGATGCAATTGGATTATTACCGTTTTTATAAAGAACAACGTCACCTGCTTTTAAATTAGCTAGTGCAATTGCGCTGCCACCAATGGTTGGCTATTCAGTACCACCATCGGTAATTGCGGTGGTAGTAGTTCCAATAAAATGCATTGCTCCAGATAGAGCAGACGTTTTATCGTCAACATACTTTTTGGTTGCCGCCGCAGTGTCTGCGCTTGAGCTAGTAATTGCAGGTAATGTAACCGTACCTGTAAACGTAGGGTTTGCCTTCGGCGCTTTATTGTTTAAGTCTGTTGTTAAATTAGTAACCTAACTTTCTGCAATCTAAATATCACTTGCTGTCGCCGCGATTTTACCATCAGTTTCACTTAAAGCAGTGATTGTTTTACTTGCGGCTAAATCAGCTGTGATATTACTTACATCTAAAGTTTCAATTGCGGCCTTAACACCCTTACCACTAATAGGATTACCATCAGTTCCACTATATGTATCTTTAATCGTATAAGTTGTATTTGTATTATAACCCTAATCGCGCACCCAATAAGTGCCATCATAGGTAAAACTAATAATTGCTCCTGCTTGCCAACCGGTTGTCTCATTAGAAGTTCCGGCATCAGTAGTACCATATAATTTTATAGGTTTCGCGCCAGTGCCATTAACATTTAACTATGGTGCGGCAGAAGCTGTATTATTTTCTGTAAATTTTACATGAATAGTAACACCTTTTGTTAAATAAAATCCTGTCATATTAACAACTTTTACCTAAGTTGCTGCAGGTGTATTACATTCTCCATAAGCTGTAGAGGCGATACTATTTGCACTACCATTTGTACCTATCTATACTTTCTCAACTAGTCCTTCGACTACAGAATCTAAATCTGCCATTTAAATCACCTCTCTTATGGTACTACAACTGTAGTAGAACTTACTGTTAATTGTGGTACACTCCCCACATTCGTTACATTAGGAATACTCTTTTCAGTATACTAAAGTGTTGGAACTACACTATTAGTTAATCTTAAAACACCCTACTCAACAACCGCGCTAGACGCACTTCCCGCAGACCAATTCGTAATATCATCTGCGGCAATAGCATCGCCCAATGTTGGTGTTGAACCTGCGTTCCATCCAGAAGCAGATCCGACACTGGTAGTATTAGTTTTTAATGCATAACTACCTTCATCACCTAAGAGTTCCCATGCAGAACCATTCCAAACAAATTCCTAATTTCCATATAATACTACATCACCGGCTTCCTTTGTTGTAATCTCATTACCATTAACAGTTGGATTTTGCGTTCCTCCATCAGAAACTATAGTAGAAGTGGTGCCTTTAAAATGCATTGCACCTGTTAAACCATTTAATCCTGCTGTTTTAGACTATACATAATCTATTGTGGCCAATGTACCAGATGGAGAGGCATCGCTTACTGCTGGCCCACTAACAGCTCCAGTAAAAGTACCACCGCTGATTGGCATTGCGTTATCTGCCAATGTTCCTTGTGCTGCTGTAGCATAATTTGTTGTTGGTGTATATGCCGCAGTACCTAAACCATGTACTGTTGCATCCTATCCATTAACCTTAACAGTACCATTAGTTGTACCTTCTGCAACAACAATATTTGTATTTGCATACCAAGTATGTTCTGTACTATCTTCATAATATGTAAAAGGAATAATGTCATTAGCATTACATACGCAGTTACCAACAACCGGATAAGCAGTTGTACTACCTACTGCGAGAGTTACATTACTAGTAACACTATTACCGCTAGAAAAGCGTACATGAACTGTAACACCTTTCATTAATGTATCAAAATCTGATAGGGTTACTACTTTCGCGGCGGTAGTAGCCTCAGTAGAACAAATACCAGATAAAGTTGAACCAATAAGTATCTATTCACCAGATCCAACCTATACTTTACCAATATAACTGCTCATTTAGTTCACCCCTTCTATATATCAGTCACAACTGTCATATTTTCTGTTAATAATTGTGGTGCAATACCATTAGTTATTTGTAGAACATGATCATTTATTGTGGCGGACGCAGCACGACCGGAACCCCAGTATGTAATATTTTTTATCGTAGATTTAACTGCGGTATATTCAAAATTAGATAACTAAATATATCCGGTTGCCCCTGTAAAATGATAAATTTTATTTGTAGATAAATCTATATATAACTTATCTGAATTTCCTGGTGAAGGAAAATCATTGTAAGTATTAAATTTCGCTATTTCAACTTCATCGCCATTTATAGTACCTGCATCTATAAATGGTAAACTTACAACATTCGTAACCCCGTCTCCCACTTTCAAACGACAAAAAGGGTGAGTTGCGTCTGCTGTATAGACGATCAACTCACCCGCAAGTGGCACGAAACCATTAGACCCATTCTTAGGGCCTGCTTTATTCCAATTCGCTTCAGTGTCACTTTTCAACTGAATTCTCGTCTTTATGGTATTATTAGCAGTTGCCATAAAAACACCTCCTCGGCATCATTCCAGCCAAGTTCTCAAATTACCTCTGTACTGCTTCCGCAGTTAAACACAATATATGTATCATTTGTCTATAATAGATCTTTTACATCTCCAGTTACTGCGATTCGTTCTAATTCTAATTTCTTTTGCACTTGATTAACATCTTGAGTACCGCCCTATCCATTAGGAATAGTTGCGCCTTCAAGTACATTTAAGTTTAAAGCCGCCTAATCTATTGTAATTCTAACCTATTTATTTTGATTAGGAACCCATTCAACACCATTGATAAAAATTTGTTCAATTTTATTTATATGATCTGTATGAGGATTTGAAGTAATCGCTACTACTCTATTAGCATCTGGTGTTACTTCAACCCCATCATATGTAATTTTTTCAATTTTATTTACTTCTGCTCCTGCGGCAATACCTTCTAATTTAGTCTAGGAAGCACTATCAAATTCATTTACTTCTAAACTAACTGTTTTGGATACTCCTTCAACTGTTGTCGGAGATACTTCAGTACCATTTAATAATATATGTTCAATAACATTTACTTGAGCATTTTCAGCAATATCATCTAACTTATCTTTAAGTGCATCAGTAAAATCATTAGAAGTTAGGGTTTTACCACTAACTTTATCAACCTTAGTATTAAATGTAGTATCTAAATCTGCGATTTTACTCTATTGAATACCTGCATTATCTGCAATATCTGCATCACGAATACTACCTTTAATTGCATAGCTATTTTCGTCACCAAGTAAGCGCCAATTAGATCCCGTCCAAACAAATTCTTTAGCATCATATAGTATTACATCACCCGCAAGTACCTATGAAAAATCATAGCCATTAATACGTGGATCAACACTACTACCATTATTAATAATTACAGTAGCATCTCCAATGAAATGCATTGCACCACTTAATCCTGCTACTGCATTATCTACATATGCTTTAATTAGATTATTTGGTACTAGATGATTATTATTAGCAATAGATTCGGCAATAGGTCGTAATGCTACTTGTGATGTTCCATTACCTACTAGAACATTTTCTTCAGTTAGTGTCTGGCGCCCAGTACCACCTTGACTTACTGGTAAGGTACCAGAAATATCACTAAATGCAGGTTGAGCACGTTCTACTTCAATAAAACCTGCATTTTCAGACACCTATGTAACAAATTTATGTGACTATGCATTATCATTAACATTTAATGTACTAATAATACTATTGATCTATGAAGCATTAAATGTCCCTAATGTTGGAAAACGATCTACCATTACACCAATCCAATCTGCAACTTTAGCGTATGCAGTTAAATCAATTGGATTGTTTGTATCTATTATCCACTATCCATTCTCATTATTCTCTTTGTATCTTAAAAAATATTTATTAGCATTCTCATCAGTACCAGCAACGATTTGATAGATACGAGGAGCAATTGTTACGTCACCATTAATATGAAAGTTATCTTCAATAAAAGTAGTTAAGCCGCTAATCTCAGATGCGGTATAAGTGGGTTTTACTGATGCTTTAGCCCAATTATATACATCAGCTGCGACTCCTTGTACCCAAGGTAGTTCATAAAAATAACTATGTCCATCACCAATTTTTATACCTACTGCTGGTGGAGTATGTTGTGGAGTGGTATTAGATAGTGCATCAACAGCACGATCATCTGGAAAGGCGCATATGGCGGCTTCACCCAACTTAAGAACTACATGACTGTTCATCCACTAAGTATATGTGCCATAACGTAACTATATAATAGTTTGTAATGTATTATTCGCCATTATGCTCACCCCCTCTTATTATGCAGTACCTCCATAAATAATCAGCGTATCGCCAGTTGGTACAAATAATTTGGAGGTTGAAACTTTATTGAGCGTCATGAAGCCATCTTGTGTTACGCTAAGATATTCTGTATTTTCATGACCTTGTATTGTTGGATCATCAGCTTTAACACCGCCTAATATAGCAGTTGTTGCGACTGGTAAAATGTATCCGCTATGATCACCTGTTACACCAATTACATCCCAAGCGCCCTGAATATACATATATTCATCATAACCTTGTCCGCCAGAGTTAGGTACCATATAAATAGTATTGGTATCTATATCAGTAAGTGGCAAACTTTCTACAATTGCACGTTTTAAGTGACCTGCTTCTGATATTGCAGTTGCTATATATCTGCGTAAATAACTATAATTAATTGGATCAGTGTCTGCAGTTGGATCATCAACAATAACTATTTGTGCATCGCCACCTGCATTCGCTATTATATTATTAATAGTTTGAGCAAAGCTATCGCTAAATGTTACTGTGCCATCTTCACTCGTATGTTTGAAATAGAATGAATCTAATTTATTTAAGTAAGGCAGATGCGTCCAATCTCTGATGCCATCACCAATTTTAAGAAGATAGGTGTCACTTTCTAAGGCATATTCGCCTTCAGCTAATGTTGGATTTCTACTTAACCAATCTGCCGCGGAATCCTGTCTAATCTACAATGTAACTCTAACAGTATTAGTAGCCATTAAGCGTCACCTCCCTATAATATAGTATCTGTAATCAACATAGCATTTACAGGAATGTATTCTTCATTCCAATAGTATAAAATACGTTCATCTAAATCAAAATATAATTTATCTTGGCGTCCAACTTGAGGGAAATTTTCATATTGCTCAAATAAAATTTCCCAACTATTGGTTTCGAGATAAGAACCAAAGTAATGATGGAACTCCTCACGAGTACCATGATAGCCGCTTTGCGCTGCTAGCATATAAATTTGATCTCCAAGGATACTAAGTCCTACAGACTCCCAAGGATATACTACCTGGAATTCCGCAGTATTAGGTATTGGAGGTACTATCCATCCCTACGATTCTGAATTACTATTTAGCCAAGGATAAACCATTGCTAAACCCGCAGCACGCGGCCGTGGTGGCATGATACGAAAATCGTATTCAAGCAATAGGTCGCGTGTACGCTCCCTGTTACTCTTATACATTTCGCGTCACCCTCTTTATTACACATGGTGGTAGACTAAAGCCGGCGTAGTAGGAATCAATGTCTGTTGGATTTGTACGAATGATTGTGATATCCCAACTATAACGATTACCTCTATTATCTGGCTCTATTGGAGTACCATCCACGCTTGATATTAAAGTGTCATTTGATTCAAAATTAAAGGTAAGTGTTTCTCCGGTAATATCAATAGTTTTTTCTATAATGGTTTTATGAGTTAAGTTATCATAAACAGAAAAAACTGCGGTATCACCAGAAGAAAAAGTACCCTACGTAGGAATAGTGAAAGTGCCAGTATCACCTTGCGGGATTATTAGTTTTCGTCCTACAAGTCTAATCATATAAATCACCACCCTAATAATTTTTTATATTTCTTATACAATGGCTACTGCCAATCTATAATTTTTCCAATATCATAGCCGAGTGTTTCAAGTTTGATTAGTTTTTTCTCGGCATGTTTTAATTCGTCTGTTACATCTAATATATATTTATCTAGTTCTAATGCGGCCGCAACCTCGCCAATTGTAATAAGCTCTTGCCGCATCTCCTAGTATAATTTCTTAGTATCGCGTTCCCACTCAACCCACTTAGTCATAAGGTCTTTTACTGTATTTTTCTTTGTACCAACATCTACTGCACTGGTATTATATTTATACCAACTTTCAGGAATAAGAGTTGGAGTTTGTGGATTATCTATCTTTAATAATTTAAAGTAATGAGAAGCATAATAATGTTGAAAACTAGAATAACTATGTTGTTCTTCTACTGTATGATAAGTATGACATTTAGCAAATCCCCAAAGGCCAAGAAAATCGTAGGCTTTTGCCATTTCATTATGTATCATAATCCCATCTAGCATATGAGATGCTACTTTAGAGAAAATTTCATCTACTGTCATTTTCGTTTCCTCCTTATATATGAAAATCTAGGCGAGATTGATTCTCGCCTAGATATTATAAATTAACGGATTTTGGTAATAACTACATTAATATGGGCATCTGTTAGAGCAGTAGTGCCATTCATAAATTGTAGAGTAGTTGGTGCTGTGAGGCAATTACATGGACAATTATTTTCAAGGACGCGAACGAAGGTTTTGAAACCAAATGTGCGAGTATCGGTAATCGCGGCCGGAACAAAGCTAGAAATGGCTTGTGGTTGTGCTACACCATTTACCATTAATTGAACTGAAACTTCAGTTGCCGCATCTGGAGTTGCGAAACCATCCATTTCTACTAAATAAATACCGCGTTGATTAAGTTGAATAGTTGCTGGCGCACTTAAGGTTTCGCCGCAACCTTTATCTAAAACTACATTATTAAATGGAAATACTGCATTAGCATCTACTGCTAAGTTAGAAGAATATGCTTGTAACATAATTATTCCCTCCTTTATATTAAAAAAAGAGGGACGTACTAAGTACGTCCCTCTATATAATATGGTGTACTTAATACACTCTTAATTACATATTGCAACCTCCACAGAATGGAGAATTACCCGCATTATAAGTCCATCCGTTTGGATAGCGTACAACGCCCTGTAATGCGTTTTGGAGTTCTAACTGGTTGATACGATTCTGCATTGCCTCAAACTTATCGGCCTGGAACATATCCTTAATAGCCTGAGCTTGAGCTACGATGTTAGCGTTAGTTGCTGCGTCACGCATAGCGGCATCATAATTATTCTGCATTAATTGACGAGTAATTCCGCCGCAGCATTCGTTCTGATGTGCTAATAGATTTGCCTGACCAATTGCCAAGCCAGCAACATCACGTTGTAATTCATTGTACTTATCGCCAACGAAATTAACAACATCATGATATACCTGATTAGTTGCCTGAACTCCTGCCATAGAAGCAGCATTAACTGCAGCAAGAATATCACGAGTTTGAGCTTGTAGATTCTGAGTATCAAAGCCATTCTGTACTTGATCACGAGTAGCATACTGTTCATAACCACGACCAGCACCGCCCCAATTGAAGCCGCCACCCATCATAGCTAGGATAGCAAATAACCAAATCATTCCGCCCCAACCATCACAACAACCGCCATCACGGTTCATTAGGGCTACATCAGATGCGCTTAAACCATTTTCTCCCATAAGTCATTCCTCCTTGTTATTTAGATTTTTATTACTTTAGGGAAATGTAGGAAAATAGATTATATTATTAGCTAAACTATTGAATTCCTTTTGGTTTGTAGTCCTGCTAGCACTCATATTGGACTTTATATTATATTATTTCATAATTCATTATTTAGGAAATAATATAACGTAATTCCTAACATATTTTATGTGATTTTAAAGGGATGGAAATATGGATTTTTTTTTCTTGAAGATAAAAAATAAAGTGCAATTTTTAATCGCACTTTGAAATCTATTCTTTTAATTCATCTATTTCTTTTTGTTGAATTTGTATCATTTTTACAAGGAATGGGACGAATTTAAGATAGTCTATCATTTTAATTGTTGGTAATTCAGGCTCTACTGCAGAATCAACTTCATCTATAACAACTGGAAAAATTGGTTCTACATCTTCTGCAATCATACCAAATTGTCCTTTTAAACCATAACCTTCACGGTAATCAAATGATTTTACTTCGAGTTTTAATAAGTTTTTAGCTAATTCTTCTGGCATGTCTACAATATTAGTTTTTACTAATCGAGATGAAGAAGAGGTTTCTGTAAAATAATAATTAGCACCTTGACGCCAGTGGCGTACTGGGTTATTATTTGAACGTAAAAATCCTGGTAAATTAGTGGCACCAATGCCCCAGTTATATGTATTTCCACCTGTCCAATAAGCAGAGCCACTATTATTATACATTAACATACCATTATCATCTGTAGAACAAATTTCATTTATTTTTAAGATACCAGTCATAGTATCTCCGCCAATACGAACCCATTTATGAGAAGCATCAACTGCGGATGCCATTGCTCCTTTACTTGCTGGCGCGACATTATAGCCATCCCAAACACATATCCAAGTGAAGCCGCTTGCAGCAGTAATACCTGAACGGCCATAATCTAAATAAGAAGCTGTGCCATTTGTTTTATCTCTTAAATATCCTGCATTGCTTACACTAGCATTTGCATAGGTTGTACATGTTGTAACCTATCCTGTATCAGATATATATACTGGTTGAGTTGCATTTCCCGTCTATGTTGCTGCTGCTGTAGTTACAACTTCCCGCCAAGCAGTGCCAGCACTTGCTTGACTTCTAATTTGCATTCTTGATCCAGAAGTTGATATTCCTAATTGACTATCATATCCACCATTATTGTCCCAATTCATCTATAAAATATTAGCATCAAATGAAGTTTTTCCAGTTGTTGTAGAGGATGACGCTACTAAATGGAACATAGCCCCTGCAGCAACATAATTTGCAGCTTTATTTAGATTAGTTGTAGATCCGCGTGCTTCATACAATTTTACATAATTCGCGCCTTCTGCATTAGTAGCATAATATACATACGCATTATATCCAAATCTTACAGTATCATCACTATGTTGTAAATAAACAATCCATTTCCCATCCGTATATTCATATAAACCACGATTTGTGGAAGAATAAATACCTATTTTACCATTGGTATTATTTACTGTACATTCAGATTTTGTATGGTTTGCACCTAAATCAGAACCAGCTGTATCAGTTACATGAAAACCTCCAACTGCCCAAATATCAGGATTAAAATGATATTTTACTCCAGATGAGAAATGGCACCATGAGGCATTAGCACTACCAATAGTAACAGTATTACTATTTAAAGTAGATTTTAAATATCCGCCATTTGCATAAATGGATCCTGCCGCGGTAAAATTAGTACTACATTTAAGTTCTGTTGCTGAATTACAAATAAGACGAATAGAATAATCTGCTGTAGAAGCCTAATAATGAAAATCAATAAATGGAGTAGATGAATGAAAAATTTCAATACCACCATCTGAGCCTATTTCGATACCTGATCCACTTCCACTTGTACGGTCTCCTGTCTTTAAACCTTGTGGTAATAACAACACTCCATTAAGTATATTACTCCAAGCATTATCTCCTCTCCAGAACTATGCATTAGTACCCGCAGGTGTAATACCTTTGACATATGCATTAGCATAAGCAGTACAAGCAGTAGCCACACCACTATCATTTATATATACCGGTCCATTGGTTCCACCTACCACGGCCTTACTGCTCGCCCAAGGAGCTGTTACAAAGGCTCTATCAGTGGTAGTTGTCGTATTAGTAGCATATACTGTAGGAATTAACCGTACTGTATAATCCATATGATTATGAGCATTTGTAACACCAGATACATCTACATCGGCTAAAAAAGTAAACAATAAATGGTCATTATAACCACTACTATTATAATGTCCCATAGTCCACCAACCAGTATTTGCTTTTAATGCTAATAAAGGAGACCACCCATTCTGCGTGGTCATACGCAATATAGCATATGTATTAGCTTGATTCCAATTCATAGATTTTCCGGCACGAGAAATAGTACTACTTCCTTCTAACGTTGTATTTCCACCAAGATATGTAGTTCCGCTAACATACAACTTATATGTATTCCCACTAGTATTCGGATCATATCCAATCCCAACTTGTCCCAATATATACGTATTGCCATTATCCAACTAAACCCAAGCAGTAGGCGCATTTCCGCCGCCCCAAGCCTAAAGTTTATCATGGCTGTTATCATCATCATATAAATATTTAATACCGTAGGTATCATGTACGGTATTACCCAATATCCATAAACTGCTTTGTACTCCGGTACCAGTCTATAACAACGCAGTCGCACTTGACTAAGCATTCGTATCTCCAATTATTCGTTTTGCATAATAGGTTGTTAAACTATTGCTTCCGCTTGCCATTTAACACACCTCCATTTTATATCTCTTTTCTTTTATTATACCATATTCGATATAAAATTGTCAAATAAAAAAAATAAGGGGCGCATATTAGGCAACCCCTTATTGCTATCGTACAACCATCGGCGCGAAGCATCAACCCTGTACGATATTTAAATTATATCACAAAAATTAATTATTGTCAAGTATTTGATTGAGGTAAGTTTCAACCGCGAGCTTTAATTTTTCTGGTACATCATCTAAGGTTTTTAAGCCTTTGAGAATTAAGTTAGCATATATTTTAACCATTAAAGCTCACCACCCTCATATAACTCAACAAGTGCAAGTTGAGTATCAATAATGTCTTGTTTAAGTTGGGCATTTTCGCGCGCGAGTTTTACTAAATACTCATCTTTAGAATACTCGGTGCATTCGTATTCAAATCCACGCAAAACCCTATCATCCATAATTTCTTCATAAGGAGCAATATCTGATGCTACTAGTACTGAAGTAGCAGTAATTGTAATATCCTGTGGTTTTTCTGCACTACGTACCTTCATATTAATCACCCCTACATGTAAGTATTCCATTTTGCGATATTAGCAGTATAGGTCGCATTTTTAGTTGGAATATATAATAATTTTGCGCCGTAATTTGGACGTGCGGTTTCAGATACTGTACGGTCAGCCGCATAATAGAATGGACCACATTCTTCTTGGAATCCATAGCTACCGCCGCTTGCTAATGCTGTATCTACATTTAAACCATTAATAGTCCAAATACTATCGCCAACTGGTAGTAGACTATTGGCAGTTTGCGCGCATTCGATTGGCATAAAGACCCAGTCATATTTGGAAGCGCCTAAACCCATAGCATTTATCCACTTGTAAGTGGAAGGTAGGGCAAATCCAATACTTTCATAATTTGTGCCACTATAGTTAAAGTCAGTACAAATATGTGGAATACCGCCATTAGACTAATTCATACCTTTAATAGTAATGCCGCCAATCATCT
>Ga0310690_10009615_pt1 | contig 12110 bp, 10 predicted proteins | sample AusTroGonzalo_MG_2_FD_207661 | JGI IMG/M metagenome (GOLD analysis project Ga0310690, IMG submission 207661) | Bovine rumen microbial communities from tropical cattle in Woodstock, Queensland, Australia - Gonzalo_04 (v2) (version 2) | ecosystem: Host-associated > Mammals > Digestive system >...
ACACCGCCGCGCCATACGCGGTCCTTCGTGACAACCGCCGCGGTAAGCGCAGTGCCGAAGTCCATCACGATGACGGGTGCGCCATGCCGCGACACCGCACCCGCCGCATCTGCAAGGCGGTCTGCGCCGATTGTCTCGGGCTTCGGATAGTCTAGGCGCAACCCCTGCCCGCCGTCCGCGAAGTCGCGGTACGTGACTTGGTGGAACTTGAGCGCGCGCTTTTTCGCAAACGCCTTCCAGCAGCGGTCGAGGCGCGGCACTACGGAGACATACGCCATGCCATCCGCACGAGCCGCAATGCACTCGGCAACGGCAGAAGCCGCGTCAAAGCCGCCGTCAATGTGCGCAACGCGGCTTACGCGCCCGTCCGTCCAAAGGCCTATGGCGGTCGAGGTGTTGCCTACGTCGACGACTAGCAGATTCTTGCGCATGTTATTCTTCGCCATGACTTGCTGGGATTTCAGAAATTGCAGGATTGAGGAATTCGGAAAGCGACGTGCGACGCTCGCGCACCGTGTTCGTCTGTATAGCGCGATCGACGGCGTATGGAACGCCCATCAGGAGAACAAGCTTTCGCCCGCGCGTTATCGCCGTGTAGAGAAGGTTGCGCTGAAGCATAACGTAGTGCTGTGTGTGGACGATTACGACGACGGCCGGGTACTCGCTGCCCTGCGACTTGTGGATCGTCGTCGCGTAGGCGAGGACGAGTTCGTCGAGGTCGCCAGGGCCGTACAGCACAGGCCGCCCGTCGAACGTGACGACGAGCGAGCGGGTCGCGGAGTCAACCGACTTCACAAAGCCGACGTCGCCATTGTACACGTCCTTGTCGTAGTTGTTCCTGAGCTGCATCACCCTGTCGCCGGCGCGGAAGGTCGTCCCGCCCCTGATAAGCGCGTCGCCATGCGGATTGAGCGCCTTTTGCAGTTCGACGTTGAGGTTGTCAGTGCCGAGCGTGTTCTTGCGCATCGGCACCAGCACCTGAACGTCCGCGAGCGGGTCTAGGCCGAACTTGCGCGGGATGCGCGAGGTGACGAGCTCCAGCGTCCGCTTTACGCACATCTCCGGGTCTTCGCACCTCACGAAGTAGAAGTCGCTTTCGCCCTGGCGAATCTCTAGCGGCTCGCCTGCGTTTACGTGGTGGGCGTTGCGGACGATAAGCCCCGATTCGTCCTGGCGGAAGATGAAGTCGAGCTTGGTCGACGGCACGACTCCTGACTTTATGAGGTCGCCGAGGACGGAGCCAGGGCCGACGGACGGCAGCTGGTCGGTGTCGCCGACCCATACGACGGCGGCGGAGTCAGGCAGCGCCTTGAGGAGATCGCAGGCGAGCTTCACGTCGATCATCGAAGTCTCGTCGAATACGAATACGTCGCCCTCCAGCTTGTTGTCCGCGCCGTATGTGAAGCGGTTCGTGACGGGATTCCACTTGAGAAGCCTGTGTATCGTTTTCGCCTCGCGTTCGACGCTTTCGGTCATACGCTTTGCCGCGCGACCCGTCGGTGCCGCCAGAACGACGCGGCACTTGTCGACCTTTCCGTATATCTCGACTAGGGCGCGGATGATCGTGGTCTTGCCGACGCCGGGGCCGCCCGTGATGATCGAGAACTTCGACGAAAGCGAGTTCTCTAGCGCCTTGCGCTGCTTTGGCGCGAGCGTGAAGCCAGCGCGAGACTCCCACCACTCGACAGCGCGAGGGGCGTCGACCGGGCGCACTGAACGCGGTGCGAACAAGATCGACTTTACGCGTTCGGCGACGTCGCGCTCGGAGTAAAAAAGCCCCTTCAGGTATATGCGACGCGGCTCGCCCGCCTCTGCGACGACGCGGCCGTCGGCGATTTCGTCCGCCAGCGCCTCGCCAAGTACCTCGGTCGGTATACCGGTAAGCTCGTTGGCGTGGAGGAGGAGGTCATTTTCATATGTCCAGCAATGCCCGCCATCCTCCGCCTCGGTTTCAAGCGTGTAGGATATCGACGCACGCGCCCTTAGCAGCGAGTCGCGCGGAATCCCGACGGAGAGCGCGATCTTGTCGGCAGTCGCGAAGCCGATGCCCCAGATGTCGCGGCAGAGGCGGTATGGGTCTTTCTTGACGATGGCGACGGCGTCGGGGCCGTAACGGCGGACAATCTTCGTCATCTTCACTACGGAGATTCCGTACGTCTGCCCGAAGATCATGTTCTCGCGCATCGTCTCGTTAGCCCGCCAGCTGGCGCGAATCTGCTCGATCTTGGCGCGCCCGAGCTTCGGAACTTCGCGCAGGCGGGCCGACTGGTAGGAAAGTACGTGCATCGTCTCTTCGCCGAACGTTTCGACGATGCGCTTTGCGAGGACGGGGCCGATGCCCTTTATTAGCCCTGACGCAAGATAGCGCTCGATGCCCTTCAAGGAGCGCGGCGCAATGCAGGTAAGGGTCTCGGCCTTGAACTGGCGGCCATGCACCTTGTCGGTCACCCATTCGCCCTCGGCTCTGACGTCCTCCCCTTCCCACACGGCCTGTGCCTTGCCGACGACAGTTATCTCGGGGTTCTTCGCAAGCTCGAATTCGCTCGGCAGCTCTACGTGCAGGACAGTGTACCCGTTGGCGTCGTTGTGGAACACGACACTCTTGATCGTCCCCTCGACGACCTCGGGTTGTGTCGCCCCGCCGCTCAATCAACCGCCCTTCTTGGCCATGTCCCAGAGCTCGTCCATCTCGGCGAGCGTCATGTCCTTCAAGTTGCGCCCGCTGGCCTTCGCTGCGGCCTCCACGGCGCGGAAGCGCCGCGCGAACTTCGCGCTAGTCCCCTCTAGCGCACTCTCGGCGTCGACGCCAAGGTGCCGCGCGAGATTGCATACGCTGAAGAGGAGATCGCCCAGTTCCTCCTTGACACGGTCGGAGTCTGCGGGACGCTTCGACGGCCTCGCGGCAATCGCCTCGGCGAGCTCCGCCGTCTCCTCGCGGATCTTCTCCATCGGCCCCGCCGCGTCCTTCCAGTCGAAGCCGACGCGCGCCGCCTTCTCCTGCGTGCGCTGGGCCTTGAGGAGAGCGGGCAGCGCGGGCGGCACTCCGTCAAGCGCAGAGTGGCGCGACTCCTTCTTGTGCTCAAGCTGCTTTATCTGCTCCCAGTTGCGAAGGACCGTCGCCGAGTCCTTTGCGTCGACGTTGCCGAAGACGTGCGGGTGGCGGTGCACAAGCTTGTCGGAAATCGCGTTCGCGACGTCGTCGAACGTGAAGCGCCCCTCCTGCTCGGCCATCACCGACTGGAACATGACCTGCAGCAGCACGTCGCCAAGTTCCTCGATGTGGTTGGCCTTGTCCTCGGGGCGGTCCATCGCCGCAAGTAGTTCGTACGTCTCCTCGAGGACGCATGGCTTCAGGGACTCAAGCGTCTGCTCGCGGTCCCACGGGCAGCCCGTCTCCGGATCGCGGAGGCGGACCATTATGTCGTGAAGTCTTTCTATTCCGCTCATGGCGGAGATTATACCACATTTGCGCGCCGTCATGCGCGCAGGAAGGCGAGAAGCTTCTTTGCCGAGGCGGACGAAAGGTCGTTGGCGACGATGCTTGCGCCCGTGTAGTCCTGGTGGGCCACGCGGTCCTTCATCACGGCCATCGACGCCATGCCCGCGAGCAGCGCGGACTTGACGCCGTATCCCGAGCCCGCAATCGCGACCGCGTTCGCGCGGGCGACGTCGTTCTCCATGCAGGCGCGACGCCACGAGTCCCAGCGCGGGCAACCGTAGGAGAGCGACTTCTCGCGGTAGAGAGAGACGTTCTCGAAAAGGAGCGACTCGAACGCGGCGGCGGAAGACTCGGGATTCGCGCGCGTCGCAATCATGACCTTCACGCCCTTGGAAGCAAGCGTCGTCACGAAATTGCGGAACGCCGAGGTCACTGACTTGCCCACCGCCTCCGAGACGGCGGCGGAGAAGGCCGCCGCGAGCTCGCGGGCGGCCTTTGGCGCCGTCTTCTTCGTCTTTACGACGCGGAAGTACTTTGCGAGGCCCTCCTCGTAGAGGCGCCCCGCAAGGAACTTCTCCTCGGTCTGCATGTCCAGCGCGATGTTGTCAAGCGCCTTGAGGTAGCGCTGTGCGACGTCGAACAGGAGCTGAGCCCCGTTCATTACCGCGAAGTCGAACTCTACTACTACGCCCTTGGCTGCACTAGACACGGACTGACTCCTGTTTTACTGCTTGACGGTGCGCTTCTTGCGCGGCTTGGGCTGGCCGATCTCGGACAGCATCTTGCGGAAGGAGCCCTTGCGCACGTTGAACGGCTTGCCGCCCTTGATGCGCGGGAACTCGCACGCACGAATCTTGGCCGCCGCGTTCTCGTCGGGCCCGACAACGCCGCTCTCGCCGGCGAGGGCGCAGGCGACGGCCTTGCGGGCGCACTTCTCGATGAGGCGGAGGTCCTTCTTGCAGGGTGCCGCCGAACGGGCGAAGTAGCCGCTCTTGAAGACCTGCACCTTCTCCGCGCCGAGCAGCTCGCCAAAGCGCTTGCCGACATACTGGCCGACGTTGACCTTGTCAAGCCTCGGATGGCCGAACGCGTCGACCGGCACGGTCTCGCCGCGCTTCTTCATCTCGGCGATGATGTCCTTGACGCCGGCGCCTTCGCTGACGAAGATGTTGACGGCGTCGAACTTCTCCATAACGGCCTGGAGGCGCTTCGCCTCGGCCTTGAAGTCAATCTTCGACTCCGGCACGTACACGGCGTGCACGTCCTGGCGGCCCATCGTCTGGTTGAACGCGTCGAGGAAGAGCCCCTTCGCGGACATGGACTTTAGCATCTTGCGGTAGACCTGGGCGGTCTTGTAGGTGAGCCACCCGCAGTTGCGGCCCATGACCTCGTGGATCGTGAGGGCGCGCGGGTTGGCGCTGTTCTCCTTGACGACGTTGAGGAAGAACTTGGCGCCCTCCTCCGCCGCCGTCCACGCGCCGAGCGACTGCTTGATCGGATAGACGTCGTTGTCTATCGTCTTGGGCAGGCCGACCACGATAAGCGGATAGTTGTTCGTGGCGAGGTACGCCGCGAGGTCAGCGGCAGTCGTGTTCGTGTCGTCGCCGCCAATGGTGTGGAGGACGTCGACGCCGTCCTTGACGAGCTGGTCGGCCGCCACCTTGAGGGGGTCTTCGCCGGGCTTCACAAGCCCGCGCTTCACGCAGTCTGAGACGTTCGTGAGCTTGACGCGGCTGTTGCCAATCGGGGAACCGCCGTGCTTGGTGAGGACGAGCGCATGCTTGCGAACCTCGTCGGTCACCGGAATCGACTCGCCCTTTAGAAGCCCCATGTACCCGTTTACATAGCCAATCATCTCGACGCCAGGGGCCTTCTTGCTATACTCGTCGATCAGATACCCTATTGAACTGGACAGGCAGGGGGCCAAACCGCCCGCTGTCAGAAACGCAACCTTCTTCACTTCTTTCATTTTTGTTAACTGTTCCTTTGATTTTTAACCCAAATTCTTCAGCACGCGCACCATCTCAATGGCAGACTGCATGGCGGAAAAGCCCTTGTTGCCTTGCTTCGTTCCGCAACGCTCTACGGCCTGTTCGAGATTCTCCGCCGCGACGATTCCGTCGAGAACCGGCACTCCAGTTTCAACCGAAATCTCGCTAAACGCCTTCGCCGTCGCCTGGTTGATGAGATCGGCATGGGCAGTCGCTCCCTGAACGACGGCACCAAGCGCGATTACGGCATCGTACTTCTTGAGCGCCATGCGCTTTGCGACAAGCGGAATCTCGTATGCGCCAGGAACACGAACGAGCGTAAGACCCTTTTCGTCGCCGCCCATGCGGACAAACGCGTCAACAGCGCCCTTTACGAGCTGTTCCGTAAGAAAACTATTGAAACGGCTTACAATAATGCCGATTTTCAGCCCTTTGGCATCTAGTGCCCCGTTTATCTCTTTCATTCTAAAAACTCTCCAATTTTGGAAGTTGGGGTGAATTATACCATTTTTTGGCAGAATTGTCTATAGGGGCGACTCAAAGGGAGAGTTCCACGTGATATGTCCCAGGGGGGCAATCAGCCGCAGGTCCGCCATCAGGAAGCGAAACTGTCGCAGTCGTCCCCTTAGGCACGGTGAAGTCCCATATCCACTTGTCCCCTTCGTAGCGCCACGCGCTCTTTATGAGACCTGCTGCAGACTTGTACTCAGCCTTGACCCAGCCAAGGCGACGGTCGGGCCTAGGTGCCATGACGATGTTCTTGTAGCCAGGCGCCTTCGGATCGGCGGCAATGCCAGCAACCGTCTTGTACATCCAAGAGAGGACGCAGCCGTACGCATAGTGGTTGAAGCTGTTCATCCCGACGGGGCCAAAGCCCTTGTCCTTCGTGTAGCTGTTCCAGCGCTCCCAGACGGTCGTAGCGCCCTGGTCGACGGAGTAGAGCCAGCCCGGGAACTTGCGGTTCAGCATGAGGTCGTACGCAAGCTCGGAAAGGCCGTTTGCGGTCAGCGTGTCGAGCGCAATCGTCGTGCCGAGGAAGCCCGTGTGCAGCGTGCCGCCGCCGGCGGCAATGCTCGCCTTGAGGCCGGCGAGCGTGCGCTCCTTGGCCACGCCGTCGACCAGCCCGAGCTTGAGTGCGAAAAGCATCGGCGTCTGCATGTCGCGCAGGAACTCGGCGATCTGCCCGTCGGAAGTCGCGAAGAACGTCTTGCGCAGATACGTCTCGGCCTCCGCCGCCATCGCGCGGTACTTCTCCGCGTCAGCCTTGCGACCGGTGGCCGCGGCCATCGTCGCCATCATGCGCGCGTCGGCAAGCCAGTAGCATCCGCCCAGGTAGTTCCAGTACTTAAGCGCATCCGGGATGGGATGCCGTCTGCCGTCCGCCCCCTTCGTGAACGAGGAGAACTCGGGGCGGTACGGGCAGCTTTCGAGCTTCGTGAGCGAAAGCCAGTCGTTCCACTGGTACATGCCGCACTCCGGAAGCTCCTCGGTGCGGTACTTAGTCTCGGCGACACGCGCAAGGAATCGCTCCATTGCAGCCCAGTTGTCGTTTACGATGGACGGCGAGGCGAACTGGAGCCACATGACGTACGGCACCACAACGCCGGCGTCCGCCCACCCGAGGCGCATGCACTCGTTGCCGTACTGCGCAAACGGGGCCACTCCGGGGAAGCCGCCCTTCTCGTGCTGGCTGTCGCGCATGTCACGCATCCACTTGTTGAAGAACGGCAGCGTATTGGCGTTGAATGAACCAGCCTCGCAGAACACCTGCGTGTCGGCCGTCCAGCCAAGGCGCTCGTTGCGCTGCGGGCAGTCCGTCGGGACGGACAGGTAGTTGGAGAGCTGCCCCCAGTACACGTTGTCGATAAAGCGGTTGAGCCGTGCAACCCCGGTCTCGAGCTTGCCGAGCTCCATATCCTTGCGGATGGACGTGACGGGCACGCTCCTGACCATGTAGATCTCGACGTCGTCTGTCGCCGACACCGACATGTAGCGGTAGCCGAAGAACGTGAAGCGCGGCATGTAGCGCTCCTCCCCCATGCCGGAGAAGGTGTACTTCACCAGGCGGCCGTTCTCGTATCCGCCACGCAGGTTGACGCGGTAGACCGACCCCTCAGGACCGTCGTTGCCGCGGCTCTTCGCGCCGTTGCCGTCGTTGAGCATCTCGGCGGGGAGCGCGGTGAGCACCGTGCCCTCCTTGGCCCTAAACCGGAACTCGGGGACTGCCGCAGCGTTCTGCCCGAAGTCAAGGACGAGATTCTCGCCCTTCGCGATCTTCATCGCCTGCCCCTTCTCGTAGGAGCGGGCCTTTACGACCTTTCCAAACGAGTTTGCTCCGTCCGCGCCCGTCGCCTCGCTCCAGACATACGCCTCAACAGGAGCCATCGCCAAGTCGCGGCGCAGGCAGACCTCGGCTCCGGCCGACGGGAAGAGCCTGCCCTTGAACTCGTCGTTGCGCTCAGCCTCGCCGAGCTGCCCCGCAGCCTCCAGCGGCGACTTGCAGCGGGCGTCGTATTCCTCGCCGTCGAAAATCGCGGCGTGCATGACCGGCCCGGAAGTGCAAGCCTTCCAAGTCTTCTCGTCGGTGCCGTAGAGACGACGGCTTCCGTCCTTGAAGACAAGCTCCAGTACGCCGCGGAACGCGCTCTTCTTGCCGAAGAACCCGCCGCCGTTGTTGGCGGGCGTGCAGATCTTGTCGCGCCACCATCCGGCGGAGACCTCGGCCGCAAACACGTTCGAGCCGCCCGCCGAGGCGTCAAGAAGCCCCATTACGTCGTACGTGAAGGAATACTTCGTCTTGGCGTTGTGCGTGAAGCCCGGCTTGAGGAAGTCGTCCCCGACCGCCCTACCGTTCACGTACACCTCATAGACGCCAAGCCCGGCCGTCATCCATTTCGCCGAGACGACCTCCGCAGGGTTCTTAAGCGTGAACAGGAACCAGCTAGTCCCATCTGCCGCGCGCACTCCGTCGACGACCTTGCCCTCGAACACAGGGGCGTCCTTTGCGGAAATCCACTTGGAGCAGTCCCACGCCTGCGCGTCAAGCGCCCCTACGCGCACACCTGCGCCTTCCGCGAACGAAACCGCCGCAACGACAGCGGCAGACAAAGAAACCATACATTTTACCATCTTGTACCTCCTGTTAATAACCAATATCTCCCCTACGCATATGCGCCGAGGAATGTGAAATGCTCTATCTCGGGGTCGCGGGAGAGCTCAGCAAGAAGCCCCAGCACGCCCGGATCGGACGGCGACGCCTCGAACTCGAACGTAAAGCGGAACTCAAAGTCCATCCCCGGTATCGGGCGAGACTCCAGCTTCGTCAGGTTGACGTCGATTGCCGCGAACTTCGAGATTATGGCGTTGAGCGAGCCCGGCCTATGGGGAAGGCTCAGCATGATGCTGAACTTGTTCGCGTCGGGTGTGACGGACATGTCGCGCGCAATGCAGATGAAGCGCGTCGCGTTGAACGCGGCGTCGGCGACGTCTTCGGCGAGGATGTCGAGCCCGTACAGCTCGGCGCAAGCGCGAGAGGCGATGACAGCGCGGTCGAGGCGCTTCTCCTTCGCAAGCTCCGCCGCCGCGACTGCCGTGTTCGAGCCGGGCACCGCGACGAGCGACGGATGCGCCTTAAGGAACGTACCGCACTGCGCAAGCGCGTGCGGATGGCTGGACACCTCGCGGACGCCATCGAGCGTCGCGCCACGGCAGCCGAGCAGAACGTGGTCGATCTTCACCCTGACGGAGCGCACGATATGGAAGCGGTGCTTGACCATGAGGTCGTACACCTGCGACACCGAGCCCGCAGCGGAATTCTCTATGGGCAGTATGCCGTACGGGCAGAGTCCCTTCTCGACCGCCTCGAAAACCTTCTCGAAGTTGCCGAAGAAAAGGATCGTAGGCGTCTTGAACATTGCAGAGACGGCCTGCTGCGCGTACGAGCCCTCGGCACCTGGGCATGCGACGATGCCGCCGGACGGGAACGGAGCGGAGTCGGCAACCGCCTTGCGGATCGCCTTTACGAGCGGAGCCTCGCCGTGTACGACGGCGCGCTGGCGCGCCTTTGCGATGCCGAACATGGTCGTAAAGAGAAGCCTTGCGCCGTTCTCAAGCTCTGGGCCTACGTTTCCCGCTACGCGGGCAAGCGTCATGCGCTCGCGCGCAGGGTCGCTCACGGGGGCTCCCTCGCGGCGCTTCGCCTCGGCGATCCCGTCGACAATCTCCATCCTGCGGCTGAAGAGCCGCGCAATCTCGTCGTCGATACCGTCGATCTCGCCGCGCAGCGACTTGACCTCGCCGATTTCGCAATCTGTCTTGTTAGCCATACACGCCAACCTTGCCTTTTCTGTATTAGACCTTTGCCGCCGCCGCTTCGAGCGAGGCGAGGTCGGCGACGTTCGCCGTGACGAGCGTAGCGTCGATCTTCGCGATAAGGCCCGAAAGCACCTTGCCGGGGCCGAACTCCACAAAAGTCGTGCAGCCGAGCTCCTTCGCGGCGGCTACGTCGGCAGCCCAGTTCGTAGTGCCCGTCACCTGCTCTAGCATCTTCGCCTTGATCTCGCCCGGGTTGGACGAATGCGGCGCGCCCGTCACGTTGGAGAGGACGGGGAACTTAGGCGCGGCGAACGCGATGCCGTCGAGGACGGCGGCGAGCTTGTCGCGAGCGGGCTGCATGAACGGGGAGTGGAACGCGCCTGCCGTCGCGAGCGGAATCGCGCGGCGGATGCCGAGCTCCTTCGCGACCGTCGCGGCGGACGCTATTGCGTCCTTCGAGCCGGAAAGCACCTGCTGCGCGGCGGAATTTATGTTCGCGACGGTGCAGCCTGTCTTGGCGCAGAGCTCGTCGAGCTGGGCGGGCGTCGCGCCGACGATCGCAATCATGCCCGAGGGCGTCGCCTCGCAGGCCTCCTGCATGAACCTGCCGCGGGCCTCGAGGACCTTGAGCGTAGAGTCGAAGTCGAGGACGCCGGCGGCGCAGAGGGCGCCCCACTCACCGAGCGAAAGCCCCGCAGCGCAGTCGAACGACGCGTTCGTCTTCTTGAGGAACGCCGTGTATGCCGCGTAGCTAGTAACGAAGATCGCGGGCTGGCAGACGTTGGACTTGGTCAGCTCCTCAGCCGGGCCCTCGAAGCAGATTTTCTTCAGGTCGAACCCGAGGACGGCATTCGCCTTGTCGAAGAATCCCATCGCCTCGGCGTCGGCCTCCGCGAAGTCACGCCCCATCCCGGGCACCTGTGCGCCCTGGCCTGCAAATACGCAGCACTTTGCCATCGTGTTCATTCCTTTCCTTGTGTCTCTGAATCGTAAACTGTGGAATTATACCATATTTTCCGCGCGGGCATTTGACGGGCGAGGGGGATTATGGGATAATACGCGGCATGAAACGCATAGCTATCGCCGTTATCGCCTGCGCGCTCCTGGATGGATGCGGCCCGTTCTGGGTCGACCCGTACATCACCGTGCAGGAGTCGTCGCTCAACTGGGTGGCAATCCACTACTACAACATGAACAAGACGCCGATCCGCAGGATAGGCGTGGAGATATACGGCAACGGCACGGTCTACGTAAAAAAGGGAACGAGCGAGCTCGTCTCGAACGACTTCGCCAAGGGCTACAAGCATGAGAACTGGGACAAGATCAAGACCAAGCGGCTGCAGATCGACCCGAAGGACGCGAACGACATCTTCCAGAACCTCGTGAACCACGGCGTGCTCGACCGAGAGAAGACGTTCAAGGCGTCAAAGAAGAAGCACTTCGACCGCTTCATCGCCGTAAAGGCCAACCTCAACAGCAACACGTACTCCGACAACGTGAACATGTTCGAGGAGGACCCCGACCTCGCCGAGCAGCTGCTCGACGTCATACGCGAATTCGACACCCCCGGAAAATGAAAACCGACATAGCCAAGCTGATCGACCACACGTTCCTCAAGCCTGCAGGCGACCGCGATGCCGTCCGCAAGCTCTGCGCCGAGGCCCGCGAGGCTGGCTTCGCGTCAGTCTGCGTCAACCCGACCGAAGTCGCGCTCGCCGCGCGCCTCCTGCGCGGCAGCGACGTCAAGGTCTGCACGGTAGTCGGCTTCCCGCTCGGCGCGAACACGAACCGCGTCAAGTGCTTCGAGGCGATGGACGCACTGCAGGCAGGAGCCGACGAGCTCGACCTAGTCGTCAACCAGAGGCTCCTCAAGTACGCGCCCGGCGCGTGCGAAGCGGAGCTCCTCCAGTGGGTGCGCACCTGCCGCGCGTTCCGCACCGACGCAGTCCTAAAGCTCATCCTGGAGTGCTGCAACCTTACGAAGGCCGAGATCGCGCGCGGCTGCCGCATCGCGAAGAAGGTCGGCTTCGACTTCGTGAAGACATCGACGGGCTTCGGCGCGGGCGGGGCGACGGAGGAGGACGTAAGGCTCATGCGCCGCACGGTCGGAAAGGAAATGGGCGTCAAGGCGGCTGGCGGCATACGCGACAGAAAGGCCGCCCTCGCCATGGTCGCCGCAGGGGCGACGAGGCTAGGCACCAGCGCAGGGCTGAATATGGTATAATATGCGTCTTCTCAACAACCAAGGAGCAGAGCAGACATGGGCGGATTTTGCGGAGTGATTTCAAAACAGGATTGCGTGAGCGACCTGTTCTTCGGCACGGACTACCATTCACATCTCGGAACGCATCGCGGAGGCATGGCCC